>JACCDU010514302.1_pt1 | contig 21591 bp, 18 predicted proteins | sample 7446081 | NCBI WGS metagenome assembly JACCDU01 (sample SAMN15323447, study PRJNA562643) | freshwater metagenome | isolation source: river surface water | place: USA:Blue River Watershed | collected 2017-08-17
ACCGTGGTGAGCGCGCCGGCGAGCGCGCCCACGGAAATCCAGCCGGCGATCTTGAGTTTCTGGCTCATGGGGAAAGGCAAGTCCTCTGGGTGGGCAATATACACCCGTGATGAGCGTCAGACGCGTTCGGCGCCCAGTGGTTCCGCTGGCAGCAGGGATTCCGGATGAAAAGGGGACGATCCTGGTCGCAGGCCAGGCCCCAAAAGAAAAAGCCCGGGGCTATCCGGCCTGGACGGCCTTTGACCCCGGGCAAACCCACAAGGAGGAGACTTGCGTGGAACCCAATGGGATCCAGTGTGGTCCACGCGGCGGCCTTCGCCTTAGGGCGTTGGCCGCGTCCGCCTTAGGGCGATTGCCTAAGCAACGTCGGCGCACCGGCGCCGGTGCCGCGGGCGAGGCGCGGGCGGCCGTCAGGCCTTGCCCTGGCTCGCCACGGCCGCGGCGGCCCGGGCGGCGGCCTCGGCGTCGCCCAGGTAGTAGTGGCGAATCGGCTTGAGTTCGGCGTCCAGCTCGTACACCAGGGGAATGCCGTTGGGGATGTTCAGGCCCACGATGTCGCTCTCGGAGATGTTGTCCAGGTACTTCACCAGGGCGCGGATCGAGTTGCCGTGGGCGGCCACGACCACGCGCTTGCCGGACTTGATCGCCGGCGCCATGGACTCGTTCCAGAACGGCAGCACGCGGGCCACGGTGTCCTTCAGGCACTCGGTCAGCGGCACCTGGTCGGGGGTCAGCTTCGAGTAGCGCACGTCGCCGCGCTCGCAGCGCGGATCGCTCGCCTCCAGGGCCGGGGGCGGCGTGTCATAGCTGCGGCGCCACACCAGCACCTGCGCGTCGCCGTACTGCTTGGCCATGTCGGCCTTGTTCAGGCCCTGCAGGGCGCCGTAGTGGCGCTCGTTCAGGCGCCAGGAGTGGACCACCGGCAGCCAGGTGCGGTCCAGCTCGTCCAGCGTGTGCCACAGCGTGCGGGTGGCGCGTTTGAGGACGCTGGTGTAGCACAGGTCGAAGTCATAGCCCTCGCTGCGCAGCAGCCGGCCGGCATTCTTGGCCTGCTCCACGCCGGTGGGCGTCAGGTCCACGTCGGTCCAGCCGGTGAAGCGGTTTTCGAGGTTCCAGGTCGATTCGCCGTGGCGAATCAGCACGAGTTTGTACATGGTGGAATGAGGCAAGCGCCTGTTGGAGATGGGGACAACCCCGGGATTCTAGAATCGGGGGCTTACTGCATACCCACAAGGGAAAAGACACGTGAAGTTCCTGATCGACAACTGGGCCCTGATCTCGGTGGCCCTCCTGTCCGGCGCCATGCTGCTGTGGCCCGTCATCGCCGGCGGCGCCACCTCCGGCATCGCCCCGGCCGCGGCCGTCAACCTGATCAACCGCGAGAAGGCCATCGTCGTCGACGTCGGCGAGCCCCAGGAGTTCGCCGCCGGCCACGTCGTCGGCGCCCGCAACGTGCCGCTGTCGCAGCTGCAGGCCCGCCTGCCCGAGCTGGCCAAGAACAAGTCCGTGCCCGTGCTGCTGGTGTGCGCCAGCGGCTCGCGCGCCAAGGGCGCCCTGGGCATCGCCAAGGGCCTGGGCTACGAGAAGGCCGCCATCCTGGCCGGCGGCCTGCGCGCCTGGAAGGAAGCCAACCTGCCCGTCGAAAAGGCCTGAAGCGAGTCCTCACCGCCATGCAACCCGTCAAGATGTACACCACGGCCGTCTGCCCCTACTGCATTCGCGCCAAGCAGATCCTCAAGTCCAAGGGCGTCGAGCAGATCGAGGAGATCCGCATCGACACCGACCCCCAGGCGCGCGACCACATGATGGAAATCACCGGCCGGCGCACCGTCCCGCAGATCTTCATCGGCGACACCCATGTCGGCGGCTGCGACGACCTGGTCGCGCTGGATGGCCGGGGCGGCCTCGTCCCTCTGCTGCAGGCTGCCTGACATAATCCGGGCCGATAATCAGGCCACTCACCCCCTGCGAGCCCGCCCGGGATCCCCGGCGGGCTCGTTCTTCATCAGAAAGCCCTACATGTCCGTCAACCAAGAGCCCGTGTTCCAGATCCAGCGCGTCTACCTGAAGGAGGCCTCCCTGGAGCAGCCGAACTCGCCCGCCATCCTGCTGGAGCAGGAGCAGCCCACCGTCGACATCCAGCTGGGCGTCGAGGCTGCGCAGGCCGCCGAGGGCGTGTTCGAGGTCTGCGTGACCGCCACCGTCACCACCAAGATCAAGGACCGCACCGTCTTCCTGGCCGAGTGCAAGCAGGGCGGCATCTTCGAGATCCGCAACATCGACGAAGGCCAGATGGGTGCCATCATGGGCATCGCCTGCCCGCAGATCATCTACCCCTACCTGCGCGGCAACATCGCCGACCTCATCACGCGCGCCGGCTTCCCGCCCGTGCACCTGGCTGAAATCAACTTCCAGTCCATGTACGAGCAGCAGCAGGCGGCGCAGTCCGGCTCCGGCATCATCACCAACGCCTGAGTGCAGGCCGCGCCGGCGCGATGAAGATCCTGGTCCTCGGTGCGGGCGCCTGGGGTACGGCCCTGGCCGTCAATGCCGCCGCCCGCCACGACATCACCCTGTGGCTGCGCGATCCCGCGCAGGCCGCCGCCCTGCGCGAGCAGCGGGAGAACCGGCGCTACCTGCCCGGCGTCCCTCTGGCGTCGCGCATTGCCGTGACCGACGCGCCCGACCTCGCCGGGCTGGCCGCGGGCCATGACCTGGCCATCGTCGCCACCCCCATGGCGGGCCTGCGCGGCATGCTGCAGGCCTTGCGAGGCACCGCGGTCCCGGTGGCCTGGCTGTGCAAGGGCTTCGAGGCTGGCACGGGCCTGCTGGGCCACGAGGTCCAGGCCGAGGTCGCGCCCGGGCTGCGGGGCGGCGCCCTCAGCGGCCCCAGCTTCGCCCAGGAGGTCGCCCGTGGCCAGCCCTCGGCCCTGGTCGCCGCCAGCCGGCACGCCGATGTGCGCGATGCCCTGGTGGCCGCCTTCCACAACCCCAGCCTGCGGGTCTACGCCAACGACGACCTGCCCGGCGTGGAGGTGGGCGGCGCCGTCAAGAACGTGCTGGCCATCGCCACCGGCCTGTGCGACGGCCTGGGCCTGGGCCTGAACGCCCGCGCCGCCCTCATCACCCGGGGCCTGGCCGAGATCACCCGCCTGGGCCTGGCCCTGGGCGCGCGCCCGGACACCTTCATGGGCCTGTCCGGGCTCGGCGACCTGGTCCTCACTGCCACGGGCGACCTCAGCCGCAACCGCAAGGTCGGCCTCCTGCTGGCCCAGGGCCAGACCCTGGCGCAGGCGGTCCAGTCGCTCGGCCATGTGGCTGAGGGGGTCTACTGCGCGCGCACCGTGGTCCAGCGCGCGGCCGACCTCGGGATCGAGATGCCCATCGCCAGCGCCGTGGTGGCCTTGCTGGACGGCCAGCTGGCGCCGGCCCAGGCTGTGGCGGCGCTCATGGGCCGGGAAGCCAGGCCCGAGCGCTGAGGGGCCTTCCTGGCAGCGGCAGGCCGGGACGCTGCCCGGGCGCTGGGGCCTCAGGGGGCGAATTTCGCCAGTCCCTCCCGGATCGCCTCCGGCCCGCCGGGCCGCACCACCCGTGCCACTTCCTGCCCGTCGCGCAGGAACACCAGCGTCGGCCACAGTTTCACGCTGAAGGACCGGCCCAGGGGCTTGCCTTTTCCGTCTTCCACCTTCATGTGACGCAGGCTGGGGTGGTCGGCCATGGCGTTGGCGATGTGAGGCTGCGCGCCTTGGCACCAGCCGCACCAGTTCGCGCCGAACTCCAGCACGGTCGGGCCGGGCAGGGCGTCGACCTCGGCGCGGGCCGGTTCGTCGGGACTGTACGGGCGTGGCGTCGGCGTGTTCATGCAGTCATTCTGCCGCCGCGGGCGCATCGCCGCCACAGCGGCGACAATCGGGGGAAGAGGAAATTTGATGAGCGCCGTGATTCCGATCGTCGATGTCGAGTACGAGCAGCCGCAGGGTGACACCTGCAGCACCAAGCACGCCTGGGCCCGCGTGTCGGCGGAGCCTGCCCCGGCCGAGCGCGCCGCGCTGAAGGACCGGATCCGCCGCCTGCTCAAGGAGCGCAACGCGGTCATGGTCTCGCACTACTACGTGCACCCGGACCTGCAGGACCTGGCCGAGGAAACCGGCGGCATCGTCAGCGACTCGCTGGAAATGGCCCGCTTCGGCCGCGACCACCCGGCGCAGACCCTGGTCGTCTCGGGCGTGCGCTTCATGGGCGAGAGCGCCAAGATCCTCTCGCCGCACAAGCGCGTGCTCATGCCCGACCTGGACGCCACCTGCTCGCTGGACCTGGGCTGCCCCATCGACGAGTTCAGCGCCTTCTGCGACCAGCACCCGGACCGCACCGTGGTCGTCTACGCCAACACCAGCGCTGCCGTGAAGGCGCGTGCCGACTGGATGGTCACCTCCAGCTGCGCGCTGGACATCGTGCGCGAGCTGCATGCCAAGGGCCACAAGATCCTGTGGGCCCCGGACCGCCACCTGGGCGACTACATCCGCCGCGAGACGGGGGCCGACATCCTCACCTGGAAGGGTTCCTGCATCGTCCATGACGAGTTCAAGTCCTTCGAGCTCGAGGCCCTGATGCGGGAGCACCCGAAAGCCAAGGTACTGGTCCACCCCGAGTCCCCGGCCGAGGTCGTCGCCCTGGCCCATGCGGTCGGCTCCACCTCCGCCATCCTCAAGGCGGCCCAGGAGATGGACGCCAAGGAGTTCATCGTCGCCACCGACAACGGCATGATGCACAAGCTGCGCACGCTCAACCCGGGCAAGGTCTTCATCGAAGCCCCCACCGCCGGCAACAGCGCCACCTGCAAGAGCTGCGCGCACTGCCCCTGGATGGCCATGAACGGCCTGGCCGGCGTGGCGCACGTCCTCGAGACGGGCGCTCACGAGATCGATGTCGCTCCCGCGCTGCGCGAGCGCGCCCTGCTGCCCATCGACCGTATGCTGGCTTTCACCGCCGCGCTCAAGGCCGGCCAGCCCGCGGGTGCCCTGGTCCCGAACATCGGCGCCGCCTGAGGCTCCCCCCGGCCGCGCCGTGCGTGTCAGCCGGCGACCGGAGCCGGCTTCAGGACCGTCGGCTGCGCCACCTCCAGCGTGAACGGGTAGTCCCTGCTGAAATGCAGGCCCCGGCTCTCATGCCGGGCCTGCGCGGACCGCACGATCAGGTCCGCCACCTGCACCAGGTTGCGCAGCTCCAGCAGGTCTCGCGTCACATGGAAGGACCCGTAGAACTCCTGGATCTCCTGCTGCAGCAGCGCGATCCGGTGGGCGGCCCGTTCCAGTCGCTTGTTGGTCCGCACGATGCCCACGTAGTCCCACATGAAGCGCCGCAGCTCGTCCCAGTTGTGGGAAATCACCACCTGTTCATCGGCGTCCGTCACGCGGCTGTCGTCCCACGCCGGCACGGCGGGCGGCGCCGGCAGGGGCGTCGCCGCGATGTCCTGGGCCGCGGCCAGCGCGAACACCATGCATTCCACCAGCGAGTTGCTGGCCAGGCGGTTGGCCCCGTGCAGCCCGGTGTAGGCCGTCTCGCCGATCGCGTGCAGGCCCGGCAGGTCCGTGCGCCCGAGCAGGTCGGTGTGCACCCCGCCGCACGTGTAATGCGCCGCAGGCACCACCGGAATGGGTTGGCGCGTGATGTCGATGCCCAACTCGAGGCAGCGCGCGTGGATGTTGGGGAAGTGCTCCAGCACGAATTCCCGGGGCTGGTGGGAGATGTCCAGGTACACGCAGTCCAGCCCGCCCTTCTTCATCTCGAAGTCGATGGCGCGGGCCACGATGTCGCGCGGCGCGAGTTCCGCGCGCTCGTCATGCGCCGGCATGAAGCGCGTGCCGTCCGGCAGCAGCAGCCGCCCGCCTTCCCCGCGCACGGCCTCGGTGATCAGGAAGTTCTTCACGTCCGGGTGGTACAGGCAGGTCGGGTGGAACTGGATGAACTCCATGTTCGTCACCCGGCAGCCGGCCCGCCAGGCCGCGGCGATGCCGTCGCCGGTCGCGGTGTCCGGGTTGGTCGTGTACAGGTACACCTTGCCCGCGCCGCCGGTGGCCAGGATGGTGTGCGGCGCCCGCAGCGCCACGACCTCGTCGCGCGCCTCGTCCAGCGCGTACAGCCCCAGGCACCGCTGCGGGCCCTGGCCCACCTTGGCGGCCTGGATCAGGTCAACCAGCATGTGCCGCTCGAACACTCGGATGTTGGGCGTCTGCCGCACCCGCTCGATCAGCGTCTGCTGCACCGCCGCACCAGTGGCGTCCGCGGCGTGCACGATGCGCCGCGCGCTGTGCCCGCCTTCGCGCGTCAGGTGCAGCTTGCCGTCCTCCAGCGTGAACGGCACGCCCATCTCGCGCAGCCATTCGATGCTCTCGGGGGCGTGCTCCACCACGAATCGCGTGGCGGCCGGGTCGCACAGGCCCGCGCCGGCCACGAAGGTGTCCTGGACATGGGTGTCGAAGCTGTCGCCTTCCGCCAGCACCGCGGCGATGCCGCCCTGGGCCCAGCCGCTGGAGCCGTCGGCCAGCTGGCGCTTGGTGATGATGGCCACGCGGTGGGTGGCGGACAGGTGCAGGGCGGCGGACAGGCCGGCCAGGCCGCTGCCGACGATCAGGACGTCGAAATCGAGCGTCGTGCGCGCTTCGTTCATGGGTGGGGATGGAAAGGGAATCAGGCCGGCTGGTAGGCCAGGCGCACGTAAATGGGGGCGAAGGCCTCGGCCTGGGTCACCTCGACCAGGCTCTCCTTGGCCAGTTCCAGCATGGCGATGAAAGTCACGACCAGCACCGGCACACCGCGGCCGATGTCGAACAGGTTCTCGAACTCGATGAACTTGCGGCCCTGCAGCTTGCGCAGCACGATGGACATGTGCTCGCGTACGGACAGCTCCTCGCGCGAGATCTTGTGGTGCTGCACCAGGCGCGCGCGCTTGAGGATGTCGCGCCAGGCCTCCTGCAGGTCGTCGATGCTCACTTCGGGAAAGCGCGGCTGCAGTGACTGCTCGATGTAGACCTGGGCCTTGAGCACATCGCGCCCCACCTGGGGCAGCTCGTTCAGGCGCTGGGCCGCCAGCTTCATCTGCTCGTACTCGAGCAGGCGGCGCACCAGCTCGGCGCGCGGATCCTCGGGCTCCTGGCCCTCCGCCGTCTTCTTGGGCGGCAGCAGCATCCGCGACTTGATCTCGATCAGCATCGCCGCCATCAGCAGGTACTCGGCGGCCAGCTCCAGGTTGCGGCTGCGGATCTCGTCCACATAGGCCAGGTACTGGCGCGTCACCCCTGCCATCGGGATGTCCAGGATGTTGAAGTTCTGTTTGCGGATCAGGTACAGCAGCAGGTCCAGCGGGCCCTCGAAGGCCTCCAGGAACACCTCCAGCGCGTCCGGCGGGATGTACAGGTCGTTGGGCAGCGCGAACAGCGGCTCGCCGTACAGGCGCGCCAGCGCCACCTGGTCCACCACCTGCGGCATGGCCGGCGCCGCGGCATCGGCGGCGGGCGCGGGCAGGGCGTCGGGGGTGGTATCTGACATGCTGGGCCGGATTCTACCGACGCCCCTGTCAGGCCCCCCGGCCCCCCGGGGAGGAACTGGACCGTTGAGCTGAGTTACTCAGCCGTAAGGGCCCCAGCCCCGGGGCCGTCCCTGTCCTGCCCGGGAGATCCCACGATGAATGCATCCGTCGACGCGCAAGCGCTTGTCAATGAATGGCTGGCGGCCCTTGGCAGGGCAACAGGCCTGCGCCTGCGCCTGGACGAGGAGGGGGTCTGCGGTATCGGGCATGCCAGCGGCGTGGACTGCGCGATCGAAGTGCCCGAGGGGGGGGACAGCCTCTACCTGCGCGCGCCCCTGATGCCCTGGCCCGGTCGCCATCCCCTGCGCATGGCCGAGCGCTGCCTGGAGGCCCAGTTTCTCGGCCTGGCCACGCAGGGCGCGAGCTTCGCCATCGACCCGCGGGACAGTGAACTGGTCCTCTGGCAGTGTGTGCCGTTGGCTGTCCTGGATGGCGACGCGCTGGCGCGGCGGGTCACGGGGTTCCTGGAGCTGGCAGCCCGATGGCGCGAGGACCTGCTGGCTGCCGATGGACCTTCGCGGGCCGGCCGGCAGCCGATGCCCTGGATCGCGGGAGCCTGACATGTCGTCCCTCAGCCCCCTGCGTGCGCCCCGGCGTTCCTCCGGCCCCGATCCCCGCGTGCCCGCCCTGCGGGCCGTCCCCGGTCCGGGCACGCCCGCGCCCGCCGCTGCACTGCGCCCCAGCGATCGCTCCTTCTTCGCGCGTGTCCGGCGATGGCTCGGCATGGCGCCTGCCGAGGCGACACCGCCTGCCAGCCTGCTGGCGCGCCTGCGCCCCCCGTCCACGGGGCGGGTCAGCTTCTTCTTTGGGCGCCTGTCCCGGCTCAGCGCGCCGCAGCTGGCCCTGGCCCGTGCGCAGCACGACGCCCTGCGGGCGGCGGCCCCGGACCAGCCGCGTGCGCCAGGGGCGGCCTTCGCGGTCCCACCCCTCCTGCAGTCCTGCCTGGCCGCCCGGTCCCGGACGAAGCCTGAGGCCTTGTTCGATGCGGTCTGCCAACTCTGGACCGGGGCGGGCACGCCCCAGGCGGCCGCGTGGCAGCTGCAGGCCCATGGCTTCCTGCGCGATGCCGGCTCCCCTGACGAGGTGCTGCTGGCGCTGCGGCGGGCCCTGCTGCAGGCCTCGCCTGGGCAGGGAACGGCCCAGGCCGATGCCCGCGCGCAGGCGGCCTATGCGGCCCTGGTCGGTGCGGTCTCGCACCACGCGACGCAGGGCGTGGCAGGCCCGGCCGCCGTGGCCCCGGACCCGCTCGATGACCTGACCCGGCACCTCGACGCCCTGGCCGCCCGCCCGGCGTCGGAGCAGGACTTGCGGGACCGGGCGCAGGCACTGGCCGGGATCCAGGTGGGCCTGGAGTCCCTTGCGCCAGGGGCCGCAGGCGACCCGGGCGCCGGCGGCGCCCCGGCCAGCCGCCGTGACGCGCTGGCGGCCCGGTGCCATGAACTCCTGGCGGCGCAGCAGGCCGAGGCCGGGCAGTACCTCGTGCAGCGCCGGGAGGCCCTGCAAGCCCGGTCGCTGGAAGTGGCGGCGGCCGGCCTGGATGCGCAGCGGGCGGGCCTGGACGCGCTGCGCGCCGCCTTGGCAGCGTTCCGGTCGTGGCCGCAGCCCGGCGCCCGTTCGGCCTGCGAGGCCCTGGTGGCGGGGCTGCAGGAAGACCTGGACGCGGTGGCCGTCAGCGCGGGCCTCCTGGCCCGGTATGAGGCCATCCAGGAGCCCGCTCCCGCCGCGGGCGGTGCGGGCACCCGTCCGTGCGTCCCCCTGGCCGACTTCCTGCGGCGCGGCACGGTCGCGAACTACCTCCAGGTGCAGGCCATTCTCGATGGCCTGTGCGCCCTGGCCGAGCCGGAGGACCATGTGGACCTGCTGGCCACGCTCGGCACGGGCATCCTGGGCGGAAAGGGCGACGTGCAGGTGGCCTTGCTCGAGGACCTGCTGGCCGGCAGGCCTGAGGCGGTCAACGGCCTGCTGCGCGGCGCGCAGTGGGACCTGCTGGCCGGTGCCGTGCGTCGCGCCGCCGTGGACCGCCGCGAGCAGGCGGCGCTGATCCAGGCGGCCGACGCCGCGGCGCGCGCCGCGATCACCCGCGAGTTCCGCAAGGAGCGTTTCGCGACGGACATCCTCCACCGGCGCCGCGAGCTCAACTCCGAGATCAACCGCCTCCTCGCCCTGCGCGACCCGGCCCGGCCCGCCGACCTCCTGGGCGATGCCGGCGCCATGCCGGGCGCCAGCGAGGCCGCGATCGCCAGCATCCGCGCCGTCGCCGGTGACCTGGGACGCGAGGTTGACGTGCTGCTGGTGAACTGGATCTACTGCTCCTGCCTCGACCCGGCCACGCTGGACATCGACGTTCTGCGGGTGCGGGCCCTCTGGCAGTGCCTCAAGGGTGGCGAGCCGCCCCTGCCCGGGCTGGAGGAAGCCCAGGCCCTGCTCGAACAGGGCTTTCGCAGCTTCCATGCCCTGGGTGACGTGCACCAGCGCATCGAGGCCTTCTCCCGGCTGCTGGCCGATGCCCAGGTCCTCGCTGCAGCCAGCCATGCGCAGGACCCGCGGGTGCGTGCCCAGGGGATGGTCTGCGAGCTGCATGCGCGTGTCACGGGCCGGGAGGGCATCGAGCCGGAGGATCCCACGTTCAACGGCTTGCTGCGCCAGCGGGTTGAGGCGGCCCGCCAGGACTGGATCGCGGCCGGTGGTGCCCCGGCCGCCAAGCTGCTGGACGCCGTGGCCCGCCGGGATGCGCTGCTCGCCCGGCTCCAGGGCCAGGGCTGGAAGTTCGACCTCGGTCCCGACGGGCACCTGCGCTCCTCCATCGAGGGCAGCAGCGTCTCGCAGCACGAGCAACTGCGCCGCCTGGTGGAGTGCCTGGGTGTCGTCACCTTCATCCGCGATGAAGCGGGCCGGCAGACCCCCGAGGGCCGTGCCCGCGCGGCGGACCTGGCCACCCGGGCATTCCAGCCCCTGGCTGTCCAGCTTCGGCACTTCGACCCGGCAGGCAAGCGGCTGCGGCCCCAGCCGGGCGATGCCCCGGAGCTCGGCGAGATGCTGCGCCTGCTCGACCATCGGGGCGACCTCGAGGCCCTGCTCCAGGCGGGTGACGACGTCGCTCGCCTCTCCGCCCATTTTTCACAGCCCCAGGCGACCATGGCCGCCCTGGAGGACGTGGTCGAAGGCGTGGTCCGCATCGCGGCCTTGCAGGAGGCCATCGCCAACGCCAGCGGCGACTTCCGTTCGCCCGCCAGGGGCGGGGCCAGCGCACCGGTGGACGGCGTGCTGCGCCGCCTGCAGGACTGCGGGCTGGGCCTGGCCGATCCCATTCCCCGGGTGTCGCGCATGGTCGCTGAGGTCGGCCCGCAACTGCAGCGCCATTCGCTGGACATGGCCTCGCTGTGCAAGCGGCTGGACCCGCTCGACCCCCTGGCGGCCGGCGTCGTCCAGGCCCGCCTGCCGGGCGCATCCGCCTTCGCCCCGGGACCCAGGGGCCTGCTGGCCCGCGCACGTGCCCACCTGCAAGCCGGGGAGTCCCGTCGCCGGCTGGACAACCAGCATGCCATCGCGCAGCGCTTCGCTTCCCTCGAGGCCGGGCAATCCTTCGACATCCAGTTGGGACGCAGCGGCGAGCTTGCCATCGGCACGCCCGTGGCGCCGGGCGTGTCCGCGGCGCTGGGCATCCAGGCCTCGCAACACAGCGGCATTCGCATCTCCCGGACGGGGGAGCAGGCGTTCGAGGTCGATGTGGTCCGCGGCCGTGCCGGGACCGTCACGGCCGCCCTGTCCCTCCTGGCGGGAGCCGTGTCAGGCACCGGGCAGCGCAGTGCACAAGCCAGCCGGGGTTACCGGATCACGTGCGCCAGCCGGCAGGAAGCGACCGAACTGGTCCAGGCCCTGGCGGGCGTGCGCCCACTCGACGATGCGCGCTGGACGGCGGGCCGGGTGCAGGAACTGCGTTCAAGCGCAGGCGAAAGCCGCGCCGCCATCCAGGCGAAGTTCGCGCTGCCCGCGTCGTCGGATGTGCCGCTGCTCACCCTGGAGGCCGAGGTCGACGCCGCCAGCGGCCGGGCGCTGGAGGTGGCGCAGTCGCCCTTCATCCGCGTGGAGCGCCGCACCCAGGTCCAGGCCTGGCATGCCCGCGCCGGGATCGACGTGCTGGAGGGGCGCCTGGCTGGCGAGGCGCAACGGGGCGCCCAGGTCCGCGAAACGCGCACCTGCACGCGTCGCGGCGCCCTGCTGCGGGGAGCGCCTGTTCAAAGCCTGCAGGCTCGGGTCGTGGGAGGCAACGCGCGGGCCAGCCTGTTGCGTGTCATGCCCCAGGCGAGCCCGCAGGCGCTGGCGCACTACGAGGCGCAGGTCGAGCAGGCGCTCCAGCAGGCCGAGGCGACAGGGCAGGGCGTGGACATCGAGGCCGAATCCGTGATGACGGACCACGGCCTGCGCCGGGCCAACCACTTCTACCGGCAGGCCGCTGCCTTGCTCCAGGTGCCTGGCAAGGACCCCGCGCTGGCACGCACGCAGGCGCGTGCAGCCCTGGAGGAGGCCGAGCGCGAGTTGCGCGAGCCGTCCAACTACGAGTTGCGGGGAGTGTCCGTGGTCCTGGAATCCACGGCCGAGGAGGCAGCGGGCGAGCCGCTCCCCCTCAAGGAAACCGCCCGGGTGGGCGGCACGACGCGGCAGGCGCTGGCGCCCTGGACCGGTCAGTCCTGGAAGTTGCTGCCGTAGACGTACGGCTTCTGGGCGACACGCGCCTGCTTCCATTCGCCCTGCAGCTCGCGGTCCACATGCTTGTCCCACAGCAGGGCGCGGCCGGCGCGCTGCTGGGCCTCGAGGTCGGGCTTGGCAGCCTTGAGCTCGGTGATGAATTGGGTGACGTCGGAGTTGTAGTCCGGGCGGCGAAAGATGCGCAGGAGCGACATGGGGATACCTCTTGACGCGATTCTACCGGGCGGCCTTGGAACTGCTGAGCGAACCCCGCCACTCAGCAGTTTGAAAGCTCATCCGGTGAACCGGCCAAGGAGTCCCCATGCAAGTGGCTTTTGACGATTTCGTGCAGTCGTTGGCGCAGTACCTGGGCCTGGACCCTTTGCAACTGGCGCAAAGCCAGGAACTGGTGGTCGATGATCTGGCGATCGGCTTCCTGCACGAGGAGGGCGAGGGGGACGACCCCGGCGACTTCGTGTTCTTCAGTCGCCTGGGGGCTCCGCAGCCGGTCGATGTCCCGGCGGTCTACAAGGTGCTGCTGCAAGCGAATAGCCTGTGGCTGGGGACGGCGGGCTTCACCCTCGGCCTGCACGCCGGCTCGGGCGACATCCTGCTGTGCGGACGCTGGCCGCTGGTGCCCGAGGCCACGCCCGAGGCCCTCATGCCCGTGCTGGACCCGTTCGTGGCCACGGCGCTGCTCTGGCGCGGCTACATCGACGGCTCGCTCGACATGAATGGCGAGCTCCCGCAGTCCGAACTCGCCGACCTGGCCTGAGGCCGCCGGCCTTCCCCACGTCCCCGTTTCCCTTCCATTCCCTCTCATTCCCTCCCTGATCCAAGGACTCCTGACCATGCAGCCTGGCTCCATTGCCGCAGGGCACGCGACTGTCGCCCCTTCACTCGATCGGGGGACCGTGACGAACTCCCCGCGCCGCCCCGCGGCCGGCGCGCAAGCCGCGCCCCCGAACTTCTCGCCGGCATTGCAGCGACAGGTTTCCGTCGGGTCCGGCGCATCGACCCGCCCCATCGCCGCAGAGCACCGGACGACCCGGGGGCAGGTTCGCGACGGCATCGTGCTGGGCTTGCGGGGCGTGCTGGCGGTCGGGGCGTCCGCCGTGGCGCTCGGTGTGGGCGTCGCCGGCGCCGTCTTGTGGGTCACGGGCAAGGCCGTGACCCTGCCCTTCGTGGGGCTGTACCGAGGTGCCCAGTGGGCGTATGACAAGGCGACCGCCTCGGGCGCAGGACCGGCGCCCGCGCCTGCCGCTGCGGCCAAGGCCAGGCCCGACCTGCGCGTGGATCGCGAGGTGGCGGCGCAGGAGCGCTTCAAGGCGGCCCACGAAGGCATGGTCCGGGCGCTGGCCCAGCCGCCCGATCCGTCCCACCTGGGCACTGACAACCCCTACGCGCGTGTCATCGGGAAGCTGGTCGCGCATGGCAAGGGGAACGGCGTGACCGAAGCCGAGGTGAAAGAATGGGTGGTCGCGGGCGAGAACATCGCGCGCGCCCTCCAGGCGCAGCGACCGGGTGAGCCGCCGCGCCTGCAGACGGCGACCGGACCTGTGGACCTCCGGTCCTGCGTCTACACCGTGCGTGCGCTGGCCTGGTACGTGGCGGCGCAAACGGCGCGGCAGGATGTGGCGCGCGAGGACGCCGGCGGCAAGGCCGCGACCATCAGCGACCTCACCAAGTCCGGCGCCTGCGTCATGAAGGATCCCGGCAACCGGATCTACGACTTCCTGCGCAGCGCCCCTTCCTGCGCGCCGCGCATGTCCACGCACTTCGCCGACCGCCAGGACGGCGGCAGGATGCACTGGGTCGGCGGCCTCATTCCCACCTTCACCAAGAAGGAACAGCACGGCATCGAGGACTACTGCTCCAAGATGCCCGGCGCGGGGGGCACCCTCCTGTTCGAGAAGCTGCGTCCTTCGGGCGACTCGCCGGAGCCGGAGCTGTTCATGAAGTTCGAGTCGGCCGGCTGCCCCCCGTTCTTCGGTGACGCGGAGCCCCACCACACGCTCACCGACCGGGTGCTGCAGCTGTGGTACGCGGGCCAGCGCAACCTGCGCCACACCTTCAACTTCCACGCCTCCACCAAGGCGGAAACCGACCGCACCCTGCCCGCTGCGGCGGGCGAAGGGTTGCAGGAGATCCCTCGCCAGGAGCACGTCCACAAGGGCTACCTCGCCCCCGTGCGTGACGGCTACAAGGCGGTCCTGGCCGCTGCCAAGGATCTCGACCTGCTTCCCTACAAGGACCCGGGCGTCCGCTACAGCCGTGACCAGCTGGTGTCCGGCATGAAGAAGCAGGGCTTGCCCTTCGTCAAGGACGTGGTGGAGAAGATGAGCTTCGAGGCGAGCGCCATGACCGACCGGACCCCGCAGGTCGAGGTGCTGGTCGCCCAGCTCGCCGCGCTCGAACGGTCGATCGCCGACATGGAGGCCGACCTCGGCGCGGTGTCGAATGCCTACGGCATCCAGCGCCGGGGCGCCGAGACGCACCTGAGCCTCTCCCGCGACTGGAACGCGCCGAAGGCCATCTGACGCCGTTCGGCCCGGGGCCCGGCGCCTCCCGTCACAAGCTCACGTCCTGGGATCGCCGGTGGGCGGCCAGTTCGGCTGCGAAGCCCGTGCGCTCCACCTGCTCGCGGGGCTGGGGCTGCAGGTCCTCCAGCCTCAGGGTGCCGCCCCGCATCAGCACCGCCTGGTGCAACTGGCGCAGCGCGTCCATGCCAGTGGCGTCCAGGTAGACCAGCTGCAGCGCGTCCAGGATCACGTCCGGGCACTCCGGGCCGGCCTCTACGGCCTGCACCGCCTGGTCGACCTGCGTCACCGCGCCGAAGAACAGCGAGCCATACAGACGGAACCGCATCACCCGTCCCTCGGCCAGGCCGGGCTCCACCCGGAACTGCGTGCCCATGCTGCGGATGAACAGCACGCAGGCCGCCACCAGGCCCACCTCCAGTGCCACGGTGAGGTCGAAGACCACGGTCAGGAAGAAGGTGCCCAGCATCACGATGCGGAAATGGTGGCTGTGGTGCTTCAGGTGGACGAATTCGCGCCACTCGCCCATGTTCAGGGCCACCGACAGCAGCACGCCCGCCAGCACCGCCAGCGGCACATGCAGCGCCAACGGCGCCGCCAGCAGCACCACGGCCACCAGCACCACCGAATGGACCAGCCCCGCCACGGGGGAGGTGGCGCCAGCCCGCACATTGGTCACGGTGCGCGCGATGGTGCCGGTGGCCGGCATGCCGCCGAAGAAGGGCACCACCAGGTTGGCCACGCCCTGGGCCATCAGCTCCTGGTTGGGGTCGTGCCGGGGCAGGTGGCTGACCTGGTCGGCCACGCGGGCGCACAGCAGGGACTCGATCGCGCCGAGCAGGGCGATGGTGAGGATGGGGCTGACCAGCTGCTTGACGCTTTCCCAGGAAAAGGCGGGCAAGGCGAAGGCCGGCAAGGACTGGGGGATGCCGCCGAAGCGGCTGCCGATGGTCTCCACGGGCAGCGCCAGCCCATAGGCCAGCGCGGTGAGCGTGGCCAGGGCCACGATGGGGCCGGGGATGCGCGCGCCCACCACCGCGGCGCTGCGCACCAGCGGCAGGTCCAGCGCCGGCTGGAGGGGCGATGACTTCACCCACAGGCGCGGCCAGAGCCACAGGCCGGCGAAGCAGGCGGTGCCCAGGGCGAACGCATATGGGTTGAAGGTGTGGAGGTGGGAGAACAGCGTGGTGACCTGCGCGAAGAAATCCGCCGGCATCTTCGCCACCTCCAGCCCCAGCCAGTCCTTGACCTGCGACAACGCGATCAGCACCGCGATGCCGTTGGTGAAGCCGATGACGATGCTCACGGGCACATAGCGCACCAGGTTGCCCAGGCGCAGCAGGCCCATGGCGAACAGCAGCACGCCGGCGCAGGCGGTGGCGATCAGCAGGTTGGCCAGGCCGTGGCGCTCGACGATGCCGTAGACGATGACGATGAACGCCCCGGCCGGCCCCGCGATCTGGACATGGGAGCCGCCGAGGAGGGACACCAGCGCGCCCGCGATGATGGCCGTCCACAGGCCTGCCTGCGGCGACAGGCCCGAGGCGATGGCGAACGCCATGGCCAGGGGCAGGGCGACGATGGCCACCGTGAGGCCGGCGCCCAAGTCTTTCTGGAAGCGGGTGGTGTCGTAGCCTCGCAGGGCATCCCGCAGGCGGGGACGGAAGGAGGCCAGGGAAATCCGTGAGGATGCTGCGTCCATGCACCCATTGTGGGGCATGTTGCGGCGGTTACTTCGCGGGGTCCCCGGGGAGCATCGCATCGGCCGCGGCGCCGACGGCCTTGCCGGTGATGCGGACGGTGCCGATGGCCGCGTCCGCCGCCAGGCCCACCGTGCCCACCGCGATGCTGGTGGCGGTGCTCGCCACCGTGACCACGGCGCAGCCGGCCAGCAGGCTGGTGGCCAGCGCCAGCAGGAACAGGCGGCGCACGCTCAGCGCACCCGCATGCCGGGCTGCGCGCCGGGCCAGGGGTTGAGGACGTAGATGCCGGGGTGGGCCTTCTCGTCGCCGTGGCTGGCGGCCAGCACCATGCCCTCGCTGATGCCGAACTTCATCTTGCGCGGGGCCAGGTTGGCGACCATCACCGTGAGCTTGCCCACCAGGTCCTCGGGCTTGTAGGCTGAGGCGATGCCGGAGAAGACGTTGCGATGAATCGGACGCCCCTGCGGGTCGGTGCCCTCGCCCACGTCCAGCGTCAGTCGCAGCAGCTTGGTGGAGCCTTCCACCGGCTCGCAGTGGACGATCTGCGCGATGCGCAGGTCGATCTTGGCGAAGTCGTCGATGGAGATGGTGGGGGCCAGTTCTTCGCCGCCGGGCACGGTGACTTCAGGAGCGGCGGGCGCCGGCAGCTCGAACAGGGCGTCGAGCAGCTTGGGGTCCACGCGCTGCATCAGGTGCTGGTAGGTGCCCACCTGGTGGCCGGCGCCCAGCGGCGTGGCGGCGTTGGTGAAGTCCAGCGGCGCGCACTGCAGGAAGGCCTCGGCCTGGGCCGCCAGGGCGGGCAGCACGGGCTTGAGGCAGGCGGTCAGCACCTTGAAGTGCTCGATGCATTCGGAGCAGATGGCGGCGGCCTCGGCCACCTTGCCTTCCTTGACCAGCTTCCAGGGCGCGGCGCCGTCGAAGCGCAGGTTCACCTCGTCGGCATAGGCCATGATCTCGCGCAGGGCCTTGCCGTACTCGCGGGTCTCGAACAGGTGGGCCACGCTCTCCACGAGCTTGCCGGCACCGAGGCTGGCGGCGTCGCTGGCCACCAGCTTGCCCTCGGGGATGAACTTGACGGCGCGCGAGGCGATGTTCACGTACTTGCCGACCAGGTCGGCGTTGACGCGGGCCACGAAGTCGTCGGGGTTGAAGTCCACGTCTTCCACCCGGCCATTGAGCTTGGCAGCGATGTAATAGCGCAGCCACTCGGGGTTCATGCCCAGGGAGAGGTACTTGAGCGGGTCGATGCCGGTGCCGCGGCTCTTGGACATCTTCTCGCCGCTGACAGTGATAAAGCCGTGCACGTTCACCTGGCTGGGCGTCTTGCGGCCGGAGAACTTGAGCATGGCCGGCCAGAACAGCGTGTGGAAGTACACGATGTCCTTGCCGATGAAGTGCACCTGCTCCACGGCCGGATCGGCCACGAACTCGTCGAAGCTGGCGCCGGTGCGGGAAGGCTCGTGCCAGTGGTCCTTCGCCTGGCCCTTGTCGAAGTGGTTCTTCAGGCTGGCCAGGTAGCCCACGGGGGCGTCCAGCCACACGTAGAAGTACTTGCCCGGGGCGTCGGGGATCTCGATGCCGAAGTAGGGCGCCTCGCGGGAGATGTCCCAGTCGGCCATGCCGGCCTCGAACCACTCGCTGGCCTTCTTGGCCATCTCCGCCTGGAGCTTGCCATCTTGCGTCCACGACTTCAGGAAGTCCACCACCTGCGGGTCGGACAGCTTGAAGAAGAAGTGCTCGGAGCTGCGCAGCTCGGGCGTGGCGCCGGTGAGCGTGGAGTAGGGGGCGATCAGGTCCGTGGGCGAGTAGACGCTGGAGCACACCTCGCAGCTGTCGCCGTACTGGTCCTTGGCGTGGCAGGTCGGGCACTCGCCCTTGATGTAGCGATCGGGCAGGAACATGCCCTTGACCGGGTCGTAGAACTGCTCGATGGTGCGGGTGGCGATCATGCCGTTAGCCTTGAGCGCCTGGTAGATGCCCTGGGCCAGCTCGGTGTTCTCGGGGCTGTCGGTGGAATGCCAGTTGTCGAAGCGGACGTGGAAGCCGTCCAGGTACTCCTTGCGGCCGGCGGCGATGGCGCCCACGAATTCCTGGGGGGTGACGCCGGCTTTCTCGGCGGCGATCATGATGGGGGCGCCGTGGGCGTCGTCGGCCCCGACGAAATGCACCATGTGGCCCTGCATGCGCTGGAACCGCACCCAGATGTCGGCCTGGATGTACTCCATGATGTGGCCGATGTGGAACTTCCCGTTGGCGTAGGGCAGGGCGGTGGTGACGAAGAGCTTGCGCTTGGACATGGCTTTTTTTGCAGGTAGCCCGCGATTTTAGTTGGCATGGGTAAACTGGCCGGTTGATTGCCCATTCCCCTACCCATGGCCACCTCTGACCAGCTGCTTTCCGCCCTGTCGACTGTCGTCGATCCCCAGACCGGCAAGGACTTCGTTTCCACCCGCGCCCTGAAGAACCTGAAGGTCGAGGGGGGCGCGGTGTCCTTCGACGTGGAGCTGGGCTATCCCGCCCGCAGCCAGCACGCTGCCCTGCGCCAGGCCCTGACGGCCGCCGCCCGGGGCGTGGCCGGCGTGACCGACGTGAAGGTCGGCATCGCCACCAAGGTCACCCCCCACGCCGTGCAGCGGGGGGTGCAGCTGCTGCCCAACGTGAAGAACATCATCGCCGTGGCCTCCGGCAAGGGCGGGGTGGGCAAGAGCACCACCGCCGCCAACCTGGCCCTGGCCCTGGCGGCCGAGGGCGCGGCGGTCGGCCTGCTGGACGCCGACATCTACGGCCCCAGCCAGCCCATGATGATGGGCATCGAGGGCCGGCCCGAAAGCGCCGACGGCAAGACCATGGACCCGCTGGAGAACTATGGCGTCCAGGTCATGTCCATCGGCTTCCTGATCAACCCCGACGAGGCCATGATCTGGCGCGGCCCCATGGCCACCCAGGCGCTGGAGCAGCTGCTGCGCCAGACCAACTGGCAGGAGCTGGACTACCTGATCGTCGACATGCCCCCCGGCACCGGCGACATCCAGCTCACACTGTCCCAGCGCGTGCCCATGACGGGCGCCGTCATCGTGACGACCCCGCAGGACATCGCCCTGCTGGACGCGCGCAAGGGCGTGGCCATGTTCGAGAAGGTGGGCGTCCCCATCCTGGGCCTGGTGGAGAACATGGCGGCCCACGTGTGCACGAACTGCGGCCATGTGGAGCACATCTTCGGCGAGGGCGGCGGCCAGCGCTATGCCGCCGAGCGTGGCATCGAGTACCTGGGCGCCCTGCCGCTGGACATGCACATCCGCCTGCAGGCGGACGGCGGCAAGCCGACCGTGGTGGCTGACCCCGAAGGAAAGGTCGCCGGCATCTACAAGGACGTGGCCCGCAAGGTGGCGGTGAAGGTCGCCGCCAAGGCCAAGGACTTCTCGTCCAAGTTCCCCACCATCACCGTCTCCAAGGACACCTGATGCAGGAACAGCCGGTTCGACTGGTGCGCCACCCCGACAGCGGGGACCGGGCCGGGCGAGCCGGCCGGATGAAGGGCCGGGCCGTGGAGGCCTCGGCGCTGGAGGATGTGCGGGCGCTCATCGGCCCTCGGCCGTTGGACGGCCATCCGCGCGACCTGCTGATCGAGTACCTGCACCGCCTGAACGACCGCTTCCACGGCCTGCAGCCGGGGCACCTGGCGGCGCTGGCGCAGGAGATGCGGCTGGGGCAGGCCGAGGTGTACGAGGTGGCGAGCTTCTACCACCACTTCGAGGTCCTGCGCGAGGGCGAGGCCGGCGCGGCGCTGACGGTGCGGGTGTGTGAGGGCCTGTCCTGCGAGATGGCCGGCGCGCGCGAGTTGCTGGACCGGCTGCCCGCGATCCTGGGCCGCGACGTGAAGCTGATCGCCGCGCCGTGCATCGGCCGCTGCGAGCAAGCCCCGGCGGCGCTGGCCGGGCAGGTGGCGGTGCCCCACGCCACGCCGCAGCGCGTGGCGGATGCCGTGGCCGGCGAGGTCGACCCCGTGCCGCAGGCCATCGGCTACGACGCCTACCGCGCGGGCGGGGGCTACGCGCTGGCCGCTGCCGTGGCCCGGGGCGAGCGCGAGGCGGAATCGGTCATCGCCACCCTGGAGCATGCCGGCCTGCGTGGCCTGGGCGGCGCGGGTTTCCCGGCCGGGCGCAAGTGGCGCATCGTGCGCGGGCAGCCGGGGCCTCGACTGATGGCGATCAACATCGACGAGGGCGAGCCGGGGACCTTCAAGGACCGCACATACCTGGAGCGCGATCCGCACCGCTTCCTGGAGGGCGCGCTCATTGCCGCGTCGGTGGTCGGGATCGAGGCGATCTACATCTACCTGCGTGACGAGTACCACGACGCGCGCCGCCTGCTGCAGGCCGAGCTGGCCGCGCTGCGGGCAGATCCGCCCTTCGCCCTTCCCGCCATCCACCTGCGCCGGGGCGCGGGGGCGTATATCTGCGGCGAGGAGTCGGCCATGATCGAGTCGATCGAAGGCAAGCGCGGCGAGCCGCGCCTGCGGCCGCCGTATATTGCCGAGAAAGGCCTGTTCGGCCGGCCGACGCTGGAGCACAACTTCGAGACGCTGCACTGGGTGCGGGAGATCGTGGAGAAAGGCGGCGACTGGTTCGCCAGCCAGGGCCGCCACGGCCGCAAGGGCCTGCGTTCCTTCAGCGTCAGCGGGCGGGTCAGGCAGCCGGGCGTCAAGCTGGCGCCGGCGGGCATCACCCTGCGCGAGCTGGTGGACGAGTACTGCGGCGGCATGGCCGAGGGCCATGAGCTGTACGCTTACCTTCCTGGCGGCGCCTCGGGCGGCATCCTGCCGGCGCGGCTGGCCGATGTGCCGCTGGACTTCGACACGCTGCAGCCGCATGGCTGCTTCATCGGCTCGGCGGCGGTGATCGTGCTGGGCCACCAGGACAAGGCGCGCGATGCGGCCTTGAACATGATGCGGTTCTTTGCCCATGAAAGCTGCGGCCAGTGCACGCCGTGCCGGGTGGGCACGGACAAGGCGGCGCGGCTGATGGAGGCTTCGCAGTGGGATAACGCCACCTTGTCCGACCTGGGCCAGGTGATGGTG
>JACCDU010930430.1_pt1 | contig 21587 bp, 14 predicted proteins | sample 7446081 | NCBI WGS metagenome assembly JACCDU01 (sample SAMN15323447, study PRJNA562643) | freshwater metagenome | isolation source: river surface water | place: USA:Blue River Watershed | collected 2017-08-17
CCGATGAACTGTTCTTGCCTTCGCCGGGCGATGTCGTGATTCAGGCCGATTTTTCCCGAGTCTATTGCGATGTTGAGCGATTCAAATCCGATGCGTTGGAACCCATGTCGCAATTCGGCATGGGCGCTACCTATCTGCGATGCGATGACGGCAGGGAAATGAGGCGGTTGTCCCACAAACAGCGTGAGCAGATTTTACAGAATTTCTACGAACCCCATCATGCCCAACTTACAAATGCGGTGGATTTAGCGCTGTCCACAGTGGGAGAGGCCAGTATCGTTGATTGTCACAGTTATCCCGCCACGCCCCTGCAATGCTCTCTATATCGAGGCGATGCCCAATTTGATTTCAATATTGGTACCGATGCGTTTCACACACCCCCAAAATGGATCGACGCTTCTGTGCGATTTTTTGCCGATCGCGGATTTCGTTTGGGAATCGATGAACCCTATGCCGGCAGTATCGTGCCTATCAAACACTACCAACAGAATCGCAAAGTGAAAAGCATCATGCTAGAGATAAACCGAGGGCTTTACTTAGATGATTCCTACAGTCGCGGCCCGCATTTCAGTGAAATCCAGCGCGTGGTAAGCGATTTTTTATCGATGATCCGTGGATGTCAAAGTGAAATGGCAACTAATGTGTAAAGTGAGTCTCGCAAGACGTCGTTTTCCTACTTCAACTCTGTCGCTAAGCCAACAGTAAAATTCATCGTGTGCATCCGTTGAGCCACCGTTTGAAGCTCTCTGTAACCACTACTCGATAGCGTCTCTCTGCCCACAAACAAAGGAAACGCCCGCTGCATGTCAATATTCGCCAACAACTTCATGTGTCGAAAAATCTTTACCTCCATTCCCAGCCCCAACAAACTTGAAAAACATGAGGCCGAACAATTGGATTCTTTGTACCAAAAACTGCTATTCCAACTCGATCGCAGCAACATTTCAGGCAAAGTGGCTATCACAAGCCCCATCATCGCCCTGGGGATAAGAGTTACCTTATCATTGGGTTTCAAGTTGTATTTCACACCCGCCATCAGCGCACTCATCGAATATGTGCCCCATTGCACATCATACCCATTGCCGGGATTGGCGTAATTCATGTCATTGATCAAAGCCATTTGGTTTGCATAATTCACCATTGATCGTGATGAAAGACACCAACTATAAGGCCCACCATGAATTTTACGCGCCAAATTCAATTCCAATGCGATGCCCGGCATGGCATACCCCGCGCCCTTTTCAAAATAATCCGTTGAACCGAATTTTCCCATGGGCAGCGAGGTGCCAATGCTGTAGCTAATATGCCCTTTCTCTATGCTGGAATCACCAGTATTTAAAGGTTGTGTAGCGGCGCCGACCCTCAACGCTTTGAGTCCTATAGCCAATAATAGACAATGACGAACCATGTTTGAATTACCCGTCAATGTTCGCAAAAAATTGATGAATTATCAACCCATCACTCACTAAAATCGTCCTTCATCCAGTTTTTTATCCAGTCCGCTTTTGAGCTGCTGCTCTTCATCGAATAATTCGCCATCCCCGAGCGGAATCCCGATTCGCTTTTCTCCATCACCATCCCGCCGTCAAACGCCAAACGCTCCTTCATCTCCTCCACAGACACATCCGTGCCGTAGTAATCGAACGTCCACCCACTCAACTTCAACCGCGTTACCAACCGCTTCACCTCACCCTGAGAAAAAATCCGACTGCTGTTCTCCTCGCCGTCCGTGAACACCGCCACCGTTACCATCGTGTCGTCCGGACTGAATTTCAAGTTGCTCATCAAGACCTCCAACTGCGTGCACGCCTTCCCAATCGCATCGAACAATGGGGTAGACCCGTTCGGATTCAAATGGATCGACTTCAACCCATCCTCAACCCCGATTTTCGTTAACGGCTGACTCTCCTCAATCCGAATCCCCCCGAAAAACCACGTGTTGACGTACTGGTTCAGGTTCGTCATCTCCGCACACTCCGCCTGGATCCGCTGCAAAATGCCCAAGTGACTTTCCTCCGTCGCACGCTTCAAACTCGCCATCGATCCGCTCTCGTCAATGATCATCAATGTAATCGCATTCGCCTTGTTGTTTGTTGTTTCGTTTTTCATGGTCGTAAATTTTAGACTGCAAACTTCTGTGCGATATCCGTCCGTCGCCGATTTTCACAACCTTGTAAAACTCCATCGCCCCAGCCAAAAGACCCCATCTTTGCCCCACAAATCCATGGGATTTTCGTACATTTGATCGATACACAAAAGATGGCTATCATTGCGTTATACGTTGAAAAAGGGGAGACGCCCTACCGGAAATTCTTCCTCGATAACCTCTTTCAATTGCAGCTTGGCTTCCAGAAAAAAGGCTATAACCTGGTCTTCCTGCCCGCGCTTACGCAGCAGCAAAATCCCAATTTTACGGAGGGACTTCGCCAATACCTCGAGGTCTATTACCCCAGTTTTCAGAAACTAACGAGCGTTCAGCAGCAACAAGCGCTTTTCATCGTTGCATCCACCTCCTCCGAGCAAGAGGTCTACCAGCAGCTCGATGACATGTTTGGCCTCAACCTCAAAGACGGCGCCTACCTGTTCTACCTCAAACCCGGATTTTTTGAGTTTGAGCGATTGCCCGCCGACGTGGACCCCGCAATCGCCCTATCAGATTACCTGCTGAAGTCCAACCCAGACGCCCATGTATCGATGTCCCTGCCCAAACGCAACAGCAAATGGCAGCTCGATCCCATGCACCTTGAGGATTTCATGGAGCGACAAGATTGGAATCCCAAGGAATCCATCCAAAACTTCGACTTCGAAAAGCTGGTGGAAGAGGGCAAATGGGAAAAACCGGTGGCGAATCCAAGTTCATCGTTGGCAGATCGGTCTGAGAATTTCCTCACGCACCGGGAAGGCGGACTGGCGGAGAAACTCACGCAATGGGGGAAAGACAACGCCATCATCACCCCGGAACTACAGCGATTGTTCGATACTGTGAACGCCTTGAACCTCGACGAAGGCATGCGACAGCTCCTCGATATCTCCCTCAGTCGGTACGCGCAATTGCTGGGAAAATCGGGTGGGGGACTCAATGAGTTGCTCGCTGCCGATCAGCCCATGCTGTTGATGCAACCGTTGGAGCGCGTGCATTTCAACTACGATGGCAAGCTGTTTGTGGGCGATAAAAAAGTGGATCTAAACCCCATTTGTAGGGCCTTGTACAAACTCTTCCTCAACCATCCGGAGGGGATTGAGCTGCCCCGACTGTCAGACCACCGCGAAGAGTTGCACGGCTACTACTTGAACATGGCCACGCATAACAACCGCGAGGTGCTGGTGAAGCGGATTCATGCGTTGTGCGATCCCCGGGAAAACAGCATCAACGAAAAACTGTCGACCATCAACAAGGCCTTTGAGCGATTGCTGGGCGATCAGGTGAGTTTGCCTTACCAAATTGTGGGCATCCGCGGCGGCGCCAAAAAGATCAATTTACGCCGGGAGTTTGTGGGGTGACGGGTATTACTCTCCCCAACTATCTTCTCCAAATTTTCTGAAAACATTCTGCACATCCGGCGTATCGTACACAAACAACCGGATGCGAATCTCCCCGCCGCTTTTCTGCACAATCTCCTGCGATGCGTGGATCGGAACCGCCTGCACCTGACTCGCTGCCCATCCCCGAAACCACCGATACACATACATCGGCATCACATCCTTTCCAAACTCCCGGTACATCCCAATGCAATGTCGATAATGGTTCTCGAAATCCGTTTGCTTCACCACCGCCCGCCAGTCAAACACCAACGGCTGCTCCGTGATCTCGTCCAAAGCAATATCCACCCGTCGGTGAATGCGATCCATCGGAAAATGCTTGATATTCTCCGCCGATACCGACTTCCCAACCTCTATCCCAACCAAATAATAGCGATCCTCAAACGTGCGGACCTGCAATGGATATACCCGACGGTAAACGATGTTTTCATCTCGCCGTTCAATTGCGCCCTCCGTGACCTTGTGATAGTTGAACTCCACCGCCACCTGCTTGTTGATGCACCCCAACACGTCCACAATCCGCTGTATCATGCTGTCTGATAGGCTTCGGGCCGACTTACCCACACCCCAGCTCAGTTGCTTCACCTCCGCATCGTTGAGCTTGTGTACCTGTATCAAGTTGGTGAGCAGTGCCTCCACCGCCGGAAACCGCTCATAGGGCTTTAAAATCGAAAATAACAGGGGTAGGGTGCCGCGCTCGCTATCCTTCAAACTGTGTATGCTGAAGTCGTTGTCGTTCTGCAACACGTATTTCCCCTCCACCACCTTGATCGATAGGCGATGCCCGTTCAATCCCTCCCTGCGCAAAAAGTTGAGATCCTCCCGCAACATCCGGGTTTTAATCATTCCAAATCGCTCGGCAATTAACAACTGCAAGCCCTCAAACGTGGGCTGATGTCCCTGCCGCAAATGCTCCTGTATGAACTCCAAGCGATGTATCCGCGCTGCATGCATGGCTCAAATATAATGCAATAATTTATTGCACTTGTGCATTATTTCTGTGGCTTCGGTACGACGAAATTTGAACTATCATGAACAACGAAACCACATTATCCCTAGCCACAGCCACCACCGATACGCTCCCTTCCGAATTGGCCAATCTCAATCTATTCAACGAGTTTGATCTGCAAATCTTGCAATTGCAGTCGGAGATTGAGTACACATTGTCGGAGCGAAAAAAGCGCTCAGACCATTACAGATACAAATTCCAAGCGCAGCTCAAAGAATTCAGCGATCGTTGGTTCGAAGAAGTGGAAGAGGCCGCATCGATCCCCCTGAAATCGCTGGACCACGACATCAGCGTCTATGGACATGGCAGTGAAGATAGTATGTTGTCTGTGTATCATAGACAGAGCACCATTGCCTTCGACTACCTCATGAATAAATACGAATTTGTGATGGAGCGATGCGATGAGTTTGAGGACATCGACGTACATGATTTTGTGTTGCGCTCGTATCGGGTCGACAAAGATGAGCTCATGAAAATCAACATTGTTTTTGCGGAATTGGAGGGCTTGATTCCGTTTTTGGTGCGATGGAACCGCGAGATGGAGGCGATGCACAGCGATATCCGGGTGGGGGTGATGCAGGCCAATTTTGAAATTAAGGCGATGGACGATGAGCTGAAAGAGATGCGCAAGAAGATCCATGCGATTCGATCGGCTTCCTTCATGACGGGGAATGTGGTCGATTTCGGGAGCATGGGGGTAAGCCGCTTGTACACCACCAGGCGCAAGTTTGAGTTCGTGGATCAAATCAAGTTGATTGGACTGTCGGCCACCGGCAAAACCTGCTCTTTTGAGGCCATCGTGTTGGACAAAGCGTTCCGCAGCACCTACTACTATCCCGATTTGGGCACCGCCAAAGTTCGGGTGATTCAAAAGGTGAGGGTATCCTCGCTGCTGGCCAATTTGTATGAGCGTAAGTGATGCGAAAAGTGCGATTTTACTTGACTTTGGGCTTAAAATTTCGTATATTGAGGAGATGAAAACCAGCCACCTGACTCATCTGCTGTCTATTTCTTAACGCGAACCTTCAAGTTGTTCTCTAAATTTTCGTAGGCAATTACCTTTCCCTGATAGATGTATACAGAGCTCAAGCCATAATAAAGCCGCCTGGCCTCTTCGGCTGTAACCATGTAACTGTCAGGTTCGCCCATAACGGCAATCACATCGTCTACTGTGGATCCGATAAAAAAGTAACTTTTAGAATTGCTTGATTTTCCTTTTAGTTCTGCCACGTCCGCCTCCAGGGCTTTGTTTTTCTTTTCAAGTGTTTCCACGTAATCATGGTCGGTTTGAGAATTCTTAGAATTACATGATAGCAATAACAAGCTGAAAATGAGATAGATATTTTTTTTCATTCTTTTTATAAAATGGTGTTGTACAATCTGCAATATAATTGCTTTTGGTTGGAATTTGAAGGACGCAAAGTGTTTTCTATCAACTAGTTGAAATCTTGATTTTTTACTAATTAGTCCACGGCTGTGGACTAGCAAGTCTCTCAATTTGTTATTCTTTGGAGTACCGAGGTACTTTGCTCCCTCAATCCTCAAATCATTATGTATTCGCACGTTCAACAATTCCAGTTTATTATCAAATCTGGTAGGATGGTCATTGCCGATCCGTGTGTCTTCGAAGACACTCTAGATGCTGTATCACTTCGAAATGTTAGGTCCGGTATCTGGACAGCCCATTTTAGTTATAATCATGCAGGTAATTTAGAGCATGCCATCGCCAAGCACGAAAAACCCAGTATACTGAGTCATCGAGAAAAAATCCACGAAATAGAAGTTCAAAGTGAACAAATTGGTTTTTTTGATAGAAAATTCTACCGCAATGATCAGTTGGCCAAAGAGTTACCGGTAGAACCCTATGTGATTGTAAAAAAGGGGGATCTGTGGTACTGTGCCATGAGTTACATTACCAATCATGGGCCCAATGGCGCAGGCGCATTTGGTTATGGAGCGATCACCGATACCCAATTAAAACCACATCTTGTGATTGCCAAAAAGAGTTGGGTAGGCGATTATGTTGAGTTTGAGATTCGCCTCAAATAACAATCATTGGAAGACTTCCGCTATCTTGCAATTATGGATTCAGCGTATCAAAGGGTACTATTGGAACTGGGCAATTGTTTTATTCAATAACAATATCAAAAGTGATCATGTTTGAATTGGCTTCTAATATCGTTACCCGAGTGGAAGCCGCAACGATTTCGTTGTTGTAATCTTTGTCAAAATTCAAATACCCGCCGCTGTAAAAATATCCAGAACTATTGTATCCAGTGTGAACTGAACCACCATTGCCAAAATCAATTGCTGTAACCCGGTCGTATTCAACTTTAACCTTTAAACGGTATCTGCTTATCGTGCCACTGCTTAAATTAAAGTACTTGACATTAGCTACATACCAGCCATTGTCTATGCCATCGTGAGATACACGCTTCGTAAGCAACTGAGATTTTGGCTGAGTATGAGTACCTTTTTCTAATTTGTGTTGATTGCTTTCTTGTGTGAATTGTAAAAGCAAAAATGAAATGATCGTGTAGAAGCACATTGTGATTATTTTTTATTTATTTTAATACCGTTTTTGTAATCGATTGTGTCGATTAGTGTGCCAATTGAATTGTATATTTTTGATTTTCCATCTTTCAAGCCATCTTTTATTTTATATGTAATTCGTTCAGAATCATTATAAATTGTTAGGCGGCCGTTGTATTTTGAATTGGTGGTGAGATTGTAATAATAATCCTCAATCACAATCCCTTGTGAATATTTTTTTGATGAATAAACGTTTTGTTCTGTATAATAAGTTTTCCAATTACCGCATGGCGAATTATTGCAGAATTCACCCTCATTGATTACTAAATTCTTTACTGTTATTTTGAAATCTCCGTTAAGTACAGCTAGTGAATCGAAAATATCTCGGTCAAATTCTTGACTGCTTTCTAATGTGTAAATAAATGAGATTACAGTATCAGAGTTAGAAGTTGAAAAAAGTGTTGTGTTTATAACGTATCCATTAATTTTTGAAGCGATAGTCTGTGATTTTTGGAGTTTTCCATTTTGGAAAAATTCCATTTTTTGTATCTTTCCATTTTTCAGGGATTCTTTATAAATCAAATCATCATCATGATTATAAAAAGAGTTTGAAATAGGATTGTCAAATTGAAATTCTACAGTTAGATAGCTGCTGTCATTGTTGATGAATTTCCAAAGCCCTGATTTTAAATCATTCCAATAAGAGCCAACAACAGTGACCCTGCTGTTGGAGTCTCTGATAATATATTCGCCATTTTTTTTATCATTGCGATAATTTGTTGTCTCCGACGTTTTATCTTCATTTCTCAAAAACCACGTCTTTTCTTTTTTGCCATCTATATAATAACCTGATTCGATTATTTGGCCATTGTTTAGTCTTTTTGAATAACTACCAAATTCTAGGTCGTTTTTATAATATATTTCTTCTAAAATTTGAGTAGTAACTATTTTGTAGCTTATGTCACTTTTACTTGAGTCGCGTTCTAAATCTAATTCATAAAAGGTTGAGGATTTGCCATTTTTCTTGTTATTAAGAAATTCTGTTTGACTTTGAATTTCCCCTGTTTTTTCCCCTGCTGTTAAATAGGAGGTCCAAATTCCATCTTTTCTATCAAAATCATATATTCCTGATTCCTTTAAATTCCCTAATGAATAATACTTCCATAATCCAGTTTTAATTCCGTTTTTATAATTCCCTTCGCAATCAATGACCCACATTCCAGTCTCTTTGAATTCATCACCTTGAAACATTGTAATAAATATCGTTCGTTTAAAATACCCATGTAAATAATCTTCTTCGTAGTTTGAGATTTCCACAGTGTCTGCATGGATATATTTCAGTGTTTCTCCATGTTTCAAATCATCTTTGTAATTAACATATTCAACAATTGTATCGGTGCCATTTTGGAAATAAGATGTTGTCCACTTTCCCTGTTTTAAATCGTTTTCATATCTACCTGTCAGCTTTGCTATTACTTTTGAATTATCATCGTAATTGAATAATGTGTATTTGCCGGATTTTATTCCACTAATAAAATAATACTCTTCATTCAATCGGCCATTTTGATAATTTTGAAAAAGTCCATTTTCAACGTTTTCTTTGAAATTGATTTTTACTTCTATATTCCCCAATTCGTCAAATTCTTGCTGAAGGCCCTCTCGTTTTCCGTTGACAAATTTTACAGCTAATTGCAAGTTGCCATTTTCATGGTATTGCCGATAATTGCCATTCAATTTTCCATTTGTCAATGTATATTCCTTTTTAAGAGTGCCGTCTGGAAAATACTCTTTTTTAATTCCATTGTCGTAGTCGAAGTAGCTATTTTTCTTCGTAACAGTCACTTCGTATGAAGTTGAACTCACATCATTGTCGCTCTCAGAATTTCGTTTGCTCGTCGAAATTGTTAGTATGTAATTCTGGTTTAAGTATGTTAGTGTAATCGAATTGTCACCAATTTTACTATCTATAAGTTTATAGCCTGCAGGGCCAATAGAACCTAGTATTGAGTTATAAGACTTGAGGTTGAAAAAATTAAAAGATATTTTCATGGGTGCATTCTCAAATGAATAAACATAAAACCAACCTAATGCTTTTTCGCTGTAATATTCTTTTTCATATGACCAAGTTATAGTGTTGATTTTATAATCTTCACTTGTGCTGGATTCATAATAAGCCCATCCTTTTGTGATTAAATGGTTATTTATAGTTTCCCAATTTGATTTGCTACAAAGCGCTGTGATTTCGCTTACTGAAAGGTTTTGGCAATAGCCGTTATTTAAAGCAAAACTGATTAATAAAAAAAAGATGTTTTGTTTGAATTTGATATGCATTGTTAATATCGATTTTAATAATTGAACTATACTCATTCAGGATTTAAAAATAAATGGGCTTAATATTTAATGAAATAGATAGAACAATCAGAAAAGCTCCATCTAGGAATTGGCCACCTGTAATCTGAGTGGGGATCCAAAGCCAGTATTAAATAAGGCATCTCCTTTTCCATTTAGTTTTTGAGCTCCAGAATTGTCTCCCAGAATTACACGACTATCTTCTACTCTGCTTACTTTAAGTGCCAATTGCGCAGGGAGATTACTTCTAATTACAGTCGAGAGTACTTTAGCGCTTGGTTTTTGAGTCGTAATAATCAAATGGATTCCTGCTGCCCTGGCTTTTTGCGATAATTTCTCTAGCAGATTTTCTAATTCGCTTCGCAATTCTTCGTTAGAAACTATGTCGGCATACTCATCTAAAACAATTAAATGCCTGCTGAGTGTATTGGAGGTTTTTAAGTTGAACTCGCTTAAATTCGTTACCCGCGCTTGCTGGAATAAACTGTATCTGTCCTCCATTATACTGATAGCTTTTTTTAAGTAACTGATAGTTTCCTCTGAACTTGAGCCTATTGTGGGACTAATTTCTGAATTAAGTAAATGTGGTAAATCTGCAAAGGTGATGAGTTCCACTTTCTTAGGGTCAACTAAGGTTAAGTTTAATTCGTCAGATGAGTAGAGTCTTGTTGCTGCAGTTAGAATTGTTTTTAAAGCTATTGATTTGCCACTTCCAGTCTGGCCGCCAATCAATAAATGAGGAGTTTGGGAACTTGAGAAGTTTATGGTAACTGTTTTACCTTGAGAGTCAATACCGAAAGGTATGATTAATTCGGTTTGAGATCTACTGAATGAGTGAAGTAAATCGTTTATTTCAAAATAAACTCTGTCTGAATCAGCACGTGGGAATTCAATGGTACAGAGTCCTTTTTCGTGATCCACATTTACTGATTGTCCTCTGTCTAGCATTAGTGCTATTGCTATGTCTTCGTCTTTATTTACAATGCTATTGATAGAAACAGAAGGGTCCATTTCAAAGTAACATTTTATCGAACTTGGTCCAAATACAGTAGAATCGGCTTTTGGATAAATATTGATTTTGAATGCACGCAGTTTTGCTGCAACTAATGCCATTTTTCTTTTTGTTTCCGCTTTGACATTTTCATTAACATCCAATGGATTGTTTCGTGATGAAACAGTTGTGATTTCCGTTAATGGGACTTGTGGCGGGGGGGTAGGGTCAACATAATCTTTCAACGGATCGGCGGCTTTTTTCAAGGTTTCATTTAGTAAGTATTTGCCCTCTTGATCCAGTGTTTCTGAAGTTTTTATTTCAGATTCACTAGAAAGTTTACTGAACAATATATCGAGTTCAGTATTCATTCGACTAGGATTGATTTCTGAAAAAGTACACTTAACCAATAAATAACTATGATTGTTAATATATGGAACTTTTTCAAAACTCCATTTTTCAAATTCTTCTGATGACGAAATATAGAATAATATTGGATCTTTTATGTTTACTGAAGGTTTTTCTTGGTTTAACCAATCATTTAGATCATCATTGTTGATTTGAAATTTATTGCCGTAATTGTTTGCACTAATCTCAAATAATTGTAAAATTTGGAGTTTGAATGCCAGCATTAAACTTTTTGAATTTTCAGTTTTTTTAATCCAATGTAATATTGAAGTTTGAACTGGTAGTATTTGAGCTGAAAATATATCATTAAATCTCGGGCTCGGTGAGTTTAAATAAGTTTTAACTTCAAGAAACTGAACATATAAACTTCCGTTGGAAAAAGATAAACAAAGAAAATCAGGATGGTGTCGATCCTTTAGGTCGCCGTTTATATTTAATGCACTGTAGAGATTGTCATGAATTAGATCGTATGGAAGCATAACAAAGTTATTTCCATACTGTTTCAATAGGGCCTGGTAATAATTTTTATATATCCATGCCTCGCCAATAAGGCCCTGTGTTTTGTTTCTACTGGATAGAAAAAATTTAAATTGAAACAAATTTAAATCTCTTAATTCTTTTAAAAATGAAGATGTTTCTAACTCGTTTGGGATTGTATTCAATATTGACTCAAATGCAACATGGAGTCTGTCTTCAAAAATTCTATTCTCATTAATAGTTAAATAAAAATCACCCTTGTTTCCGAATTGATAATCATTGTTTGACATGTGCAATTCATATAGTAACATATTGTTCGAGGGGTCATTCGAAATGTGGTAGTAACCTTGTGCTGTGGTTGCAATTAGTTTGGATGATTGATAGATTGAGTTTTGAACAGATGACGAATTGTAGTACTCACGTATAAAACTGTGATGCGCGGCTGATTTATTAACGAAATATTTTACAGCAGGGGAATTGAAATTACTATAATAAGTAGTTTTGAATTTATTGTTTTGGACAAATGTGGTTTGGCATACTGAAGTCAAAATGTTATCCGTGGAAATCGAATTGGACTCAGAATCAAGCGACATTTTTGGAGTCATATCCATTTCAAGTGATAAGTCCAATAATAAGTCAAATTTTAATTCAATGGGTAGAGTATCAGTTCTTTTTACCGTGTACCAAATCAATTTGTACTTGCTGTTGAGTGAATAAAGTCCAAGATAACCCTCGTCAATTTGACTAGTATCATCGCGAAAATCATAAACTCGAATCTCAATTGAATCTAAGTTGTCCAGATCAGTTATTTCGTTTAAATAATCACCGATTATACTCTCAATCTGAAAATCTGATTTCCCTAATATAGCTATGTTGTAGCTATATTTAAAAGGGACATAATTAAACAGGGAATCGAGAGCTTTTAAAATATCGCTATGGCCAAGAACTACATTGTCTTCTATTGTAGTGATATTGTATTTTTTAATTGAATCTCTTATTTGCTGGTGGTTTGATCTGAAATTTCCATTAATAGAACTAATAAAGATGGAATATAAATGGGAGTTGTTCTCCACGCGTGTAAATATTTCATTTTCAGGGCCGTTATAATGGTTAATTAATTTGGGTTTCGACTTTAGCAAAGTTGGATTGTGTGTATCATTTACATCTAATGAGTATTTATAAAAATATTCAATACATACAGGATGGAAAAAAGGTAATATACTACCACAGATGTTGTGTTGCCCTAGTCTTCTGTTGGAAGCATTTTCGGGTTTGAGTAAATAAATTGTATCTATATTACAAAATTGTGATGATTGACGAATTAGTTCGAAATATGCATTTGCATACCCTGTAATATCAGATTTGTCAATTTTATTTAATAGAGATAACAAATCACGGCGTGTTTTATTGAAATTTTCTGATTTACGAAACGGATCCAAAACTTTGTCTCTGAAAATTAGGAAATCGTTGAACAGTTCTGTTGTTCTTGTTTCTGTGTTATTCAATCGTAAGGAATATTGTGTTTCGGTGATGCCCAAATCAATACTTTCCGTTTTAATATACTTGACGTTTTTATTGAACTCTACAGGTTGATCCAATTCGTCTAGAGACAGAAAACAAACAATCCCTTGAGAATTAATGAGGTGATGCCAATATTCATCAAGTGGGTCGATGTCCTCCTGGAATCTTATTTCGCCAGTAAATCCTGATTGTCGGATTCTCCATTTTTCGATTTCGTCAGTATAATTTCTAATTTTGGACTTAACGTCGGCAGGGGTGATTTTTAGCTCAAGATTCGTAGTTGCAGTGCCACTTTCCTCAATGGTTAACAATAAATTTTCAAGTTGATTAGAGTTAAATCCGCTGATAGAATATTTGTGTAAATCATGAGTTTTTGTATAAATAACTGATGAATCAAATTCTGTGTGAATGTTTAAATTGCTAAAAGAAATAATATCAAATTTTACATCCTTATTGAAATCTATTTTATTTACTTCGTAAGTTTGGCGATCAAATTCAATAGTGTGTTTGCCAGAAATGATTTTTTTACCATTATAAAATCTCAATTTGAATCCGTTGAACTGAGTTTGAATCTTTATTTCTCTTTTCCATTGAGAATTTCTGTGCAGAAACGAAAGAGAAGAGATTGAACTTTGCTGAGGTAATTCAATTCTGACATGATTATTTATTGAAGTTAGCTCTTTGCCATTCAAAAATACCTGAAGTGAATTCGTTAATTCTGAGTCTGTGAATTCAAAGCCGATTGTATTTTGTGTTGCGATGAAATTGATATCTAAATTATCCAGCGGTTCAAGATCATATAGGATGATTTTTTTGCTGATGTCTTCAATTAATTCAATTGGTTCGATATTTTTCAGTTGTTCGAAAACGTTTTTAATTACCGCCGATTCAAATACACTGTGTTGAAATCCATGTTTCGGGTTGAAATTTGATATTAAATCACTTCTTAGATTACCGAGAATTTCTGATTGTATTTGATTTTTTGAATTTTGCAATTGTTGAAATTCAGTGTCGCTGAATTCGAGGAGTTTGTGTGCCTTATTCAGAGTTTTTTTTGTTTCTGAAAAACTAAATTTATCAAAACTTCTTGTCAGGCGCTTTACATCAATTAATTCGGTGCAATTCAATAAATCACTAAAGTTTTTGTAAGAAATTCCATACTCTAGGAATATTTTTATCACTTCATCAATGTCGGTGTCGTCAAGCATAATTGAGCCGTTTTTTAGGAAGTATTTGATCATTTCAAATTCTAAATTCTCAACTACAAATGCTGCTTCCTGAATTGAATCTAACACAACCCAACTGTCAGGTATAATTGCTACAAAATTTTTGTGTTTCTCTAAATGGGAATTTCGGTAATACATTAAATCACCGAAGTTGGAGGTGTACTGTATATCTTCGATGCTAAGATTGACTGGTTGTTCAATGTTTGTATTACCAACGACAATTAGATTATACCCAATAGAGCTTAGAAGATTCAATTTACCAAAGTTGATATCATCGATAAATTTGGATTTGAATAAAATGCGCTGATATGCTTGTTTGTCAATAATGTTTTTAACAAGTTCCGTAAAAGTCTGATTAATGCTCATGTTAGATAATTTTCTTGATTGATACACCTAGTTCACTGTCTGGAGATTCCATGAGCAAACCGAGCTCATTGAGAGAATTTCTTAGTGGCCCTTCATTGAAATCCATTGAAGTTAATTCCAGTCCAAAATCCTTTAAAAAAATCATAAATTCATTAGCTGTAAGCGTGTTGTTGTTTGATGGGGCGTTTTGTCCTGCAAGTAGGACTAGTGTGTAGGTTAATCCTAGTCCGAATTCTACTACATAAGATTTAGAATTCTTTGGAATTGTATAAATGTATCCAATATCTCCATTGATAGATTTGTTGTTGACACTTCGATCTCTTCCCACATATTCGAGAAATTCACGGATGTTTTTTATAGTGTCATTTTGTGAAAGCCTGAAATCTTCTTTGTATTCCCCATGTAATTTGTTCATGGCGATCTTATTTATCTCTTTGAAATCAATTTCTCCATTAGATATTTTATTTTTCATCTGATAAAATAGATCCTTGATAGTTGCCTCTGTTGAATTAATGACTAAATCATTGATTAGAAAGATTTGCAAATTTGAATACATGTAGTTCACTAATCTATCTTCTATTAATTCTTTTCTTTTGTCACCTAACTTCACTGTAGTAGCCTTGAATATTTCTTCCTCTTTGTATTCCGAATTATTCATTAGAAGATCGATGAAATTTACAGAATATGTGAGTTTATTTAGTATAAGAAGAAAGGTCCCAAAGCGTAAATAGCTTTGCAGTATAGACATCCAGCGATGTCTACTGAATTTACCTTTCAAATCAAGTAATACGTTCAGTTGTTTTACGAAGGTTTGATTTATGAGAGGTTTCGTATCTAATAAAGACAATCGTTCCTTGAATTTCGGAGTGAATTTATAATTCTCTGTTTGTTCTTGATTTTCTATTGAACCGTGAATGGTGGTTAATAATTCTGAAAGTTCCGAAGTTTTGTTTTGAATAAATCGACTCCACAAATCATCATCCTCATCAACGCTTAATGCTAATTTTAATTTTAATTCAATCGCTTTCCATTCGGTTTCAGATTTACATCCTAAGTAAATTTCTTCAACGAGCATTCCTCCGGGATTCCAAGGGTTCCCTTTAAAGCGAGCTGCGTGTCCATATTTCGCAAATTCAGGAATAATAGGATTGAAGTAAATATACTCAGATCTTTTGTTGTTTGGATCTCGAGAACGAATTGAAGCTGTATAGTTTTCAAAAATATAGGACCACTTCAAAAATGGAATTTCTGCATGACTTCCAGTGGAAGTTTCAAGTAGATTTTTTAAATTTTTTGAATTTTCCCAGGCGTTTTTTTCGTTTGTTTGGACGTTCTGAATTTTTAATTCTCTCATCAAACTAGATATTAACACTTCTGGTGTTGGGATATTCTCAGGTACTCTTGTAAATGAAAATAAATTGACTTTTTGGTCGATGATATCTGTATAAAGACTCATGATAAATTTTCTATAGATAGTCTGTTGTTATTTCGACGAGTCACTCGTGCAATTTTAGGAATACTTATGCTATCAATTTCATGGAAACGGCCAGAAACAAATTTTTCTGCCTCGCTGTTCAGCCATAGTTTGAAATTCGGAGATATTGTTGAGGAAATTCTTTTGAAATCGGGGTTGAAGAGAGATTTTGAATCAATAATGTGTAAAAAAGTGCCAAAATCAATAAATGTGACGATCTCCGCACCATCACTAAATTCACTAACGAACAGCTTTATTTCTATTGGGGGTTTTTCGGAAAAAGAAATATTCTTAAATTCAAAGGCTTTCACTATGTTCTCAATTTCCCCATCAATGACATTGTCATTGGCAAAAGAATACTCCCATATGTTATTGTTTAGTGCTACTTTCATTCTGTAGTAATGACTGCCATCTTCTCTAATTCTGAGTAGCTTTCTCAAAGTCTCTTGAATTTTTTTAGATCCTGTATTGTCTAGTTTTCGAAATTCAATAAGCTCTGTTTTTAAATAATAATTTCCATTGATTCTAAAGTCAATAGCGCATAGAAAGTTCCTTATAACTATTAATAAGAATTTTCTGATTTTTTCAATTTCCTTGGTTTTTGTATCTAGGATGTGATTATCAACCTTGGAGTATAGATCAATGAACATATTAAGCTGTTGAATTTCTGAGTTAGTTATTTCAGAAATGTTGTAAGCTTTATAATTAATAGGCTTGTTCGCTTGCTCGCCACTAAAAATATGGTCGCGAATTGATGTTACAAGACTATAAATTTTGTCTGTATCCCAAACATTAGACAGAAAATTTGGATGAAATTCTTGTACTGAGTTGATCGTTTTGTTCTGTTCGATGAGTTTGTTTAATTTCCTAAGGTCATTTAATAAATTTTGCAACTCTCTTTTTATTGAACTATCTTGTAACTGTCCTGTAAGCTGTTGAACTGTATTTATTGATTGGGTGGTCGCTAGTTTCCAAAGATGTATTAATGGAGAATCTAAGATGGATGTTAATTCAAGTGAGTTCGGCGTAAATAATGAATGTAACCAGTGATAGTATTCTCTAAAGGTTACTTTTTTATTATTCTTGATTTCATACAAGTTGATGAGATCGGAAATTTCGTTCGTCATACTATTAAAGTATGTTTGGCCGAAGTTTAAATTGTCCGGTATTGACCAATTTGAGCTGTTTATTATTTTACAGACATCCTTATGAACGTCACTGTTTGCAGAGAACAAGCTGGACTTATCAAGTGGATAAGTTGACAATGAACATTGAAAATTTCCAAATTCGAATTTGATATCGTAATTCTTTTTTTCTTTTAAATAAGATTCTAAATTTGAACTATCTTCAACCTTCGCTATAAGTTTCAGAATTTCTTCATTGTCTTTTGATTGATTAATAAAATCATTTAATACACCTCGGTTTATACATACAATTAATATTCCACTGAAAGTTTGTTTGAAATGGTTGTACACATGAGTGAATGCTGCTAGGTTGTTTTTGCTATCATGCATTCTACTTGTTGCGTCCTGAATACAGTAAAAGGAAGAGTTATTTATTGAGCAAGAGGAATAATAGTTGTCGGTTTTTGAAAACTTCTCTATGTATTCATCACGAATTCGTAATTCTAGATCCATTGAGACTTTCTGTGATTTGATAAATTGGTTAAATGCAAAATCTGTAGCATCAGTTTTACCATTTCCTGGGCCGCCTATCAAAAAAAGGATTTTATGCTTTGATTCTTGTGATTCGATTGTTTTTGAAATGAATTGATGCATTGGAAGCTGAATCATTTCACCAATTGGTCGGCCTGACGAATTGTCATTCGATTTCCTTACTGCACCATCATTTGTTTTTACAAACTGCTTAAATCTTGTGGGGTATGATAATGAATCTGATTTTGTAATTTGTTCACTCGTGTTTTTATCCATAGTATTGGCGCTCTCAAGATAAATTTTTTTGATTAATTTGTTGTAATTTTTTCTACCGTAAGTATCATTTTCGAGAATTTCTTTTTCAACTGCCCTGAACATTAATAATTGGTTTTCGACACCTCTTGTTTTTTTATTTAGTTTGGCAGCAAGATCAATAATAAGCATGTTATGCTTATGAATTGCATATTTAACTTTAGGATAAAGTGTGAATACTTCCCTAAGTTCCTCTTCTGACCACGTGTCTCTAAAATTGTCCATTTTATTTTAAAAAGAACTTGATCAATTTACCAACCTCGAATGCAAGTAACGGCGGTACAGCATTCCCAACCTGAGTGTATTGCGGTGTCTCCAGTTCACGTTGGTATCCACCTGTAGTGGGTTTTCCATAAAAGATAAAATTGTCTGGGAAAGACTGTATTCTTGCTTCTTCACGAACAGTCAATACTCTGTTTTCATTAATGTTATAATGTATGATGTCATCTGGAATAGTCAAAATTGTTTGAGATGGTTTATCTGGGATAAGTACTTTTTGCGAGTGTTTTTTTGATTTAATTGAATCCAGAAACAAGTATAAATTTGTAAAAGAAAATCCATTTTGACGCAAACTACTACTAATGATATTTTTATCTTTGGTAGTAAATTTGTTGATTTTTTGCGTTATATATAAATCAATTTTTTTGCTGTAAATTGGATCGCTCGCGAAAACTTGTTTTACCTTAAAACGTTTGGTAGTTCTTTGATTGTGTTTTCGTGGTTCGTGGTTGGAAAGATTGTTTTCCGCAAGTTGATTTATTACACTTTGGCCAAGTAAGTTGTTTAATTTGTTTACGTAATTTGACTTTTCCGAATTTGTTGACAAATCATCAATAGCCTCTTTTACAGAGGTAAGCCTATTTGGTATGTTTGTTTTGAAGAAGCCGTTAATTAATTCTAAATCATCATTAGTTAAATCTAAATAGTCCAAAGGTTCAATTGACTCATCCAAATATGGGGGGTGGTAGTATTTAGAGTACGAGTTGAAATAGCGTTTTTTACTCTCGAAAACATCCTTTTTAAATCCTAAAAATAAGACTCTTGGCCGGTGTTCAGCAACGCCAAATGTTTCGGCTTTGACTTTTACACAAGCAGAATAGTAACCCAATTGAGACAATCGTTTTTGTATTTCTTTGTAAGTGCGGACACTAGCGCCGCTGCTTGTAAATGGGTGTAAAATTCCGACAACATTTTCAATTAATACAGTTTTGGGGGATACGACTTCAACAAGGTCAAGAAAGTAAAAAGGAAGTTTATTTTTGTTTACACCATCTTTTCTCAAACCTGCCATACTGAATCCTTGGCAAGGTGGTCCACCAGAAATTAAATCAGCTTTCAACAGTTTGGTATCAATTTTTCCGCTGTTTATCATGTCCATTAAAATGTCAATGCTACCAACGAATACAGAACCAGTCTTTGTGTTTTTTAATGATTTCTTGTGATTCAGATAAACGACTTTATCATCTGGGTTGTTAATCAAATTGTTTGAAAATGTTTTTGCAGCCATTTCACCCAGTTCATTTGCGAAAACTAAGTTGAAACCGTTGGCTTTTAATCCTAATGATAATCCTCCACATCCAGCAAAGAGCTCTATATAATTCACACCAGGAAGATAATAAGGATTGCCAAATTTTGATTAATATGCGGTTGATTTTTTAGAAAAATGAATAAATAATCTAATATTCACTACACTTTGTGATTTGATTTTGATGCATTGAATAATGGTTCTAAATAGTCAAAGAAACAAGGGGTTTGCGCAGAATTTAAAAGAACGTTGTTTGTATAATTGTGAATAGTTAATGTTCACTGATAAATGTCTGAAACCAATTTTTAAAGTCTTCGAATTGTTTGTGGTTCCCTAATTCAGTTAAGGGTGTTTTCCATAATATGCCGTGTCGTGCAAAATATAAAGCGATAGTTTTTATTGGTTTATCATTGATATTGTTATTTATTCCTCCGATTCTTGATAGGGTGTAGTAACCAATTAATTGGTTCAAATGTTCTCTGTCCAATCGTAAGTTCTTAGTTACCTTAATATCTATTAATGTGTCGTCAATAATTAGATCGGCATCAGCGCCACCAACCAATTTCGATCCTGTTCCAAAAACTGGATTTAGATAACATTTTTGTTTGGCTGTAAACATCTTAGGATCTAAAAGTGAAAAAATCGACTTGATGTCTTGAATATCGAGAATGTCAACTGTTGTGAAGTATTGATCAATGATTTTAGAGCGGAAATAGATGTCGAGTTTGGCCAGAAAAATAGAACTTTGTATTAATTCATCAGTAATTATTCCGTTGATAATAAAATTGTCGTAGTTCAATTTAGCCAAGTAGTATTGGTTTTCAATATAACACGATAATTCTATTACATTCTGTGGGATGTTTTTTTGATAGCCGATTTCAATTGTAGGATCTGTATGCTTATATAAATGATTTTTTAATAATAGATATGCGCTTTCTGCTACCCATTGGTCACGTATTATAATTCTGTCCTTATTGACAAATTCCATATAAAACCGTAATATGTAGTCAAATGCTGTCCCAACTAAACCATAATTCTTAGTAAGTGGAGTTGCACCTATATCATCTTTAAAATGAAACGGCGGTTTTGGGAATAGGGATTTTAATTTTTCACGCAGTTCTTGGTTTTTCGGATCTGATAAAATAGAAGTTAAACTCATTTTTTGTTTGATTCACACTGGGTTAATTTACTTTAATTTTATCCCCCTAAACCAATTCCTTGTTTCCTCGTCCTCCGAGAAGATGTAACATCCCTTCATCCCGCGGGTCATCAGCGTGCGGTAGGTGTTCTTGATGATCAAATCCAACTCCGCAGTGGCCTGCTCCGGGGCTTCCTTCATGCGCTTCTTCCATCCGAAAACGCTCTTGTCTGAACTTGCCCGCTTGCTAGGATCTGTGACCACCTTGCCATCGCGAATCAGCAAATCCGGACCAATGATCACACCCACATAGTCGATCTCCAAGCCCTGACAAGTGTGTATGCAGCCCACCTGATTGATCGAATCCTCTTTCATGATCCACAAACTGCTGTCCGATGCCAAATTCCACTGCATCTGAAATCCCTCCGCCGGAAACTCAATGTCGTAAGCCGATGCATCCGTTTTGCTGTTCCACTTCCAACAGTAGCCAGCCACCAATCGCGCCTTGGTATTGGGTTCGCCGTTCTTCGCCTCAATCATCGCCCGGAGCGACGTTGCCGTATCGCATACCCCAAAATCGTACCCAACATCGTTCAAGTCCGTGTTCGCCGTTGTCCGTATATCCAGCACATGATCCAACCAAGCCAAATACCCATCGCTGCCGCCACATCGGAACTGACTTTCCAACGCCATTTCGTGCACCTCAGCGCCTTGCCTATGGGCCCATTCGCGGATCGAGGCCTTCGAACCGATGTCCTTCAGCGTCACCCGTTGGTTCTCATCCACAAAAAACACCGAGCACCACGCGCTTTGGATGATTTCCAAGATTTGGTTTTCGCCCAAATGGCTAAATATTCCGCTTTTTTCATTGAGGCGATGCGCTTCGTCTACCAGCAAACACGCAAACTGATTGGGCCTCTCGCCATGGTATTGTCCCGAACCCTTGAACAGGTTGTCGATGCTCGATTTGGTGCGATACCCCTTTAACTTTTCGGCGTACACACTTCGCGGGGCACTGTTTTTACTCACATAATGCACCAGTTTCTGATCGCCGGTGAGTCGCG
>JACCDU010182965.1_pt1 | contig 21537 bp, 17 predicted proteins | sample 7446081 | NCBI WGS metagenome assembly JACCDU01 (sample SAMN15323447, study PRJNA562643) | freshwater metagenome | isolation source: river surface water | place: USA:Blue River Watershed | collected 2017-08-17
TGTGCCGAAAAATTATTATCCATAACCAAAAATTGGATTTATACAATTATAACGAATATTTTTGAGCGAAGTTGTGTGTGGATTATCCACATTTACTAACTTCACGCTTATACTATGGAACTCAAAATTGATACCAAAGAAAAATACCAGCTTTTAACCCCCGCTGGAGCCTCGATTACTGCCAATATAGCAGCAGAAATTGTAACTATTTGCAATAAATGTCTAGAATCGGCCCAAAAAAACATGGTGCTCAACCTAGAAAATGTTAAAGAAATAGCGCCTGATGCTTGTCAAATCTTAACAGATTTACAACAGGCATTTTATGATAAAAGCGCCTCATTTGTCATGTGCTGTTTAAGTTCCAATATCGAAAACGCTTTTGACAGCCTAGGCCTTTTAGAAGTGCTCAACCTAACACCCACCCTTAGTGAGGCTTCCGACATTGTAATGATGGAAGAAATTGAACGCGAATTATTAGACAGCGACGATTTTGAATTTGACAAAGAATCGGAATAAGCAATTGCTTATTGAATTATTTTTTCAATTCGAGTTAGCTTACCTGCGGCATTCATTCCCTCAATTACAATTCTAAATTTTGTAGTTACATCATTGTTGAAAAAATCCAATTTAACAAGTTTGGTTTTCTTATCTGTTAACACATATGGATTCCAATAAAGTGTGGTGCGCACATCAGGAACTTTTGTAGGTGCTGCCGTATAATTAGGACTATAAAATTCTTTGTAATTGGTATACCCAGTTAAGATCGAATTACTCAATCCTTTTAGACTTTCATTTTTTAAATCGGCAGGTTTTTTAGTATAAATAGCGATGGCACCAGAGGGTCCAGAACCAGAAGACCCCATAAATGGTGGACGAAAAACTTTGATGTAAGCAATATCACTCATTTGAATGCCCATCGTTTGCTCCGCATCAGAAATAACTTCATTTAAAAAAATATCTGGGGTGCCGTCACGCCAATTTAGTCCCGGCACATTGTTGCTATTGGCATCTTCGGCCCCATTAGCTCCAAGTATTGGAATTGACATTGTCATGCCCGGAATTAAATTTTGCAAGTACTGAAATACATTGGTAGCGCCTGTTGCATGGTTGTCATTTTGTACATCAAAAGCGTAACTATCTTTACTAGAAAATAAACCTGATGTATATTTTTCGTCTAATACATCAATGGGAGATTTGGCCTTTGATTGTACCACTACTTCTTTTAACACCACCACCGAGTCAAATGTTTTCTTAATTTTTTTAGCTTGTGCTTCCATAAACATTAGATATGAAAGCCCCGCTGTATCGGGTTTTGCAAAATGATAGAGCTGAATTTGTGTAGGATATGAAACAGTAGGCAAACTATAGGTGAAATTTGCAAGTGTATTTGGCGCTACTTTTTTGTCGCCGTTAATTTTATAAAAAACACGTACCGTATCAAAAAATATCAGTCCGCGCTGACTAAAACTAGCATCGGGAGCTATTGGGGCAAAAAAATACTGTTTGCTACTATCTTTTGATTGTAGCACCATCGTAATACTCTGTACTAATTTATTATCAAAAGTTCCACCGTTATATACGGCACCTCTAATTTGCAAATAATCACTATCCATTTGGTATTTTAAATTGGGTAGCTTCCCTTTAACCATTTCTTCCCAATTGTATTTACGCCAACCATGCGTAAGCATCACTAAATCTAATTTTGCAGGCGTTTCAGCATCGGTACTTGAAAAATAATTAGCTGCATTAGGAATAGCACCTTTGATATCGCCTTGTAAAAGCAGGTTAGAAAAAATATTACTTGAATTGTCCTGCACCGCATTTACATCAGTAACAGATACCGATAAGTTACTTAACAAAGTATCTTCTACTACAATGTCAATGGTATTTTTTGCGCGCTTAAACAAACGAGGCGTAAACATTTTTACCGAAGGATAAAAAGTGTGCAGGTTATTATTGATAAATAATACCCGCTCTGCAACAGGCACCCATGCCGCATCAAAAACAGTTATTTGTAAAACACCGGTAGGCAAACTATCGGTAGGCATGGCAAGTGCAGCTGATTTTTTTGTTTGAAGTTGAATCGTAGACTTGTATACCATGCGCTGATTCATGGATGCCACAACATGAAGTTGCAAAAAGTTTTGCGCCGTTGTCAGTGGACGCTGAATAACTATTTTAGCCTTATCCTCTTGCAACATAGCTTGCATCACTATGCCATCTGGTTTTGCAGCAGGCATGGCGGTTGTATGCACGGTTCCAGCTGCATCTACCCAAATACAGTTATAGATTTCCTCTTTTTCTGGCAAAAAACTAAAAACACCCATCCCATCGTGCACCGATTGTATAGAATCGATTAATACCATTTTACTATTAAAGATGGCGCCTTTAATAGCAGCAGGATCCCCATTTTGATTCACCGATAAAAATCCTACCTGTGTTTGTAAACCTGCAATTAATTGTCCGCCTTCTGGAAAAAATTGGAGTTTATAAATAGGATCTACTTTTTTTGAAATGGCGATAGAATCAGACCCTTGTATTGCAATGTCCTTGGTAAAAATAAAGGCAGCATCAAAATTAAGCATCCACCTAGTGTAAGCTTTGATTCGAATACGCGTTCCCTTATAATTTTGAGGTATTTCAAATTGAAGTTTTGCAGAAGATTCAAAAATGGGGTGCACCGTATGCTTAATAAGTTGCCCAGCATCATCATACCAGTCTGCGTAAAAATTTCTACTATAATCTGATAAGCCATCGCCCGCTAAAATATAAGCCTTACCCCAAATGGTTTCCCCTTTTGAATAAAGGCCTTTATCAAAATGAATGTGTAATTTTTCTTGTTGGTAGTTTTCTTTGTAGACAGCAAGCATAGAATCCAACACTTGTGCAGACACCACAAAAGGCGCACAAAACAAGAGTCCAATTAGCAACAAATATTTAGCCTTCATGCCTACAAATTTACAAAACTATTGATGCAAACCTTGTTAAAAAAAATAGGGCGAAAAATATAATTTTTCGCCCTATTCGAATGTATTATTATTTACTATTGGTGCTTATCTAACGTTAATGCCAAATAAGGAAGTCTTGCACCTGTGGCAGTAGCATAGCCCATACTAAATCCAGTAAGTGCTAAACCACCTTGTAATCCATTTGAGCTAGCGTAACTAACAAGAGCAGCAGAAGTTGCCGCAGCGCCAGCCGCACGAATAGCCCATGTTGTTGTAACCCCAGACACGTTGATTACAGGAATATCCATAGCGCCAGAAGTACCTAAGTATGGGATATTAGCTTTCATTAATGTCCCGTTTAAGTATAAATCTACGGCAGGAACATTTGGCATGAGGTGCACAAAATTAAACCTACAAACTCCACTTTCAATATTAGTGATATTATTTTTAACAAGTACCGACTTCATATTAGCAGCTGTATCCGTTAAATGAAGCGTTTGCGGTGTATTGTCTGTAATGTTCACGTTTGTATTAAACAATACCACAGAATCTGTATTAGTACCAAACTTTGGCATTACAATTGAAACGGTATTGGTTCCTAATGGCACACTCATATAAAGTGCAAAGTTACTACCACGGGTGTTATAACCGCCTCCTGGAAAAGGAGTACGTGATTGCAACAAATTACTTACGTAGGCACCATTTAATTTAATACGCAAATTTGCGTAATCAATCGCATAAGCAAACGCTAGGTTCACTTTTAATTGACCCTTATTAGCAGGCGTGCCATAAGTATCGTAAGGCTGATTGGTAACTCCTGTATTTTTTTTGCATGAAGCAAATACAAAGAGAAGGACCAACGGCATTATATATTTTATCATTTTTTTCATCTCTTACTTTTTTTGCGTTAAGATTATGGTAATATGAACCATGGTTCTTTGGTATGGTAATCAGATGCCAATGCTCCAATTTTTTGCAATGCAGGAATATTGTATAAATATTCAGAGTTGTATCTAGGACGACATCTGTACGGTAATTTACCAGCATTATAAATATGAATAGTTGAAGGCAAAGTAAATCCAGCATATACTTTTTTACCAGTTGCAGGATCTAGATCTAAGTATCTATACCTACGCATATCTGACCAAGTTTCACTAAAACCAAATCCATAAAGGGCAATATACTTTTGAAGCATGATATGAGACAATGTCAAACCATTTGCATCAGCAGGCATCACTTTAGGATTGGTTAAGTATGCTGCTTGAGTAGCTGGCGTAATTAAATTGGCCCAAGGGATACGTGATTGATACTGCGTAGTAAGCATTTCAAAATTTAATTCTATCGCTCTTTTATACGTAGACAATGCTAGCGCCTTATCTCCTTTACGGAGCGCAGCTTCAGCTTTAGTAAATAAAACTTCAGAAGCGGTTAATAATGGGAATGGTGCTAGATTATTAAAAATATAACGACCAGAATCCGCAGTAACAGCAATAGAAGCATAAGGAGCACGCCAGTAGTTTCTTGGTTGATCCGCAGTGCTTAATCCAGTTGAACCTAAGTTCGCTTGAACACCTTTAAAAGTACCATTTGTATTTTCATTGATCAAATACGGTGTACGTGGATCAAACACGCCTGAAAATGGAGACTCCGTATCTGTACCTGTCAATAAGTTTGCAATATATGCAGATTGACGAAGGGTTCCGATATTATTACGATAAGGTCCAAAGAAGTTATTGGTACCACTAAAGTTACCACCTACCCACTTTTGAACTGCATTGTCTGCATTCGTTACTACAGACATGTCTGAGTATTTAATTACAGAGTCTGCAAAGTTTTTTGACTTGTAAATAGCTTTATTGCTAAGGTGTGCAAAGGTTTTAGCCTTTACTGCATAAACAAACTTTTTCCATTTATTTACATCACCACCATAAAAATAGTTGTCACCATATTTAAGGTTGGTAGCGCTCACTGCACCGTCTGTTCTGTTTAATAATGCAATTGCATTATCACACATCACTCTAACAGAATCATATACATCTGCTTGGCTATCATAATCAAATTGTTGGCGCTCGGTATCAAATGCTTGACGCATAATCACTTCACCATATTGCTCAGTGGTAACCAACCAGCTCCAAGCAAAAATGGCCGTAGCAACACCTACATAATCCCATTTCTTTTGTTCAGTTCCTCTAGAAATGATGTATTTAGCGTTGGGTCCAATTCCATAATAATGCATCGCCCAAACGTTACCTGTAACGTCTGAAGTGGTTGCAAAAACACCTCCTAACTGATCATACAAATTACCAGAAGTGTTGGTATGCCACCACTGAATGTATTTAGCTAAATTAACGGCATCAGTTGCGGGACCGTAAGATCCTCCTCCACCACCCGTTGGTGGTGCAGCAGTTGATGTCATTTGATTAATAACGTTAGGTAATATGGCTTCTATCGCCCCTTCAACCGGGTTGTTAGGGTTTAAGTAAGCATCGTCTAATTTTTTACTGCATGACTGTAAATTAGCTATACCAACTAATGCCAGTGTTACTGCAATAAAATAATGTATGTGCTTTTTATTTTTCATAATCATTTTTTTTACAAGTTAAAATCCTACTCTTACTCCAGCATTAAAGCTCAGTGGAGCGGCAATGTTTCCATAATCGAAACCAACTGCACCAACACCTCTAAGTGAAGCGTTACCACCATTTGCAGCAGGATCAGCACCAGAATAGTTTGTAAATAAGAATAGATCATTCATCGTTACAAACAAACTCAGTGATTTGAAATTTACAAAATCAAGTAAACCAGGATAATCCATATTCTTTCCAGCATTGTTTACAAGTGCTTTAGAAGGAATGGTATAACTTAAAGAGATATCACGAAGGCGGAATGCTTTTATATTACGCTCCATGTAATCTTCTTCAGGCATGTTAGTTGAGTTGTAATACGTATTATTATAGTAAGGTGTTACTAAAATAGTATTACGTGTTGGTGTAGCTGTATTTTCTAAACCATCTTGTAAAATACCAGACACCACCCTTGGCGTTAAACGATCTGCTGTTTTTGCAGATTTACCAAGTGTTGTTAGATACATACCAGTTGCGTTAAAGATATCACCACCTAGTCTTAAATCCCATAGGAATGATAAGCTTAAGTTTTTATATCGTAAGCGGTTAATAGTACCCACGCTTAATCCAACGGTACGGTCACCTCTTACTCTAAACACACCATCATTTAGTGGTAAACCAGTTGTTGGAGAAATTAAAACTTCACCATCATTTTTTGATAAACCGTTAGCACCAGGAGGTGTTAAATCTTGTCTTCTGTAACCAAAGCTTGTAATGGTACCAGTAGAATAACCTGGTCTTAAACCACCTCTTGCATTTGAATACAACCAAGTAGATGCATCGTAGTAATCGGCACCAGCAATATCAATTGGCATAGGGATTGCAAGTACTTTGTTCCACATATGGTTTACGTTGAATTGGATATTCCAATCAAAGTCTTTTTTGCGAATTAATTTAACACCAATTGAAAGTTCAACCCCTTGGTTACGAACGCTAGAGTTGTTGGCAGTATTAAGTACAAATCCTGTACCATAAGAAGCTCTAAAACCTTGTGCAATTTGATCAAGGGCTAATGTATTGTAATAAGCCGCATCAACGGTTAACACATCACCAAACATTCTGAACTCAGTACCAACTTCATAGGTTTGTTGACGCTCAGGACGTAAATAAGGATTGGCATTAAAGAAAGAATATTGTAATGGCACATTAATAAGTCCACTAGGGCTAGTAGGTGGTGTTAAAGCACTCGTCACCGTTGGCACAAAGTTAGACTGGTTCGCATAGGCATTTGGAAGCCTTGCGGTTTGCGCTAAAGAACTTCTGATTTTCCAGTAGCTTAACAATCCACCTTTTAATTTAGGGAAGATATCACTCATGATGATACTGATGTTACCACCAGGGTAAGAGTAATTTCTGTTAGCCTTAGGAAGTACAGATGAAGATTCAAACGCCATAGAACCCGTTAAGAAAACAAGATTATTATAACTAATGGTGGCTTCTGTAAAACCAGCAATTTGCATCGTTCTAATTTCGTTCCATTGGTTATTACCATATAAAGTAGTTCTACTTAAACGAGTTCTAGTGTTAAATGCTGTTGCAGAGCTATCAAAACTTCTGATACTATCTTGTGTACCAGAAATACCAAATCTTTCTGATTTAGTTTGAGCCCATCTTGTACCTACCGTTACACGCGCATTAAACTTACCAAATGATTTTTTAGCAGTAGCAGTAATGGTGTGGTTGTAGTTACCAGCTTTAACCCAGTAGTTATCGAGTTGACCTTTGTTTGCCATTGAAGACTGTGAAGCAGATTCTGGGTCACGATATTGGAAACCAGATGTTTCATAATAGTTGTAACCAAAACGACCTGCAATTGACAACCACTTTAAAGGATTGTAGTTGATTGATAGGTTTGCTGTGTAGTTGTCAGTTTTATCTTGTGATTCGTTTCTATGAACAGCAAAGAAAGGATTGTCCGTTTCAGCAACAGTTCCTAAAAATGCATCGTCAGCAGCATTGTTGTTGGCAATCAAATAACGCTTATTACCATTCGGTAATAAATAGTTCATCGCGTTATCTGTTACAGGCCACATGAATAAATTAAGCAAATAACCACCAGCACCTTTCATTGCTTTATCATTGATACTATTACTGTATGCAATTGAAGGAGATACTTCTAAATTCTTAGTAATTTTAGTAGTGTTGGTAAGTCTGAGGTTGGTACGTGTTAATCTTGTATTTGGCACTACCCCAGTTTGATCATAAAATGATCCACTAGCACGGTAGCTAGATTTAACAGTTCCAAAATCGGCACTTAGGTTATGTGTAGTACCTGCCGAATTATTAAAGAAGTTTCCAACGTTATCGTAAATTGGAATATCAGCTCTCATGGCTGGACCAAATGCAGAAAAAGTTCCGGTACTTGCTATACCATTCGCTCCTTGTTGGAACCCAGTATAAATAGAAGGCACATTTCCAAGCGATTGAAAACGGAAACTATTATCGTAGCTAACATTTAATTTTTTACCAGCAGTAATCTTTGCTTTTTTAGTGGTAATGATGATCGCACCATTACTAGCAGAACTACCATATAACACAGTTGCTTCAGGACCTTTTAACACAGTAACACTTTCAATATCGTTCGGGTTTAAATCCGCAATACGGTTTGTAAAGTCGTTAGATGTGTTGTTTTGACCTGCAGCACCAGGAACGGTTTCTACCGCGTTGATTGCATCATTTTCTATGATGATACCATCTATCACAAATAAAGGTTGGTTGTTAAGGGACATTGAGTTAAAACCTCTTAATACAATCGTAGAAGACGCACCAGGCACACCAGATGTTGCAGTAATTGTTGCACCCGCAATTCTACCTTGTAAACCATTTAAAAAGTTTTCACGTTGTGTTTCTTTTACTTCATCACCTTTTACAGTTTGCGCAGAATAACCAAGATCTCTTGGTTTTTTCTTGATGTCCATCGCTACAGTAACTTCTTCAAGTTCTGATACAGATGAGCGCATAGAAATTGACACAGTCGCACCATTAACGGTTACACGCTGGCCATCATAACCAATGTAACTCACAAGTAAGGTTTGACCCTTAGTTGCTTTAATGGTAAACTCACCTTTGTCATTTGACTGAGTGGTAGATGTTGTACCTAACACTTTTACGGTAACACCTTGTAGTGGTGTTTTTTTGTCGGCATCTAAAACTTTACCAGAGACATTTTGACTCTGTGCCATAGATGGTAACGAGAAAATGAGAAGTAGTAACGTAACTACTTTCATCAAAGAAGCAATTTTTCTCATACTAGTTTTTGATTTCTATGAAGAATGATTGATTATCATGGCGTTAAATTTTCATGTAATTGCCGTAATAATCAACGCAATGTTAAAATTTCTTAAGCATATTTCAAGAACTATTTAGGTGAAAAATTGGGTTATCCACAGGCTTTCGGGATAAAATAGCATCAATTCGGGTTATTATTCGGTAAATGGATGTTTTAAAGGGGGTTGCACTTATTACATATAATATATATTTATAATGCGAAATTGTTATTTGTCCGGTTTTTATTCCTTTCTATTAACTTCGTGACCTTAATGATTTCCCCAAATACCATACAACAAATTACCAGCCGCATCGATATCATTGATATAGTTGGAGAGTTTGTAAAACTAAAAAAGAGGGGCACCAATTATTTGGGTAACTGTCCTTTTCACAATGAAAAATCACCTTCGTTTACCGTATCGCCTGTAAAAGAAATTTACAAGTGTTTTGGTTGTGGTAAAAGTGGCAACTCCATTACATTTTTAATGGAGCATGAAAAGTATAGTTATGTAGAAGCACTTAGATGGTTAGCCGCTAGATACAATATTGAAATTGAAGAAACAGAAACATCTCCTGAGCAAAAAATACTCGTTCAAACTTCTGATAGTTTATATGCCATCAATCATTTTGCACAAAAGTATTTTAGCACACAACTATTAGATTCTGAAGAAGGAAAAAATATTGCACTCTCCTATTTACAAGAAAGAGGATTTAGAAAAGAGATCATCGAAAAATTTCAGATTGGTTACAATCCTGATAGCAGAACCGCTTTAACAGAAGCGCTCATCGCCAATCAGTTTAACACAACATTACTTCCAAAAACAGGACTTGTTTCTAATAGAAACGGAGATGAATTAGTAGATAACTATAGAGGCAGAATTATTTTTCCAATACACGGCAACACCGGTAAAGTTATTGGATTTGGCGCGCGTGTTATTGGCAAATCGGATAGAGGCCCTAAATACATCAATACCCCAGAAAACGAAGTATACAGCAAAAGTAAAATTTTATATGGCTCTTACTTTGCACGTATGGCCATCGACAAAGCAGATGAGTGTTTACTCGTAGAAGGTTACACCGATGTGGTAAGCCTACATCAAGCAGGTATCGAAAATGTGGTAGCGAGTGGTGGTACTTCATTAACTACCGAGCAACTTAGGCTCATAAAAAAATACACCCAAAACCTAACCATTATTTATGATGGTGATAGTGCTGGTGTAAAAGCGGCACTCCGAGGGCTTGACATGGCACTCGAAGAAGGACTTAACGTAAGACTTGTATTAATCCCAGATAATGAGGATCCGGATAGTTATGTCAATAAAGTGGGCACGACCGCTTTTAATGAGTTTGTAGCCACGGCTAAAAAAGATTTTATCATTTTCCAACTTGAAGTCATGCTTCAAGAAGCTGGCGCAGATGTAAGCAAAAAAAGTGCAGTTGTCAATCAAGTGGCAGAAACGCTGAGTAAAATAAATAAGGCCGAAGATTTTACAAAGCAACAAGATTATATTAGAAAGTGTGCGAGTTTACTTCGCATTGATGAAGCAGGTTTAACAAACCTTGTCAATAAATTTAAACGCGACATTCTTGTTAAGCAAGAAAAAAAGATGCCGTTTGAAGAAGCGCAACAAATTTTAGAAGGTAGTCAAACAACCGAATTTGATGAAGGTGCAGCACTCGTTAATCAGGATGATATTTATGAAAAAAATGTGATTCGCGTATTACTTGATTATGGCCTATTAAAATTTGACGACCATAAAACAATGGCCGACTATATTTTTGAAGAATTGGAGCAATATGATTTTGACAATCAGCAGTATGTTGAGCTCTATCAAGTATACAAAAGCTGGTATGACAAAGGATTAGAGCCTACATCCAAAACACTACTCTACCACGATGATGAAAATATTAGAACCCTTGTGGTAAATTTAACTGTATCGCCACACGAGCTCAGTTTAAAATGGGATACCATTTTAGAAGGCATGAATATTGTAAATAGAGACACTTCTATGGAAGACGTTACTATGAGTGTCAACTATTTTAAACTTCGAAAAATTAAAAAGATGTTTGACCAAAATCAAGTTGATATGGAGCATGCTGGTTTTGAAGAACAAATGAGGCTCATAGAATTACACAAACACCTGAAAGACATTGAGAGAGAAATCACAAAAAAAATAGGAACAGTGATCATCAAATAATTGAATCAAATAAAAAGGGCCCATATAAATGAGGCCCTTTTTATTTTTTTAGAAGTTTCTATTAGATCCAGCCCTTGTAGGCTTTACATTTTTTCTGATAGCCCACAAATCAGTGATTCCAAAAGACTTACGTGTTTGTGCATTGTTTACACCAATTACGGCCTCTGCCACTGTTTCTTTTACTTCTGTTGTTAACTTTTTTAGGTTGTCTGTATCGATTTGTACGATAGCAGGCATAGCATTACTGTTCATTGTATATGTATTTAAAATTTTGAATCGTTAAATTGAACAAGAAAATTCAAATGGCTGGCACGGGGCCCAAAATCGTAATGTAAACCTTAAAAATCAGATGCGACAGGCGCAAGTAGATGGCTATTAGGGTTGTTGTTCAATTCTAGCGCAAAAGTACAATTTTATATTGGTATCCTAACAACTATTAGCAAAATGATTGTTAAAGTCAAATACATAAATTGTATTTTTAGTCTATGAAATGCACCTATTCATTGCTATTAGCCCTAGTTATTGCTTGTTCTACACCTACCAAAAATTTTCCACCTGCTGGCTCTTCTATAGAGGCGGGTCGCAACTATGTGGAAGCTTGTTTACAAGGTGATTTTGAAAAAGCAACAGCATATGCTGCTCCTATCCAATCCATGAAGTTACATACGGCTAACACCGAAAAAAACTATAGAGATCTAGATAAAGAAGGCAGGTCTAATTTTAGACAGGCATCCATTATTATTTTGGGAATAACAGACAAGGATAGTTTGCATACCCAAATGAATTACCAATATTCGCTAGACAAAAAGTCTCGCCAACTTGAAATAGAAAAATCAAACGGCAAATGGCTTGTAGTAGCCGTAAAGGAATAAATCATTTAGTATGGAATTAAAAAACATGATTTGGGTTGGACTAGGCGGAATGCTAGGCGCTTTGGCAAGATATTTTTTTGGCCTGGCCATTAAATCAGATAGTTTCCCCTACGCAACCGGTTTGGTTAATATTATTGGTGCCCTAATTATGGGCCTTGTTATGGGACTTGCTATTAAGGGCCAAATAAGTCCCTCACTTCGCTTATTTGTAGCCACGGGTATTTGTGGTGGCTTTACCACATTTTCGGCGTTTGCCTGGGAAAACCTAGAACTTTTGCAGCAGCAACGTTATGGCAGTTTTTTGGCGTATACCTTTGGCACATTAGCCCTAGGGTTGGCTGCAACAGCCATTGGATATTTGTTGGCTAAATGAATTACGGACCTTATCTTTGCAAAAATTATTTACATGGAAGCAAATAAATCAACTACAAAATACTGGGCTATCTGTTTTTTCTGGTTAGCCGTAATGATTACTTTACTCGTTGTATATCGTGAATTCTTTTGGTTAGCGTTACCTGGTACCGTTACCTATTTTGCAAAAGCAATGGACTTAATGTAAACCTAACTTACTATAGTAAAAAGCAGCACAAGTGCTGCTTTTTTTATGCCTTTCATTTAAAATTATAACGCAATCCTACGGATGGTACGGAGTTGATGCGTGCGGAGTCCAGTACTACTGCTAACAATACCTGCCTGATCGATAGGATCCATTCTTACAACGGCAGAAGCATGAATGATTTGATGCGGCGATAATAAAATACCTACATGGGTGATTTTTCCTTGTTCATTGTCAAAAAAAGCCAAATCGCCAGGCTTGGCCTCTGCTAAAAAACCAATAGCCTCTCCCATTTCTGCTTGCTGATACGCATCACGAGGTAATCTGCAATTAAATAGCTTAAAAACCATTTGCACAAAGCCACTGCAATCTATTCCAAATACAGTTCTACCGCCCCACAAATAAGCAGTGCCTAAAAACTGTTTTGCTATTATTTCGAGTGCCGCTGGAGTGAATGCATTGTTTGCTGGATCCAAACTGGCAGCTGTGTAAGTGTATTCAAAATCAGCATGCGTACTGGAAACAATAGGTGTACCAAGCGGAAGTTGAATAGGCTGTCCATTAAACACTGCAGGATTAAACCAGTTAGCGCTGTATCCCTTTGTAACTATACTTGCACCTTCTGGTAAAATTTGTAATTGCAATTTCTGGCACCAACCTTCATAATCATCTTGGTGCATTTGAATCTGATAAAAATCTTTGGTTTCACCTATGATGGTAGCGGTTTCACCAAATAAAATTTGAGAAACCATTTCTGCCCGATGTGAACTCTCTGCCCGTATTGGAGCAACTGGGACCACGCAAATCACTTCAGCCATAGATTAAAATTTAAAATAAGTTATGACGTTTCTTTGAATCATTGACGACGCTCCAAAAAATACTGCTTGAGGGCCAATGCTTTTTTTTCTATGAGTATCCAAGAAAGATATCCAAAAATAAAAGCTCCAATAGTACTAGCAATAAATAACATAAGCGTTGAAGGCCTGAACCAATAAATAATAAACTGTTGCAATGGAAACGCATACAAGTAAATCCCATAAGAAGGATCTCCAATGCTAGCATGCACAAAGGTTGCAACACTAGATGTTTGCTTGCCCAAATAAATCACTAAAAAAGGAAGTGTTACATAAACAACCGTATGACCTACGCCCAAATATATAGCGGCAATAAGCGCTATCAATAAAACAGCGGCAATGGTATGTTTATAATTGATGGCATCAAAATGAAAGCAGCTTAACAAAGAACCCATTAAAAAATAGATGCCCAAATCAAAAAGAGGTTCGAGTGGAATAAAAAAATGTGTTTGAACCGTCCAATTGTACAATAATAAACGTACCATTAAAAAAAGTGCAACAACAATAACGAGTAATACTTTTAATATTTTTTTATTGGCCCTAAAATAAAAGAACAATAAAATAAATAAGTAAAAGAAAAACTCATATTCAATGGTCCACAAAGATCCATTGATGGCCGAAGATGGCAGTCCCGAAAATATCCCTTGGATAAAAAAATGAGGTTTAAATAAAATCAGGTTTCCTAAAAAATAAGCATACACCTGTTTGTTACTAAAGAAGGGTGCCAGACTACTTGGATATATAAAATAAACCGCGGCAAGTGTTATGAGTAGTACAACGGCCAATGCTGGAAAAATTCGGAGCACCCTTTTTACGAGGTATTCAAAAATAGAGGCACTCACCATCATACTTTTAAATATCAAATACCCGCTAATTATAAAAAAACCTTTTACACCAATAAATGAAAATAAAAAAGTGCTATTGGTTGCTTCAAACAATGGATCGGTGGCGCCATCGCCATTTAAAACATAGGAATGGGATACGATTACAAACCAAGCAAATAAAATACGCAACAAATCAAAATTGTTTGCCTGTCGTGTAGGAAGTTGAACCATTGCGCTTCTTGATTGTTTTGAACCACAAATATATCTTTAATACCCAAAATCTAACGATATTTACATTTCTATACATCGTAAATCTAACCCATGTCATTAAGCAGCAGTTTTGAAGAAATCATACAACGTAGACGTTCCAACCGAAAATTTGATGCCAACGTAGAAGTCCCCGATGATGTTATTAAAAGAAGTTTAGAAAGAAGCATCCTGTCTCCTAACAGCAGTAATATGCAATTATGGGAGTTTCAATGGATCAAGGACCCTGCATTAAAAAATTCTTTCACAGCACTTTGCCTCGACCAAAATGCGGCCAGAACGGCCAAGCAATTGGTGGTATTTGTAACCAGAAAAGATTTATGGAAACAAAGAGCGGCATGGAACTACAATAAAATAAAAGAAGGCATTACAGGTGAGCCCAATACCGCTCAAAAAAGAGGCCTCGATTATTATGGTAAACTCATGCCCCTTGCCTACCGCTCAGATATTTTTGGAATTTCTACCCTCATTAGAACAGCACTTTGCTTTTTTATGGGACTTCGAAAACCCTTTATGCGTTTTGGCGGAGATGCAGATCAGCGTGTTACAGTTCATAAATCTTGTGCATTAGCAGCCCAAACATTTATGTTATCTATTGCCGCCGAAGGTTTTGAATCATGTCCAATGGAAGGCTTTGATGCCGTTCGGGTGAAGCGTGCATTAGGGTTACCAAGCGGCGCAGAAATCAATATGATCATTGCCGTGGGTAAAGGAACGGAAGCAGGCGTTTGGGGGCCAAGGTTTAGGGTTCCTTACGATGAGGTTGTTGTGGTTAAATAAAACAATTTACGATCAACAAACGTTATTGTATTTGTCAGTAATTTTATAAAAATATATACCATGCATAAGATTTTAACGGGCGCTTTACTATTGATTGCTTCAGTTGCATCAGCTCAAGTTGATACCACAGATAATTTTGATTATAGCAAATTTGGAGAAGCTGATGGTGTTAAACGCTATTGCACACAAAAAGTATTAAATCAAACGCCACAAAAAATTATTAGCATTGGTTTTGACCAGTATGGCTCTTTTCATATGCCAGGTGTACCACTAGGTGGAATGCTTCCTGCAATGCAAGATTTTCATGTTAATCAGATGTCAGCACTTAAGGCACAATTAAATATTCCTGTTATTTCAAACAACAAAATTATCTGGCAATTGGGTGCTAATTATTGGGGCAGCAAATTTGACATTGAAAAGCCAGGAACCAATCTATTTGCATCCTCACTAAATAGCCATACCCTTACAAGTGCCGGTATCAATACCACTATTTTTAAACCATTAAATGAAAAGAATTTTTTTATCATACAGGCAAGTGCAGATGTCAATGGAATTTTTCATAACACGAGCGCTATCAACAAAGATGCACTAACATTGAGTGGTACCGTAATTTATGGTTGGAAGAAATCTGAAAAAAATATGATTGGTACCGGTATTGCCCGCACCTTCCGTGCTGGTCAACTCATTCATGTACCTGTTTTATTTTGGAATAAAACCTTTAACGACAAATGGGGTATGGAACTTTTATTACCTGCCCGAGGATTTATGCGATACAATTTTTCTACATTTAATATGTTACAAGCAGGATTTGAACTAGAAGGAAACCAGTTTTGGATGCCACTTTCAAATGCCAAAAATGGAGAAGTGTTTATTCAAAGAGGTGAATTTAAGCCTAAGGTGATGTGGGATAAAAAACTAAGCGGCTTTGTTTGGTTTCATGCAGAAGCAGGCATGCGTTACAATTACCGGTTTGAAGTAATGAATGTGAAAAATGGGAAAAAAGAAGCCCAACGCTACTTTGAAAGCAGGTTGGGCAATCCTTTATATTTTAATATTGGATTTAACTTTGTATCACCTTAATACTTGTCTAGTCCAAGTATCTGTTCTTCCAATAATCGAAACACCAATATAACCTCTTACTTCAAGTGAGTTGGCATTCTGTAATTTGATCGTACAAGAGTAGGTGTTACCATTTTTAGGATCGTAAATATTACCTTCGTCCCAAACATTTTCTCCTTTGTAATTAAAGCCCCAAATATTTACAAGGCCTAAAATTGCACGGGTCTTAGAAGCTTCATCCGGATGATTTTTATCTACTTTGGGCTTCCCAGTTTCTGGATCGTTGGGTTCTTTTAACCAAACAATTTTACCCTGATACTTGTCGCCATTTTTATAAATGCGCACCATGGCAGTACCTTCACCTGTTTTCCAAACACCTACTATACCGTCTGGATTATCTGCCTTTAAATAAAAAGCGGAAGCGCCAGCTATCATGAGCAAGCATCCTATAAAAAGTAAAGTCGTTTTTTTGTAATTGGCTCTAATAGTAGCCATTTTGGTTTGTATCTTTTTCATATGCGTAATTTGTAATTAGAGATCAAATATAATTGAAAAAACAAAAAGAGCGACCTGCAATTAAACAAGTCGCTCTTCATAAAACCCTAGGAGATTTTGTGGAGTCGAGGGGAGTCGAACCCCTGTCCAAACATCGTGACCATTAGCTTTCTACATGCTTATTTCGGTATTCATTGTAGACGAAAGGCCGGAAACGAACAAACCAACCTATCGCTTAGCTGGATATTCTTAAGCAACAGTCACAGCCTTCTATTGCAGCATCTTATTTTGTTTTGAGTCGGCGGCGGCACATGGAAATAAGCGAACCTGTGCGGCGGCCCAAATGGTTACTTAATCACTGATTAAGCAGCCATGGCATACTGAGTATTGCCATTTGAAGTTTGAGTATTCAGATTGAAGTGCTAATTACACAACGCACTGCATGCTTACACCAACAATAACCTATGCTGTCAAAACCAGTACGACCCCATAGCTTGCGGTTAGCAAAAAGCCAAATGCAAAGGTAACACTATTTACACACTTATTTAAATAATCTCCAAAAGTCGAGACCTAGCGCGTATACCATTAAACTTAACAGTAGCACCATACCCACCATTTGTGCATATTCCATGAACTTATCCGAAGGCTTACGCTTTGTGATCATCTCATAGAGTGTAAAGAGGGCATGCCCCCCATCGAGTGCCGGAATAGGTAAAATATTCATGAAAGCTAATATAATCGAAAATATACCTGTTAATGTCCAAAAACGTTCCCAATCCCAAGTGCCTGGAAAAGTATTACCAATACTAATAACGCTACCAAGCGAATCGCTTGCTGCTACCTTACCCGTAAAAATTTGTTTGATACCCGTAACGTAACGATCTAGTGTTTCCCAAGTTTTTGTAAAACCTACTGGTATAGATTCAAAAAAGCCATAGGTTTTTGTGTTGGTTCCAAATAAAACGAGTGGGCTTCTTCCAAAAAAGCCAAGCTTTCCTTTTTCATTTACTTTAACGCGCACATCTACAGTATCAGTACCACGAAGCACTGTTAAACTCACAATCGAATCTTCGTATCCTTTTTTTAACTGATCAAACTCGTGGTAAAATAAAAATGGCTTGTTGTTAAAAGCAATCAGTTGGTCATTTTTAATAAGCGCATCTTTTGTAAAAACAGCAGTACTTGACACAGAGTCTACAATGGCCGGATAACGCGGCATCACAAGTGATGTTTCATTAGCAACCTTCGCAAGTTTTTTGGTAAATCCTGCAGGCACTTGTATATCTATAGTGCTATCGTTTCTAGTAACTTGTAAAACCTTAGCATCATTTAAAACCATTTCTGCTTCTAGTGTTCCAAACGCTTCAAGTGGTTTGCCATCAATGCCTACCACATTATCACCATCTTTAATGCCAATTGATTTTGCCAATGAATCGGCAACAATTCCATTTTTTAAATTTTTAACCGGTAAATATTCTTCACCCCATACCCAGGTAATGCCAATAAAAATAACAATGGCAAGCACCACGTTTACAAGTACCCCACCAATCATAATAATTAAGCGCTGCCAGGCTGGTTTAGATCTAAACTCATGTGGCTCTGGAGGCTTATTCATTTGCTCTTTATCCATGCTCTCGTCAATCATGCCGGCAATTTTTACATAGCCGCCAAATGGCACCCAGCCAATACCGTATTCGGTTTCGCCTTTTTTCTTTTTCCAAATACTAAACCAAGGATCAAAGAATAAATAAAACTTATCGACCCGGCAGTTAAATAATTTAGCAGGAATAAAATGCCCTAATTCATGCAGGGTTACTAAAATTGAAAAAGATAAAATAAACTGTCCAGCTTTAACGCCAACACTTAACCAATCTACCATTAATAATGTCATAAATATCTATTGAAAAACTTTTTACAAATGAATGAGTGAGGCAGCAAAACTTCTTGCTTCTCCATCACTTTCAAAATACTCTTCGAGGGTTGGCTTTTGAATGAAAGCCATTTTTTGCATGGTTTGTTCCACCACTTCTGTCATATCCAAAAATCCAATTCGGTTTCTTAAAAATGCATAGACTGCAATTTCATTGGCCGCATTTAAAATACATGGCAGGTTACCTCCTTTATGAAGTGCCTCTATTGCGAGTGCTAAATTTCTAAAAGTTTTAGTATCAGGCTCATCAAAAGTTAGCGTGTTTGGCTTTCTAAAATCGTAGCGTGGAAAATTATTTTCGAGACGCTGCGGAAAGGCAAGTGCGTACTGAATGGGAAGCTTCATATCAGGAAGCCCCATTTGTGCTTTGATACTTCCGTCATCAAATTGAACCATGCTATGAATAATACTTTGCGGATGGATCACGACCTCAATTTGTTCAGGTTGTAAATTAAACAACCACTTGGCTTCAATCATCTCAAGCCCTTTATTCATAAGGGTTGCAGAGTCTACGCTGATTTTTGCACCCATGCTCCAGTTGGGATGTTGTAGTGCGTGATCACGTTTTACATTCACCAAAAAATTAGGTTTTTTACCTAAAAATGGACCACCGCTCGCCGTTAAAATAATGCGCTCAATTTTATTGCGACCCTCTCCTACCAAGCACTGAAATATGGCAGAGTGCTCCGAGTCTACGGGAATAATGGGCACTCTTTTTTCCATGGCCATTTGCATCACAATATCACCAGCAACTACCAGGGTTTCTTTATTAGCAAGTGCAATGGGTTTGCCACATGAAATCGCTTTTAAAGTTGGTTTTAATCCTGCATAACCAACAATGGCAGCAAGCATCATATCGTAACAATCAAGCGCAGCAACTTCAACAAGTGCCTTCTCCCCTGCAAAAACTTTTATGTTTGTTTTGGAGAGCGCTTCTTTTACATTCAGGTATTTTTTTTCGTCACCAATAACCACCACATTGGGGTTAAATTGTAACGCCTGTTCAATTAGTAAAGCATCATTGTTTTGCGCCGTTAATACTTCGGCACTAAATAATGAAGGGTTGGAAGCAATAACTTCAAGCGCCTGTGTTCCTATCGAACCTGTAGAGCCGTATATGGCGATCCTTTTTTGACTACTCATTGTTTAATGGGTATTTACTACCCTGATTTTTTACTGCCACAAGATAAGATAAAAATAAACTAGATTTTAGTGGCAATAAAGTTTGAAAGGGCATCTGCTAAGACCCTATCATTACTTAGCCTTGGTACTTTATTTTGACCACCTAATTTGCCAATAGAACGCATATACTGCACAAAGGCATCATTTTGTAGGGGACGTATTTTTAAAGGTTCTAAAATGGAGCCTTTAATGAGGTCGTCATAATAGACATTTTGTTGGCGCATGGCTGCGTCCAATTTTGCTGCAAAATCTTCCAAATTTGAAGGTGCTTTTTCAAAAGCAATAAACCATTCGTGGTAACTTTTTCCTGATGTGTCTAACCCTGCCACAAAAGGTGCAACGGTAAACTCAGTTATACTAGCATTTGTTTGTGCAGCAACTTGTAAAAGTGCCGCTTCTACTTCTTCACCAATCACATGTTCTCCAAAGGCAGAAATAAAATGTTTGATCCTTCCAGTCACAACAATTTTATAAGGATCTATACTCACAAATTTTACAGTATCTCCAATATTATATCCCCAGAGTCCCGCATTGCTATTGATGATAAGTGCGTAATTGACTCCGAGCTCAACCTCTTGTAAACAAAGCCTTGTAGGGTTTTCAGAAAAAATCTCGTTCGCCGGAATAAATTCAAAAAAGATACCGCTATTGGTATTTAATAGTAATCCAGATTCATTTTGTACATCCTGAAAAGCAAAGAATCCTTCACTCGCTGGAAAGAGTTCTACCGTATCAATTTTACGACCGATGCTTTCAAATAATTTTGCTTTGTAGGGTTCAAAGTTTACACCACCTTGTACCATCACATTAAAATTAGGAAACAGCTCTCCTACTTTTTTTCCAGTGGTTGATTCCAGTTTATCAAAATACATTTGTACCCAAGGTGGAATACCACTAATAAGGGTCATATCTTGATGCTCCGTTTCAGATACAATCGCGTCTAATTTTTGTTCCCAATCTTCGATACAATTGGTTTCGTAACTAGGAAGTTGATTGGACCTTAAATAAGCCGGCACATGATGGTTTACAATGCCACTCAACCTTCCTGTTGCAATGCCGCCTACCCTTTCCAGTATTGGAGACCCACTTAAAAATATCAATTTACCGGATGCAAAACCAGTATTTCCTGTTTCTGCCATATAACAGAGTAGTGCGTTACGGGCGGTATCAATATGGTTATCAATTGAGTCTTTTGTAATGGGAATATATTTTGCGCCACTTGTGGTACCGCTTGTTTTTGCAAAATAAATGGGTAGGCCTTTCCATAATATATTGTGCTTACCCTCTTTTACCATATTAATATATGGAACAAACTGCTCGTAATCTCGAATAGGAACTGCTTTTTTAAAGCCATCGTAGTCCTCTACAGCATCCAAACCATGGTCTTTACCAAACTGGGTGTTTTTAACCACTTTTAATAAAGTCTTAAAAATGGATGACTGGTCCCCAACAGCCTGCTTTGACTCTCTTTTAACCTTATTGGCTATATAATGAGCAAAGGGCTTGGCAAGTAATGATTTTAGATTCATTGAATGACCTATAGGTATTAGACATGGCAAAAATAGAGAATTGTAGGCTTCAGATTTATTTGGAATTGTTAAGATATTAATACATTGAAAATCAATGATTTATCATTTTTTCACAAGAAGAAGGATAATTTTATAAAATTTTCACTCCAAAA
>JACCDU010283163.1_pt1 | contig 21527 bp, 22 predicted proteins | sample 7446081 | NCBI WGS metagenome assembly JACCDU01 (sample SAMN15323447, study PRJNA562643) | freshwater metagenome | isolation source: river surface water | place: USA:Blue River Watershed | collected 2017-08-17
ATTGCCAAGAGCAAGAAGCCGGCCGCTGCACCGGTCGCCGCCGAGGCACCGGCCGCAACTGCTGCCGAGGCGCCTGCCGCAGCGGCTTCTGAGGCCCCTGCCGCAGCAGCTTCTGAAGCCCCGGCCGCCAAGTAAGCGCCGCCGGCTGACGATCTGAACCCGCTTCGGCGGGTTTTTTTTCGTCCCAAGCCAGGAAGGGGACGGCATGGGTGAGGGGCACACCGGGCCGGCGACTTCAGGCTCGCAGAGACGTCGAGCCGGGCCGGTGTGCCCCTCACCCATGCCTTTCAGGCACTGACCTTGCACGCCTCCTCCCCATGCCTTGGCGCTCACCCGGCACAAGGCGCAATTCGTACCCCACCTGTAACTGGGGGCTGTGCAGCGGCGGTGAAACCGGGTTACCATCGGTTTTGTAATTTTGTTACATGACGAGCACCCCGCCATGAGCCTGCACCCCACCGTTGCCGCTGTGACCGCCCGCATTGCCGAGCGCAGCCGTCCCACCCGCGAGGCCTACCTCCAGCAGGTCGACGCCTACGCCAGCCGTGCGCCCGGCGCGCAGCGCCTGGGTTGCGCCAACGTGGCGCATGCGTTTGCGGCCATGCCCGTGCCCGACAAGCAAAAGGCCAGCGGTCTGGACAAGATCCAGGTGGTGGCCCCGCGTGCCCCCAACATCGGCATCGTCAACGCCTACAACGACATGCTCTCGGCCCATGCGCCGCTGCAGCACTACCCCGATCTGATCAAGGACGAGGCGCGCCAATGGGGGGCCACGGCCCAGGTGGCCGGCGGTGTGCCGGCCATGTGCGACGGGGTGACCCAGGGCACGCCGGGCATGGAACTGAGCCTGTTCAGCCGCGACGTGATCGCCATGGCCACCGCCGTGTCGCTGAGCCACGATGTGTTCGACATGGCGCTGATGCTGGGTGTGTGCGACAAGATCGTGCCCGGCCTGCTGATCGGCGCCCTGCAGTTCGGCCATCTGCCCACGGTGTTCGTGCCGGCAGGCCCGATGACCAGCGGGCTGTCCAACAACGAGAAATCCAAGGTGCGCGAGCAAGCCGCGCTTGGCCAGGTGGGCCGCGATGAATTGCTGGCTGCCGAATCGGCCGCCTACCATGGCCAAGGCACCTGCACGTTTTACGGCACCGCCAACAGCAACCAGATGCTGCTCGAAGCCATGGGCCTGCATGTGCCGGGCACGGCCTTCATCAACCCTGGCGATGGTGCGCGTGCCGAACTCACCCGCGAAGCCGCGCGCACGGTGCTGGCCAAACCGGCCCCCATCGGGCGCCTGGTGGACGAGCGCAGCATCGTCAACGCCATGGTCGCGTTGCTGGCCACGGGAGGCTCGACCAACCATCTGATCCACTGGGTCGCGGTGGCACGGGCCGCCGGCATCGTGATCGACTGGGACGATTTCGCGGCCCTGTCCGAAGTGGTGCCGCTGCTCACCCGCGTCTACCCCAACGGCAGCGCCGATGTGAACCAGTTCCAGGCCGCGGGCGGGCCGGGCTTTGTCATCCGCGAACTGCTCGATGCCGGCCTGATGCACGAGGATGTGCACACGGTGCGCCCGGGCGGCATCCGCGAGTTCACGCGCATTCCAACGCTGAGCCAGGGCCAACTCGTTTGGACCGAGGCCGGTGCCAGTCGGGACGAGAGCGTGGTGCGCCCCGCCACCCAGCCGTTCAGCGCCACCGGCGGCCTCAAACTGCTGCAGGGCAATCTGGGCCGCAGCGTGATCAAGGTGTCGGCCGTGCCCGAGGCGCTGCATGTCATCGAGGCCCCGGCCCGCGTGTTCGATTCGCAGGAAGCCTTGCAGGACGCCTTCAAGGCCGGCGAACTCGAGCGCGACGTGGTTTGCGTGGTGCGCTGGCAAGGCCCGCAGGCCAACGGCATGCCTGAGCTGCACAAGCTCACGCCGCCGCTGGCGGTGCTGCAGGGCAAGGGTTTCAAAGTGGCGCTGGTGACCGACGGCCGCATGAGCGGTGCTTCGGGCAAGGTGCCCGCCGCCATCCATGTTTCCCCCGAGGCCGCCAGCGGCGGTCCGCTGGCCAAGGTGCAAGACGGCGACCTGATCCGCCTGGACGGCGTGGCCGGCACCTTGCAGGTGCTGGTGGCCGATGCCGAGTGGGCCGCGCGGCCCGTCGCCCGGATGCCCGACGCCCAGCGCGCCGCCAATGGCGTGGGCATGGGCCGTGAACTGTTTGCCAACATGCGCCGCAACGCGCTCAAAGCCGAAGAAGGAGCCTGCACATGGCTGTGACCACCGCCCCTCGCCTGACGGCCCTGCAAGTCATGCAGGACGCCCCCGTGATTCCCGTGATCGTGCTGCACGACGTGGCGCACGCCGTGCCCATGGCCCGCGCCCTGGTGGCCGGGGGCATCCGCATGCTCGAAGTCACGCTGCGCACGCCGCAGGCCCTGGCCTGCATGGAAGCCATCGCCAAGGAAGTGCCGGATGCCGTGGTCGGCGCCGGCACGGTGCGCAGCGCCCAGGACGCTGCTGCCGCCGCCAAGGCCGGCGCGCAGTTCGCGGTCAGCCCCGGTTACACCCGCGCGGTGGGCCAGGCTTGCCGTGACCATGGCTTGTCGCTCTTGCCTGGCGTGGCCACGGGCAGTGAAATCATGATGGCCCAGGAAGACGGCCACACCGAACTCAAGTTCTTCCCGGCCATGCAGGCGGGCGGACCGGCCATGCTCAAGGCCTGGGCGGGTCCGTTCTTCGATGTGAAGTTCTGCCCCACGGGCGGTGTCACACCGGGCAATGCCGGCGAATTCCTGGCCCTGCCCAATGTGGCGTGTGTGGGCGGCTCCTGGCTGGTGCCTGCCGACGCGCTGGCCCAGGGCGACTGGGCGCGCATCGAAGCGCTGGCACGCGCAGCTGCCCAACTGCCGCGCTGAAAGCCAAAAGGCCGGGATGCCCCGGCCTTTTGGGGTGTGGGAGTCACCTCCCACGGATGCTTTACATGCGCTCGAAGATCGCGGCGATGCCTTGACCGCCGCCAATGCACATGGTCACCAGAGCGTAGCGGCCCTGGATGCGCTGCAACTCGTGCAGAGCCTTGACGGTGATCAGCGCACCGGTGGCGCCAATCGGGTGGCCCAGCGAAATGCCCGAACCGTTGGGGTTGACCTTGGCGGGGTCCAGGCCCAGTTCCTTGGTCACGGCGCAGGCCTGGGCAGCAAAGGCCTCGTTGGCTTCGATCACGTCCAGATCGTTCACCGACAGGCCGGTGCGCTTGAGCACTGCCTGCGTGGCCGAGATCGGGCCCACGCCCATGATCTTGGGGTCCAGACCGGTGTGGGCGTAGCCCACCAGGCGGGCCAGCGGCTTGGCGCCACGGGCCTTGGCGGCGCCGGCTTCCATCAGCACCACGGCGGCAGCGGCGTCGTTGATGCCCGAGGCGTTGCCGGCGGTGACGGTGCCGTTTTCCTTGACAAAGACCGGCTTGAGCTTGGCCATGTCTTCGAGCTTGCAGCCAGGGCGGAAGTGCTCGTCGGTGGCGTAGGCCACATCGCCCTTTTTGCTCTTGAGCATGACGGGCACGATCTGGTCCTTGAACAGGCCGGCCGCGGTGGCGCGTTCGGCGCGGTTGTGGCTTTCCACGGCCGCAGCGTCTTGCATCTCGCGGGTGATGCCGTATTTGGCGGCCACGTTTTCAGCGGTCACGCCCATGTGGATGTTGTGGAAGGGGTCGTGCAGCGCGCCAACCATCATGTCCACCATCTTGGTGTCGCCCATGCGGGCGCCCCAGCGGCTGGTGAGGCTGGCATACGGTGCACGGCTCATGTTTTCTGCGCCGCCGCCAATGGCGATGTCGCAGTCGCCCAGCGCAATCGCCTGGCTGGCACTGACGATGGCCTGCAGGCCCGAGCCGCACAGGCGGTTGACGTTAAAGGCAGGGGTGGTTTCGGCGCAGCCGCCGTGGATCGCGGCCACGCGCGAGAGGTACATGTCCTTGGGTTCGGTGTTGACCACATGGCCAAACACCACATGGCCCACGTCCTGACCTTGCACGCCAGCGCGAGCCAGCGATTCACGCACGACCAGTGCGGCCAGTTCGGTGGGGGGAATGTCCTTCAGGCTGCCGCCATAGGTACCAATGGCGGTGCGCACACCGCTGACAACAACGACTTCACGAGCCATGGGGTCTCCAATCAAAAGTTGAGGCTTGCAATGAAAAACGGGAACAAGCGGACCAGTGTCAGCGTCCAAGACTACAAGGGGCTGACAGCCCAAACGGGCTGGGCGTCAGGCAGGGTCACGCACATCGGCCACCGGATGGGCGCCGAAATCGGGCCGGTTCAGGTAAGCCAGCACGCGGGCCGCCGCATCCTGGGGTGAGCTGAGCAGCCCCTGGTCCTTGAGGTGCTGAAAGTTCGCCTGGTCGGCAAAGTCTTGCGGGTGGGCGCTGCGCAGCTGCACTTGCATGTCGGTGTCGATGACGCCGGGCGCCAGCGAGCAGACGCGGGCACCCTGGGGTTTGAGGGCTTCGTCCAGCGCCAGGCAGCGGGTGAAGTGGTCCATGCCGGCCTTGGCCGCGCAATAGCCCGCCTGGGCCGCCATGGCGCGGCGCCCCAACCCGGAGGAAATATTGAGCACCCTGCGCGGCAGGTTCCAGCTTTCGGTGGCGCCGACAAAGGCAGCGCTCAGCAGCATGGGCGCTTCCAGCCCGACGCGCAGCGCATGGGCCAGGTCGCCGGCCTCGGCCTGGCTCAGTGGCCCGATTTTCGGAATCACGCCGGCGTTGTTGATGAGGGTGGCGCTGGCCCATTCGGTGGGGTTCTGGCGGGCCAGCCAGTCCTGCAGTTGGCGCGCCACGCCCGCACCCTCGGCCAGGTCGGCCGTCCATTGCAGCAGGCGGGCGCCTCGGGTTTGTGCCTGGGCGGCCAAGCCGGTGTGGCTGTGGCGCGAGATGCACAGCAGCACATGGTCCGGCTGCAGCAGTTGCTCGGCCATGGCCAAGCCCATGCCGCGTGAGCCGCCAGTCAGGATGTAAAGGTGCTGGTTCATGCCCCAATGGTAGAGCGCTGGGGGGGCTGACGAGGCGTCAGAAAGGCACCGACGCGACAAAGTGGCAGGGCTGGCCGGTGACGGGGTGCTCAAAAGCCAGCTCGCTGGCGTGCAGCAAGAGGCGCAGTGCTCGGGCGGGCACTTCCACCGGGGCGTACAGCGGGTCGCCCACGATGGGGTGGCCGATGGCGGCCAGGTGCACGCGCAGCTGGTGGGTGCGGCCGGTGTGGGGCTCCAGCGACAGCCGCGTGGTGTCGGCCCAGGGGCCTGGGCCCAAGGCGCGCCAGTGGGTCAGGCTGGGTTTGCCGCGCTCGAAATCGACCATGCTGCGCGGCCGGTTTTGGTAGTCGATGCGCATGGGCAAAGGGATGCGGCTCCAGCCTTGTTCGTCGGGCACAGGAATCGGTGTGCCCAGCACCACCGCTTCGTAACGCTTGTGCATGCGGCGCTTTTCAAAAGCCATGCTCAGCGTTTTTTGCATCTCGGGGCCACGCGCCATCAGCAAGATGCCTGAGGTGGCCATGTCCAGTCGGTGCACGATCAGGGCTTCGGGCCAATGGGCCTGCACCCGTGCGCTCAGGCAGTCCTGCTTGTCGGGGCCCAGGCCGGGCACGCTCAGCAAGCCCGAGGGTTTGTCGAACACCAGCAGGTGCTCGTCTTCATGAATCAGCGGCGGCAGGTTCATCACTGCGTGGTTTCGGCACGGATGCGGTTGACCTGCAGGGGCGTGACCTCGCCGGCCTGCTGCTGCGCGCTTTGCAGGGCGGTGCGCAGGTGCGTGAGTACGGCAGCGATGTCGCGGTCTTCGAGTTCGAGCACGAAGGGGGGCATGCCAAACGGCCGGGGATGGCCGGCGGTGACCGGAGCGTAGCCACCATAGAGCACGTTTTGCACCAGATTGGTCGGGTCGCTCAGCAAAACCGCGCGGTTGCCCGCCAGCGCCGGGTAGGCACCCGGCACGCCCAGGCCCTGCTCACCGTGGCAGGTGGCGCAGTGGCGGTCGTAGACCCGTCGGCCGCGCTCGGCCACGCTGGCGCGCACAGGGGGGGCTTTGGAGGCGGGGGCGGCCTGGGCCGCAGGCGCGGGCTGCGCGCGCGACTGCAGGTAGACGGCCATGGCTTGCAGGTCGGCGGGGCGCAGGTGCTGCAGGCTGTGCTGCACCACTTCGACCATGGGGCCGTTCACGCTGGCGTTGGCGTTGCGGCCGGTTTGCAGCAACTGGACGATCTCGGGCAAGGGCGTCGAGGCCAACCCGGTTTCGCGGTCGCTGTGCAGGTTGGGGGCGTACCAGTTGACCACCGGCATCAGGCCGCCCGACAGGTTGGCCACGCCTGCGCTGGCCCCCAGTGCATTGCGTGTGCTGTGGCAGGCCGCGCAGTGGCCCAGGCCCTGTACCAGGTAGGCGCCGCGGTTCCACTCGGCGCTTTGCTGGGGGTCTGCCGTAAAAGGCTGGGGTGCAAAAAACAGGGTGCGCCAGACCGCGAGCGCGGCCTGTGTGCCCAGGGGCCAGGTCAGGGTGTGGGGCGCTTGTGGCTGGCGCACGGCAGGCTGGCGCTGCAGCCAGACCCACATCGCGTCGCTGTCTTCGCGGGTGATGACGCTGGTGTGCTCATACGGAAAGGCAGGTGCCAGCAGCCTCCCGCCCCGCGAGCGGCCGTGGTGCAGGGCGTTCCAGAAGTCTTGGGCGCTCCACTGGCCCAGGCCGGTGGCGTCGTCGGGGGTGAGGTTGCTGCTGTAGACCGCGCCGAAGGGCGTGTCGATGGCGCGTCCGCCTGCGAGCGGCGCCCCACCGCGCGCGGTGTGGCAGGCCATGCAGTTGCCGGCGCGCACCAGGTAGGCGCCGCGCTCCAGGGTCTCGGGCGTTGCGGCCAGCGGGGAAACGCTGGCGGGCGAGGTGAGCAGATCGCCCCAGTTGTGCCAGGCCACCGCAGCCACGAGCAAGGCCAGGCCGCCGCCCAGCAGCGCCAGAGACAGGTGCAACAGGCGCTTCATGGTCGGCCTCCGGCGAGTTCGGGGGCGCTGCCGCAGCGCCAGGCGGGGTCTGCCAAGGTTTTGGGCGGGGCGCTGGCCGGCCGGGTGTCTGCTGGCAGCGGCTGGCTGGCCAGCCAGCTGGAGACGGCAATGATGTCGTCCTGCGGGATGCGTTGGACCACTTCGGCCATGCAGTCGGGCGCATGGGCGCGGCGCTGGCCGGTTTGCCAGGCGCCCAGCTGGGCGTTCAGGTAGTCCAGCGGCAGGCCGAGCAGGCCCGGCACGTTGGGCTGGACCCCGGTCAGGCGTTCACCATGGCATTGCACACAGGCGGGCAGGCCACGCCCGGCATCACCTTGCTGCACCAGCGCCTGGCCACGCGCCAGACGCTCGGCGGGCAACTTGGACGGCGTGGGCGCCGGGTAGGGCAGGTGCAGGCTGGCGAAGTGGGCCGCGATCTCGGCCATGTAGGCATCGCTCATGGGGTCGACCAGCCGGGTCATCAGGCCGTAGTGGCGGCGCCCTTCGGCGAAGTTGCGCAATTGGTGGTGCAGGTAACCGGCAGGTTTGCCGGCCAGGCGGGGGTAATAGCCGTCGGGGCCGGCACGGCCCTGGTCGCCGTGGCAGGCGGTGCAGGCGCGGGTGCGCTCGGCCATGTTGTCCGTGAAGGGGCGGGGCAGCTGGGCGTGCGCGGTGGGGGTGAGCCAGACCAGCAGGCCGATCAGGGCGCCGGCCAGGACCTTGGAAGAAAAGGGGGACATGCCTCGAAGATACCCCATGCCGCCCTCACAGCAGCGACAATACAGGGTTTTGCATTCAGAAAACACGAGCCATGAGTTCCACCGAAATCCGTTACGCCGAGATGGGCGATGCCGCCGCTGTGGCCAACCTGCACCTGATCGCCAGCCGCGCCCTGTACGAAGGCGTGGTGCCTGACGCCCATTGGCAGGCCACGCCGCCCGCCAAACGCGTGTCGTTCTGGAAGGAAGCCATCGAGTTCGGCGAGCCGCAGGTGATGGTGGCGGTGCAAGGGCAGGACATTGTGGGTTTTGTCGGTTTCGACCGTTCGCGTGACCCCAAGTCCAAGAACACCATGGGCGAGCTGTGGGCGCTGTACGTGGACCCGGACCGCATCGGCGAAGGCGTGGGCCTGGCCCTGTGGGATGCCGCCCGCGAAGGCCTGCAAGACGAAGACTGCACCGATGTGACGGTGTGGGTGCCCCTGAACAGCGAAAAATCGCTGCGCTTTTTCGATGCTGCCGGCTTTAAGCGCGAGATGAACACCGCGCGCACCGTGCCCATGGGCGGGGTGCGCGTCGAAGAAATCCGTTTCAAGCGTTCGCTGGCCTGAGCGGCCACCCAGCCCAGCATGGACACAGTGAGTGCGTCCCCGGTGGGCCCACAGGGGGGCGCCATCTGGCTCGCCCCCATGGAGTGCCTGCTCGACCATGGCCTGCGTGACACGCTCACGCGCGTGGGTGGGATCGACCTGTGTGTGTCCGAGTTCATCCGCGTCACCGACACGGTGTTGCCGCCCCGCGCCTTCACCCGCGTGGTGCCCGAATTGCGCAACGGCAGCCGCACCGTGGCCGGGGTGCCGGTGCGCGTGCAGTTGCTGGGCTCTGACCCGGTTTGCCTGGCCGAGAACGCCCGCGCCCTGGCCAGGCTGCAGCCGGCCGGCATCGACCTGAACTTTGGCTGCCCTGCCAAAACGGTGAACCGCCACCGTGGTGGTGCGGTGCTGCTGCAGGAGCCCGAACTGGTGGGCCAGATCGTGGCTGCGGTGCGCCGCGCGGTGCCTGCGCATATTCCGGTGTCGGCCAAGATGCGTCTGGGCTACGAGGACGATGCGCTGGCCGAGGACTGCGCACAGGCCATCGAGGCTGGCGGGGCCAGTGACTTGGTGGTGCATGCGCGCACCAAGGTGCATGGCTACCGGCCGCCCGCATATTGGGATCGCATTGCTGACATTCGCCAATGCGTGAAGCTGCCCATGGTGGCCAATGGTGAGATCTGGAGCGTCGAAGACGCCCAGCGCTGCCGCGAGGTCACGGGCTGCGAGCGTCTGATGATCGGGCGTGGGCTGGTGAGTGACCCGGGCCTGGCGTTGGCCATTGCGCTGAATCAGCCCGGTGTGCGTGCCGTGCCCTGGTCCACCATCCAGGGGCTGATGCCGGGTTTCTGGCAGAACATTTGTAGCCGTGTGGCGGCGCGCCACCGGGCGGGGCGCCTCAAGCAGTGGCTCAATTACCTGCGCCGTGCCTATCCCGAAGCGCAAGAAGCATTCGATGTGTTGCGGCTGGTGCACGACCCGGCCCGCATCCAGGCCTGGGTAGACCAGCGCGTCTGATCAGGCCTTGGCCAACTGGGCCTGGACTTCGGTCAGCAAGGTGTTGAGTTGCGGGGCCAGCTGGGCGTAGGCCGTGCGCACGGCGGGCAGGTCGGTTCCCTTGCTCAGGTTTTCCACGCGCACCACTTCGGCCACCAGAGCGTCTACGCAAAACACCGGTGCAAAGCCTTTGAGTTGGTGCAGCAACTGGTGGGTGCCGGGCAGATCGGAGGCGTCCAGTCGGGCCTGGATTTGCGGCAGATCGCTGCGCAGCGAACTTTCGAGGGTGCCGAGCAAGGCCTGCACGCCGCTCATGTCGCCAACATAGGACAAGGCCCGGTCGATGCTCAGGCAGGTGTGGGCTGTGGCGGTCATGGCAGGGTAGGGATGAAAACGAATGGGCTCTATTTTAGGGCCTGCCGGCCATAGCCAGGTGCGTCAGTCCAACAAGACGGCCATGCCCTCCAGCGGCATGAAGCGACCGCCGTTGAACAGCAACCGGGTCGGTCCGCGCATGGCGCGGGTGGCCACCGGGTGGCGTGCATCGCCGGGGTAACAGAGGATGCGTTGGCCGTTTTCATCGAAGGGATGGGGTTCGATCAGCGCCGGGGGGCGCTCGCGCGCTTCGTCCAGCGCGGCATCGACCGTGGGGTGTGCCTTGAGCTGGTACAGGCTCATGATTTGCGGGGCAATCAGCGCAATCTCGCCGTCGGCGTAGCGTTGCAGGGCTTGCTGCGGTGTGAGCCACACGCTGTCGGTGGTTTCGAAATCGTCGTGGCGAGCGACCTGGTCGTCACCGACGCGGGCGATGAAGAAGCGGGTGTCGAAGCGTTTGTTGGTGACCGAGGGCTGGCGCGGCGTGATCCAGCGCGACCAGGGTAGCAGGTCTTCGGTGCGCAGGCGCTGGCCAGCGCTGCGCAGGCTTTGGTGCCAGCCGGGGGCGGGTGCCGGCTGGCCTGATGGCTGGCGCAGTTGCGCGGCCAGTGCGGCACCGGCTTGCGCCTGGCCGACCAGCACGCCGCATTCTTCGAAGGCTTCGCGCAACGCGGCCATGAACAGGCCGGCGGCGCGGTGGTCTTCCAGTGCGGCTTCGCCCAGACGTTCGCGTAGCCGCGCCGGTGATTCGCTCAAGAGGGGCAGCACGTCGCTGGCTTGGTCTTCTGCATCGAGTTTGCCGCCTGGAAAGACATAGGCGCCACCCAGCACCTGCGAGGCCTGCGCCCGGCGCAGCAGCAGCACTTGCAAGCCCTGGGGGGCATCGCGCAGCAGCAGCACCGAGGCCGCGTCAACAGGAGGGGTGGTGACGGTTTCGTGGTTCAGTTCCATGGTCGTTCCTGGGCGCACTGTCGTGCGCGCAACATGGGCAAGTATGGCGCGTGATTACAGTCAAAGCCTGACCCAACGCCGCAGCCTGTCATGCACAGGACACTGGCGGCCTTGGCCATATCGGTTTCTTCACATTCAGCTCAGGAGTTTCAACATGGGTATCGATTTCAAGGGGCGCGTTGCCATCGTCACCGGAGCCGGTGGTGGTCTGGGCCGCCAACATGCGCTGGCGCTGGCCGCGCGCGGCGCCAAGGTGGTGGTCAACGACCTGGGGGGCGATGTGCACGGCGTGGGCGGTTCGGTGTCGGCCGCGCAGAAGGTGGTGGATGAAATCCGCGCTGCGGGCGGCGAAGCGATCGCCAATGGGGCCTCGGTGACCGACTTCGCGGCCGTGCAACAAATGGTGCAACAGGCGATGGACACCTGGGGCCGCGTGGACATCCTGGTCAACAACGCTGGCATCCTGCGCGACAAGAGCTTTGCCAAGATGGATCTGGCCGATTTCCGTTTGGTGATGGATGTGCATGTGATGGGCGCTGTGCATTGCAGCAAGGCGGTGTGGCCCATCATGCAGACGCAGAACTACGGGCGCATCGCCATGACGACCTCGTCCAGCGGGCTGTATGGCAACTTTGGGCAGGCCAACTATGGTGCGGCCAAGATGGCCCTGGCCGGTCTGATGCAGACCTTGTCCATTGAAGGCGAGAAGCACAACATCCGCGTCAACTGCCTGGCGCCGACGGCCGCCACCCGCATGACCGAAGGGCTCATGCCGCAGGCCGTGCTCGAGGCCCTGGAGCCCCAGGCCGTGACACCAGCCATGCTGGTCATGGTCAGCGAGGATGCACCGAATCGGACCATCTTGTGCGCCGGCGCGGGCAGCTTTGAAGCAGCCCACATCACGCTCACGCAAGGCGTGCACCTGGGCCTGACCGCCGATACCCCCGAGCGCCTGGCCGCCGCGCTGGCCCAAGTGACCGACCGCACGGGCGAGACCGTGCCGCGCTCGGGTTCGGAGCAGGGCACGCTGGAAGTGGGCAAGGCGATGAAGGCCCACGGGCACTGAGCGGGTGGGCAGAGCGTCGGGTGCAGGGCACCGTGCGCTGCTGCTGCCTGGAACTTAAAGTGTGGCTTCTTGCCGCGCGGTTTGCTATGATGAAACTGCCCTGGCGCAAGCTTCACGCGAAGGAGTGGCTATGCAGCGGCAGCACAAAGATCCGATCCGCAAGCTCATGGTGCTTGCCGTCGATGACGATCCCAACAACCTGAGTGTCGTCGGTGGCCTGTTGCAGCCGATTTACGAGGTCAGGGTCGCCACCTCCGGCCAGCGTGCGCTGGAGTTGGCCAGCAAAGCGCCCCAGCCAGACCTGATCTTGCTGGACATCATGATGCCCCACATGGACGGCCACGCGGTGCTGGCCGCCCTCAAGTCAGACCACCTGACGCGTGATATTCCGGTGATTTTCCTCACAGCCATGGATGCCAGCCGAGACGAGGAAATGGGGCTTAAACAAGGGGCTGTGGACTACATCACCAAGCCGCTGAATCCCGAAGTGCTGCTGGCGCGAGTGCGCACCCAACTGGAGCTCAAGCTGGCGCGTGACCAGCTGGCCGATCGCAACACCTGGCTCGAAGCGGAGGTGGCACGGCGCATGGCCGACAATGAGGCCATCCAAGACGCCAGTATTCGGGCCTTGGCCAGGTTGGCCGAAATCCGGGACCCCGAAACCGGCAACCACATTCTGCGGACCTCCCAATACGTGGTCACTTTGGCGCGGCTGTTGCAAAAAGACCCCCGTTTCTCCTCGCAGTTGAGCGATCGCTCGGTGGTGATGCTGGGCAAGTCTGCGCCCTTGCACGACATCGGCAAAGTGGGCATTCCCGACCACATCTTGCACAAACCAGGCAAGTTGAACGACGAGGAGTGGGCTGTGATGAAAACCCACGCCGCCTTGGGCGCCCAGGCCATTGAGCGTGCCGAGCGGGATACCGAGCACCCCGTCGAGTTTTTGGCGGTGGCCAAAACCATTGCCCGCTGGCACCACGAGAACTGGGATGGCTCCGGCTACCCAGACGGCCTGGCCAACGATGCGATCCCATTGCCCGCCCAGCTGATGAAGCTGGCCGATGTGTTTGATGCGCTGATTACACGCCGTGTTTACAAAGACGCTTACCAACCTCAGCAGGTACGACAGATCATGGAAGAGGGTCGAGGCACCTTGTTTTCCCCCGTGCTCTTTGACCACTTCGATACCCACTTCGATGCGTTTGTGAATATTGCAGAGCGTTTGCGCGACGAACCGAGTGAGGTGGCTACGCCAGGCACGGCAAGCGCTTGATTGAAGTGATTGCGAATCTGGTTTTCTTGATGGTTTTTCTTAAATGACGCAACTTGCATCCCCGATGGTTCCGGCCGCCGATCAAGCGCCGCTGCCCTTTTTAACCACTACCCCGGCACGTTCAAGTGATTGGAAATGGGCGTGTCCGGGATTTTGTGCAAACGGTGCGGACGCTAATTATCCGAGAGGCGTTCTCTGAACTCGCTGGTGAACCGGCTCAAAGCTGCCTTCCAATCGTGGATGCGCATGGCTCACTTCATGCTGATGTTGCGCAGTGCCAGGAAAAACAGCTTGAGCAGCGCATGCCTTGAGAAGGCCCTCTACTTTGTGCTGATCCCTCGCCATATCGGGCGAAATTTCCCACGAGAGGTCAAGCGTTCTCGCAGTAAGTTTCTAAAAAAAATGCCAGTCAGCGCTTAACTGACTGGCATCGAGCGTGATGCTGGCTTTTATATTGATGGGCAGCGTATCAATAGCTGTTGCGGCGACCGCCACCGAAACCGCCACCGCCAAAGCCACCACCGCTGCGAGGCGGGCGGGCTTCCATCGGGCGAGCGATGTTGACGGTCAGGTCACGACCGCCCATGTTCTGGCCATTCAGACCTTGGATCGCTGCTTGAGCTTCTTCGGCAGTGGACATTTCGACAAAGCCGAAACCCTTGGAGCGGCCAGTGTCACGCTCCATCATCACCTTGGCGGATTGGACTTGGCCGAAGGCAGAGAATTCTTGTTGCAGATCATCGTCGCGAACCGAGTAAGACAGGTTGCCAACGTACAGTTTGTTGCTCATGTTGAGCCTTTCAAAAAAGCGCCCTGCAAAAATCGGGCGCAGGTTAAAAATGGTTTGAGTTCAGGTCAGCGCTTGCGCTTGAACGCAGGCGCTCCTGTGCGGGGCGGACGGTTCTCAAGGTGGCGGAAAGTGATCCGACCTTTGGTCAGGTCATAAGGGGACATTTCTAGGGTGACCTTGTCGCCCGCCAGGATTCGGATGCTGTGCTTGCGCATCTTGCCGCCAGTGTAGGCCACCAACTTATGGCCATTCTCCAGCGTCACGCGGTAGCGCATGTCAGGCAGCACTTCGTCCACCTTGCCTTGCATTTCGATCAGTTCTTCCTTTGCCATGGTGTGCTTCCTTGGTAATGATGGCGATCAAGCCAGTGAGGCCGGATCGAGGAGCCAATGACGGCCCTGCGCAGCTGCATACATCAGTGCGCTGTCCTGAGTTTCAAATTCGGGTTTGAAGGTGTAGACGCGATCATGCGTCTGAGTGCCTGCACCTCTGCGGATAGAGAGTGAGGCGGTGTGATGGCCTGCCGTGTGAGCGCGGGTCAGGGGGGTGAACAGAAATTTGCCAACGGCAAAAGCATGCGTGGAAGTAGATGACATTAAAAACAGTGATTTACAGGCGTAAGTAGCCAGGGGCCATGTTCGCGGCAAGTCGCTGCGAGGCATGGGCACAGCGACTGCATAAAGGTCGCGCAGATGGGGCTTGCCGAGGGAAAAAGTCAGACCACCAGAGGATTCCACTGTCAAGTGGGGCGTGGTGGAGGTGTGCGGTGTTGGGGTACCGCTGCCCTATTCAAACTAGCTGCAGTCGAGGAAAGCAAACGGCTGCAGTACTGCGATTGTACTGCTGATTGACAGTTTGCGTTCTGCTGCCCAGATTCAAGACGAGGCCTTGACTTGGTTTGCCAAGATGTATCGCGTCGCAGTTCATTGGGGTGGTACATTGGAGCGAACTACAGAAAGCTCACGTTGGCAACACCAAATTACGGATACGAAAAGCGACAAAAAGAACTGGCCAAGAAAAAGAAGAAAGAAGACAAGTTGCTGGCCAAGTCTGAGCGCAAGAACAATCAGCGCGACGATATGGCGACGCCCCAGCCGGATACGCCGAACGAAGAAGTCACGTCAGGCATTGACCCTCAATCGCGCTGAGGACGAAATCTTGGCGTGCGGGCTGGCCTTACCGAATGCCTGCGCGTTGCTGCTGCTGTCGAACGTAGGCCGTGATGTGGGCCACATCGTCTGCCGAGACGCCCGGCACGGGGCGCATGTCACCGAATTTCCAGTGGTGCGCCCGAGTGCCGTAGCGGACGGCGGCCTGAAACGACGCATCGCCATGGTGCGACGGTTCATAGACCGGGTGCAAGAACGGTGGGCCTGCGTCGGATCCCTTCAGATCAAGCCCATGACAGGAGGCGCAATGCCGCTCGAACAGCCGCTTGCCTTGTGCAGGGTTGGGCATCAAACCCGTTGAAGGCTGAGGCAAGGCCATGGTCTGGGCTTGCGCGATGGCCGTTGCAAAGAGCAGCCACAGTGTGGTGATTTTTCTTTGGGATTTCATGTCAGTTCATGGGTGCCGACCGATCAATGGACCGCCAATGACCGTCAAGGCTTGCCCATGCGTTCCGCCACCGCCTGGCCCAGCTCGATCACCGCCATCGCGTAATAGCTGCTCCAGTTGTAGCGGGTGACTGTGTAAAAGTTTTCGGTGCCCGCGACAAAGCTGGGGGGGCTGTCGCCATTGCGCAGTTCGATCAGTGCCAGCTTGCCTGGGTGTTGCAGTGCCGCGTCGTCGAGTTGCGCGCCTTTGGCGGTGAATGCCTCGGGGCTGAATGTGGGCAGGATGTCGGGCGCCAGCAGGGCCTCGAGGTCGGTCTGTCCGGGCGTCAGGCGCACAGGGTAGTGCGTGGGCAGGCCCGTTTGCCATTGGAAGGCTTTGAAGTAGTTGGCCACCGAGCCGATGGCGTCGGCAGGGCTGTTCCACAGGTCAATGCGGCCGTCGCCGTCGAAGTCCACGGCGTAATGGTTCCAGCTCGACGGCATGAATTGGGGCAGACCCATGGCGCCCGCGTAGCTGCCGCGGTAGCTTTTGGGATCGGTGCCGCTGCGCTGTGCCAGCCGCAAAAAGTGGTCCAGTTCCCCCTGGAAAAAGGCTTGCCGCTCGCGTGCACGAGGATGCGCCGCCGGAAAGTCGAAGGCCAGCGTGGCCAGCGCATCCAGGATGCGGAAGGTGCCCATGTGCTGGCCGTAAAGGGTTTCCACACCCAAGATGCCAACAATGGCACTGGCCGGCACGCCATAGGTCTGCTCGGCGCGTTCCAGCGTGGCTTGGTGGCGTTGCCAGAAGGCCGCGCCGGCTTCGATGCGTTTGGGTTCGATGAAGCGGCTTCGGTAGAGCGCCCAGTTCTTGGCGGAAGGACTGGCGGCCGGCAAGATCAATTGCTCGATCAGCGGAATGCGTCGGGCTTGACCGATGTGCTGGCGCACCCAGCTGGGGGGCAGGTCGAGTCGGGTTGCGGCTTCGTCGGCCCATTGCAGGGCTTCGGTGCGCGAGGCATAAAGGTCGCCCGAAGGGATGGCGGCGCTGCGCTGCTTTTTCTTGGTTGATGGGCCGCCCTTGGCAGGGCGTGCTGATGGGGGGTGCTTGGCGGCGTGCTTGCTGCCTTGACGGGGGGCTGCAGAAGCCAGCGGGGGCAGCAAGAGCCCGAGCGACACGATCAGCACGGGGGCGAGACAAGAGGCGCGGCGCAGGCCGGACGGGAACAAAGCAGGCATGGGGGCAGTGTACCGGTCTGCATGGGCATCAGGGATCGATCCCTTTGATCTGGATTCAGTGGCGTGCCGGGTGGGCGTGCTAAGCTGAAAACCCCCAACCCTGCTGAGCAGGGACACCGTTACCAGAGGACGACACAGCCCATGGGCGCCACAGGTTACTTCACCCATTCCGATTGTCTGAAGCACGACATGGGGCCGGGCCATCCCGAATGCCCGGCGCGCCTGGGTGCGATCGAAGACCGTTTGCTCATCACCGGGCTGGACATGGCACTGACGCGCCGCGAGGCCGCGCCTGCCGCGCTGGCCGACATCGAGTTGGCGCACGACCGCATGCATGTGGCGGCGCTGCGTGGCCTGACCGATGTGCTGCGCGAGGACATGGCCGCAGGCGGCCCGCCCTACACCAACCTCGACCCCGACACCGCCATCAATGCCTACACCTGGGACGCCGCGCTGCGCTCGGCCGGCGCGGTGATCGAGGCCACCGATGCGGTGATCGAGGGTGAATTCGAAAACGCTTTTTGCGCCATCCGCCCGCCGGGCCACCATGCCTGCCGTGACAAGGCCATGGGCTTTTGCTTTTTCAACAACGTGGCGATTGCCGCCAAGCACGCGGTCGAGCGCCATGGCCTGAAGCGCGTCGCCATCGTCGATTTTGATGTGCACCATGGCAATGGCACCGAGGACATCGTGGCCGGGGACGACCGCATCCTGATGGTCAGCTTTTTTCAGCACCCGTTTTTCCCCGAAGGCGGTTCGCAGTCGAATGCTGCCAACCTGGTGAATGTGCCGGTGCCGGCCTACACCAAAGGCATGGACATTCGGGAGTTGATCGAGATGATGTGGATCCCGCGGCTGGAAGCGTTCCAGCCGGAACTGATCCTGATCAGTGCCGGTTTCGATGCGCACCGCGAAGACGATATGGGCCAGTTGGGCCTGGTCGAGCAGGACTACGCGTGGATCACGCTGCGCATGAAAGACATGGCCAACCGTTACGCGAAGGGGCGCATCGTCAGTTGCCTGGAGGGCGGCTACAACCTGAGTGCGCTGGCCCGCAGCGTAGAAGCGCACCTGCGCGTGCTGGCCGACGTCTGAACTCGGCATGCCGCAGACGGCCCAGCCTTTGGGCCACAATCTGCAGCATGAATACCCCTACCCAATTCCTGTCTGACGGCGAGTTGCGCCACACGCGCGACAGCCGTGGTGTGCACACGCTGACCTTGAACAGCGCGGTCACTTTCAATGCGCTGGGCGAGTCCATGCTCGACGCCCTGCAGCAGGCCATCACCCGTGTGGCGGCCGATGACGCTGCGCGCGTCGTGGTGCTGGCGGCCGAGGGCAAAGCGTTTTGTGCTGGCCACAACCTCAAGGAAATGAAGGCGCACCCCGACCTGGGCTACTACCAGCAGCTGTTTGCGCGCTGCACCCGCATGATGCTGGGCCTGCGCAAGCTGCCCGCGCCGGTCATCGCTCGGGTGCAGGGCATCGCCACGGCGGCGGGTTGCCAGTTGGTGGCGCAATGCGATTTGGCGGTGGCCGCCGAAGGGGTGAAGTTTGGCGTGAACGGTATCGATGTGGGCCTGTTCTGTGCCACGCCCAGCGTGCCGCTGTCGCGCAACATGCAGCCCAAGCAAGCCATGGAAATGCTGGTGACCGGGGGCTTTATCGACGCCGCCGAGGCGCAGCGCCGAGGCCTGGTCAACCGCGTGGTGGCAGCAGCTGCGCTCAACGACGAGGTGGAGTCGCTGGTGCAGGCCATTTTGGCCAAGCCCCGGCGGGCGCTGGCCATGGGCAAGCAGATGTTCTACCAGCAGGCCGAGATGGGGCTGGAGGCTGCTTACCAGTTGGCGGGTCAGACCATGGCCTGCAACATGATCGACGATGTGGCGCAGGAAGGGGTGCAAGCCTTCATCGAGAAACGGAGCCCGTCATGGCGAATCTGAAGTCTGCGCGCATCGCCGACCCGTTGGTCTGGCTGGATGCATTGGCACGGCCCGAATCACTGGTGGCGCTGGGGGCTTTTGCGGCTTGTCTGGCGCTGGCCTGGCTGCTGACCTGGGCGGTGCGCAGGGCCACCCCTGGGCACGATCTGGGCGTGCTGCTGGGGCGGCGCCTGTACGACGGTGTGTTGTTTCCGGTGCTTCTGCTGGCGCTGACGTTCGGTGCCAACACGGTGCTGGCCGCGGACCATGGGCTGGCCCTGTTTTCGATCTTGTTGCCGGTGTGCACCTCGCTGGCACTGATCCGGCTGGGCGTGAAGGTGTTGCAGGCGGCGTTTGGTCAGGCGCCATTTGTCCGCGCGCTGGAGCGCACCATTTCCTGGGTGGCCTGGCTGGCGGTGGTGCTGTGGGTCACCGGCATTTTGCCGGTGGTGCTCGATGAGCTGGACCAGATCCAGTGGAAGGTGGGCGGGGCGGTCATGTCGGTGCGTACCCTGCTCGAAGGCACGTTGACTGCGGGTGCGGTGCTGATCGTGTCGCTCTGGGTGTCGTCGGCCCTGGAGTCGCGCCTGCTGCGCTCGGCTTCGGGCAGCGATCTGTCGCTGCGCAAGGTGATCAGCAACACCGTGCGCGTGGCCTTGATGTTTGTCGGGTTGTTGCTGGCCCTGTCTGCAGTCGGTATCGACCTGACCGCTTTGTCGGTCCTGGGCGGTGCGGTGGGCGTGGGGGTGGGTTTTGGTCTGCAGAAGCTTGCGGCCAACTACGTCAGCGGCTTTGTCATCCTGGCCGAGCGCAGCATGCGCATTGGCGATATGGTGCGGGTCGACACGTTTGAAGGGCGCATCACCGACATCAAGGCGCGCTACACCGTGATCCGCTCGCCCACCGGACGCGAAGCCATCGTGCCCAACGAGATGCTGCTCACGCAGCGGGTGGAAAACCTCTCGCTCACCGACCCCAAGGTGTGGCAGTCCACCGTGGTGTCTGTGGCTTACGACAGCCCGGTGGACGAGGTTGTGGCCTTGCTGACCCAGGCGTGCACAGTCCAGTCCCGCGTGTTGAAGGATCCGGCCCCTTCGGCGGCGCTGTCCAGCTTTGGTGCTGACGGCTTGGAGTTCACAGTCATCTACTGGATTCAGGACCCCGAGAACGGCCAGCTCAACCTCAAGTCGGACATCAACCGGGCCATCTTGCAGGCGCTGCGTGAACGAGGGATCGACATCCCTTACCCGCAGCGGGTGGTGCACACGGTGGCTCCCAAAGGCTGAGTGCGCCAGACCCTTCAAGCAAAACGGCCCGCCAAATTGGCGGGCCGTTTTGCGTTGGAGCAGACCGAAAGCTCAGTCCATCATCGAGGGCAGCCACAGGCTCACGCCGGGGAAGAACAGCAGGATGCCCAGGGTGATGATCAGCACCAGGACCTGCGGCCACACGCCACGGAAGATGTTGCCCAGGCCCACCTTGGGCAGCAAAGTGTTGATCACGAACAGGTTCATGCCCACGGGAGGCGAGATCAGGCCGATCTGGATCACCATCACGATCAGCACGCCGAACCAGACGGGGTCGAAGCCCAGTTCCACCACGATTGGGAAGAACAGGGGGATGGTCAGCAGCACCATGGTGAGTTCTTCCATCACGGTGCCCAGCAGGATGTAGATCAGCATCATGGCGCCCACGATCATGATCGGGGACAGGCCCAGGTGCGTGATCCACTCTTTCAGTTCCATCGGCATGCTGGTGAAGTTCACGAAGTTGGCGAACACGGTGGCCGCAATCAGCAGTGTGAACAGCATGGCGGTGGTGCGGGCAGATTCCACCAGCACTTGGAACAATGTTTTCCAAGTCAGGGAGCGGCGTGCCAGTGCAAACAGGAAGGCGCCCATGGCGCCCATGCCCGCGCCTTCTGTGGCGGTGAAGAAGCCGCCATAGATGCCGCCCAGCACGACCACCACCAGCAGCAGCACGCCCCAGATGCCGCGCAATGCGGCCAAACGTTCGCTCCAGGTGAATTTTTCGCCGGCTGGCGCATGCTCGGGGTCATGCCAGGTCATCAGGACCACGGCCACCATCATCAGCAACGCCGTGAGCACGCCAGGAATCACGCCAGCGGCGAACAATTTGCCGATGTGGGTTTCGGTGATGATGCCGTAAATCACCATGATGGTGGACGGCGGGATCATGATGCCCAGCGTGCCACCTGCCGCGATCACGCCGGTGGACAGCGCATCGCTGTAGCCCAGTTTTTTCATCGACGGGTAGGCCACCTTGCTCATGGTGGCAGCGGTGGCTATCGACGAGCCGCAGATGGCGCCAAAACCGGCGCAGGCCGCGATGGTCGCATGCGCCAGACCGCCGCGGCGGTGGCCGATGAAGGTGTAGGCCGCATGGAAGAGTTCATGCGCCAGGCCGGCGCGGGCCACGAAGTTGCCCATCAGGATAAACAGCGGGATCACCGACAGGGTGTAGGCAAAGCCGGTTTCGTAGACCACCTGCGCGGTGCTGGCAAAGGCGGGTACCCAGCCGCGTGTCACGCCGATGCCGACCAGACCCACCAGGCCCATCGAAAAAGCCAGGGGAAAGCGCAGGAGCGCCAGGCCAAAGATGGCCGCAAATCCAATCAGCGCTTCGATCACAGCACGCCTCCTTCGTTTTCTTCTTGTTCTTTCACGGTGAGTGTCAGGTGAATGACCCCGGTGAAGGCGCACAGCACGCCCATGCCGTAGATAAAGGGGGCCTTGAGAATCTGCAATTGCGCCGTGGTCTCACCGCTTTGCAGGAAATCGGTGCCGGTTTGCCACATCAACCAGCCCAAGCCGAGCAGCGCGGCGCCGCACAAAAGATGCACCACTGCGCGCTGGATTTTCTTGACCGCTTCTGGCAGACAGGGGTCGAGCGAGTCGAACACTACATGCTCGCCGCGTTCAGACACGAGGGGCAGTGCGCCAAAGATGACGACCACCATCAACAGTTCGGTCAACTCGAGGGAACCGGTGATGGAGTTGTCCAGCAGTTTGCGGCCACCGACATCTAAAAATGTGAGC
>JACCDU010691518.1_pt1 | contig 21522 bp, 35 predicted proteins | sample 7446081 | NCBI WGS metagenome assembly JACCDU01 (sample SAMN15323447, study PRJNA562643) | freshwater metagenome | isolation source: river surface water | place: USA:Blue River Watershed | collected 2017-08-17
ACCTGCACCGTCACGCCGTTGGGGAAGGTGTGTGCGAAGGCCGCCTCAAGATCGTTGGGGTCCAGGCGCCCGGCCAGCTCATCGCTGACGGTTGTCTGCAGGGCGTTGATCTGTTCAAGCTCGGCCTTGAGGGCCTTCAGCCGCACCTCCATGGATGCGTACATCTGCATGAGGTCGAGAGTAGAGATGTCTTTCACAGGCTTGATCCAAGAAGTTCACGCCGCTTCTTCAAGCAACGCTCTGCGTAGCGGCTGACCGCAGCAACGTCGTCATCATGGACCAGCACGCTGCGGTACCGAAACCCGAGCTTGGCCCAGGCGTCACGATGCTTCGTCACCCGTGGGGTGCTGTTGGGTTTGGGGGCTTTTTTGCTGACCATGATGAGACTCTATCAGGCTGTTTCAGGAAACGCAAGGCCCTTGTGCTTGATGGCCAGGATGGTGGCAGCCTGCGCCTCGGCGTCACTCAGGGCGTCGTGCGCCAGGCGAGGCTTGACCCGGGGCACGTCGGGGTGCTCGGCGCGCAGGGTACGCAGGCAGCGGTTGTTCCAGAACTTCCAGGGTGCTGGGCGATTGATCTTACGGTAGGCCTCCGCCAGCAGCACGTTGTCGAAGTCGCTTCCGTTGCCCCATACCCGCACCGTATCGGGACCGACTGTGGCCAGCCCAACAAAGTCCCGGAAGGCGTACAGCACTTCGGCAAGGCGGCCGGCTTGCCCTTGCTTTTGCGCCATGGCGTGCCGCGCACCATCCGACTGCCGCAGCCACCACATCACCGTGTCAGGGTCGATCGTAAACCCCGCCTGTGTTGCGCTTGCGACATCAATAGCTATATCGAATCGCGGCAGCGACTCAGGCAGCATGCGGTGCGTGGGGTCGTCCATGTTGAACGCCACAGCACCGATGCTGAGGATGACCGACCCCGGCGCAGTGCCGAGGGTTTCGAGGTCGAGGGATATGTCCGTGTACATAGTAGCTCCAGTTGTGTCGGTGGTTAGAGCGCAGCCACCATCTGCGAATACATACTCAGGAAGTCGTTGTGCGTTTCCATGCGGTCGAAGTGCCGGGCAAAGATGCCCCGCTCCACATCGCACCCCGCCATGCGCAGGATCTGCATGGGGTTCTTCTGGCCTGGGCGGTCCATGCGGTTCTCCGCCTGGATGATCACCTCGGCCTTGTCGGCGGGCGTGAACCACACGGTCACGTTGGCCGCAGTCAGCGTCAGGCCGTGGCTCATGATCTCCGGCACGGCCACCACCACCTCCACGTCCCGCGTGCGGTTGAAGTTGTCCTTGCCCAACCACTCGTTGCGCTGCGACAGGCTGACGCCTGAGTGCACCGCCACTGCCTTTATCTTGTGCTTGCGCAGATCCTCCGCCAGTCGCTCCACCGTGGCGCGGAACGAGGCCAGCACCAGCACCTTGTTCCATGGTGCCTGGGTGGTGTCCGTGTCCAGTGCCCGGGCTTCCTTGACGATGCGCACCAGTTCCTCCAGGCGCGGCGTGTAGTCAACCGTGTGCGCCACGCCCTGGTCATCGAGCACTGTGCCGCTGGCGATCTGGATGATCTTCGTGCGCAGCGCGGCGGCATGCACCGAGGTGATCTTGACCCCGCTTTCCAGCGTGGCCAGCGCGGCCTTCTTCAGCTCCTGGATGGCCGCGGCCTGGGCCTTGGACAGGTCCACGTCCAGCATGCGTTCGGTCTTCTCCGGCAGCCAGGGCATCACCTCTCGCTTGCTCACCTTGATGGCCGGCTGCATGGCTGCGAACACCACCTCGTTGGCGTTGGGCACCGGCACCCACACGTGCTGGGCCACCCGCATCATTGTCATCTCCTTGAAGCGCTCGGCGCTCACACCCCACTTCTCGCCATACATCATCAGCACTTGGCCGTAGGCATCCGTGGGGGCCTGCGCTGTCGGCGTGCCGGTCAGGCACCAGGCATATCGAGCTTGCTGCACGATCGGGAACAGAAACCTCCAGCGGCGGGTGGTGTGGGTCTTGATCGCGGGGGACTCATCAATGATCACCAGATCGTAGGCGTTGGCCAGCAACTGGTCATGGGCCGTCTCGGCGGTGTCGTAGTTGGTGACGTGAAGGGTTGCGGGGTGCAGGGCCTTCTTGCGCCGGGCCTTGCCGTCGCTGCTATAGACCACCGTGTGCGGAATCCAGGGCAGGTGTTCCCCCGCGTCGCTACTCCAGGCCGGGCGCATGATCGACTTGTAGGTGACCACCAGGATCTTGCGCACCAAACCCAGTTGCACAAGGTAGTCTGCGGCCCATAGGGTGGCCAACGTCTTGCCCGTACCCGGGTCACCCAGCACGAACCCCCTGCGCCACATCGACATCATGCCGGCCATGCGGTACTGGTGGGGCAGCGGCGCGAAGTCCGTGCGGGTCATCCGCCAGCCGTAGTCCACCAGCATGCGGGGAATGCAGGGTGCCCGCAGCGCGCCCAGGTACTCGCACACTTCCTGGGTCCAGGGCAGCGCCAGCACCGGGCCCAGGGGGCCTACCCCCAGCAGGGTGGCGTCGGGGCGCTCAGAGCGGATGCGGGCGCCCAGTGAGCTGGCCACGGCCAGATGGGTGTTGGCTTCGCCCAGGGCCAAGGGCTCCACGCTGGGCGTGGTGGCGGTGAGGATCGTGCTCAGGTCAAAGCTCACAGAGCACCCCGGTCACTCGGCTTGCTTGTTTCGGGATACTTGGGCATCAAGGGCTGCACGTTCATCTTTGGCCAGGATCAAGTCGTACATCGGAACGCCGGGGTCGTTCCAAAAGGAAAGCAGCGGCTGCGACACGTGCTGCACATACTGCCGCCCGTTGGGCATCATCCACACACGGAACAGCCGCCACTCCAGTTTGTCGGGGTCCAGCAGCTCCGATACCTCTGGCAGTGCTGGCGGGATGTAGGTCACTTGCGCTCCTTGGGTGGCGACCAGTTGGGGCAGCTCTTGTGCGGGCACCAGGGGCACAGGGGGCTTTTCTTCATGGGCCATGTGTTGCTCTGCTTGGCCAGCTCGACCTCCAGCGCCTTGGCTTCCCACTTGCTGCGCAGCGCCGGCAGCTGGTGCAGGGTGTAGGTGCGCTTCTCGACCTTGGCGGTCTGCGTGAACAGCAGCGCCGCGTCAACGGTTTCCAGCGTCGGGTAGTTGGCCTTCATCATGACGGCCATCAGCTCCAACTGGTTGGTGTCGGGGTAGCGGTCGTTGCCGGTCTTGTGGTCCAAATAAACACCGTGCGTGCGATCCTCACTGATGGCCACCACGTCACCCTTGCCGGTCCAGTATTTGACGGACCAGTCACGCGCACCCACGTTGTGCCAAGACTTGTTGAAGTTGAACTCCACCTCAAACATCTTGGTGCCCGGCAGTGCCGGTATGATGGTGTCCACAATCCACTGATACGCGGCCAAGTCCTGCGGCAACAGGGCCACCGTTCCGGGTTGACCCGTAACAGCCCGGCCCGCTTTCTCCAACTCCTGGTGCACGTAGTCACCCCACTGTGCCTCCGGGCTGGGCTGGTAGGGGTAGGCCTTGAGGATCCGCACCTGATAGAACTGCTGCGGGCACTTGTCGAACATCGACAGCGATGAGTAGGAATGAATCATTGGGGTAGTCTACCGGGTTGTTTCAGGAAACGCAAGAAGGGTATCGACCATGGAGCGCCACGTCTGACTGACGGGGTAGCTGCGGTTGGTGGCGATTGCCCGCACAGCCTCTACAGTGACCCCCATTGTCGTCGCTACGGCGGCCTGACTGAGACCTTGCGCCAGCAGTGCTCGCACCTGGGCGGCGCCGCTCTCCCCAAGGCGATCTTTGCGTTGCTCCATGGCTTTGCGCATTGACGCTGACCGAGTGGGGCTGTGCAGACGCCCCTGTGCCGAGGCGCTTTGGCACGTTGTCTTTCGATCCGTGAGCCGCATGTGCCGGGGTTCCACGCACTTGTGCGAACCGCAGCGGGTGGTCACGTCTTTGTCCGGAGGCACAGCCCCATAGAGCACCAGCCACAAGGCTCTGCGCACTGGGCGGGTCTGGCTGCTGCCGTCGGCGAGCGTGACCCAGGCCTTGGGTGACGCACCCACATAGCATCGTGTCCATAGGAGGCAGTCGCCGAATTCTTCCGTGCGCGCAGCAAGGAAAGCCGGCACCTGCAGGATGGATTGAAGTTGTGCCGATCTGAGTTTCGGCGGGCTCTTGGTGTCAGACATCTGCGTAGCTTTCCCCGATGGCAGCTTCAGCGTCCAACGGCATCATCGGCATCCAGGTGGGGCGCTGGCGCATGCACCACAGCAGTTGCTCCTTGACCAGGGGGGCGTGGACCCTCGGGGCCACATAGGTCAGTTCATCGTGGGCGTTGCCCGCCATCGTGTGCCCGTAGTGCTTGCGCATCAGCCACGCAGCATAGGCGATGAAGTCACAGGACACGGCCTGCACCCAGTTCTGGAACAGCTTGGCGCCGTAGATACCCACCCGTGCCGTCACCACGCGGCCGTCGGGTCGTTCGTCCCGGCCCAGGTACGTCCACCCTTCAGCGTCCTTGGCCTTGATGTACTCCCAGCGCACCTCCCGGTAGTACAGCGGGCGCCCGCTCGGCAGGCGCACCAGGAAGCTGTCAGCCGCCGTGAACTCCACACGGAACATGGGGCGGCCGGCATTGTCCGGGCCGAACTCCAGCACCATCCCCGCGTAGGCCTGCCCCTTCTCGATGGCCTTGAGGGGCAGGTTCCAGTCACGCCAGGCCTTGGGTACCTGCGCGGCGTTGGTTCTGTAGGTGCTGACGGCGTGATCGGCGATGGCTGGCGTGGCGGTCTTGACCCCGGCCCTGCGCATCTGCTTGTATAACGTGCCACCTGAGGCACCGAAGCCGCAGTTATGCACCAGCACGCCATTGGCAGTGAAGCGGTGGCGGGGCCCTGCGTTCACGATGTCAAAGACTTCAACCGTTCCCGAATAGTGCGCCAGCACTTTCGCCGCATCCGCACCGCCTCCTTCGCCATGGCTAGGATCTGTTCCCGCGTGAGTCCCTGGCGCAGCATGCGCTCCGTGGTCAGCTTGGTGTAGGGCCACTCCGCTTGGTGGAAGACCCAGGACTCGGACAACTTCGTGCTGCGCTTGTTGAAGTTCTGCGTTCGACGGGTAGCCCATCGCAGGTTCCCCGGGGAGTAGTGGCCGTTGTTGTCGTGACGATCCAGCTCCAGGCGCCGCCGCAATCCAAGGTTCTCCACCACCCACACCGCTGCCGCTGTAGGCGAGGGGAACTCGAAACGAATCCCCCGCCCGCCATAGTGCGGCCAGGCAGGATCGCGCGGATTTGTACAGCGTCGCTGCGCCGCGTAGCACCGCGCCACCAGCCAGTCGGGTGGTGCGGTGCCCCGTGGCTGGCTGCAGGCTTGGCACCCCCGGCTCTGGCCGCGGGCCAGGTTGGAAAACGCCTGCCAGCGTTCGGTGGCGCAGCCTGTGCAGCGCGTGTGCATGAGCGCCCCCTTCGGCGCCCGCATCAGCTCCTGCTGAATCGGTACCACCCACCCGAATTGGAAGGTCGCCCACTCCGGTCCTAGTAAGGTTGGCGTCAAGCGCAATCGCTCGGGCGAAAGGCATGACGCCTCTATCCGTCCAGACAAGATGGTCGGCTGTCGCCTGTAGGCCCCGAAACTCAAACACGGGCTGGCGCCCTTTGAAGATGATTCCGTCATGATGCACCCAGGATACACCATCCCATACCCTATGCCTAGCCGTCACTGTATTTAGTGGTACCGAACCCATGTGCGTGAGCACTTGGGTGTCTGCGGGCAAACAGCCGAGCACCGTAAACTTGCCCACTTGGCGCTCAGGGTCTTTCTTGCTGATAGGGCGGCCGAACGTCAGCTGCGCCGTGTGCTCATAGATCGGCGCGTTCTGCTCAAACATCAGGCGCATGTCCTCCTGCCCCGCTGCGGCCACCACGCACCGCGCCTCGACTTGGGCTGAGTCGGCAGATACAATCACGAGGTCCGTGCCTAACCCCGGAACATAGTGGGCAGCCTTGCGTGCTCGGCGCAGTGCCTCTTGGGGGTAGCCGGCCCGGCGCTCCTTCGGTAAATTTTGGTAGTTCGTTTTGGCAGAAGGCATCGCCGACCAGCGCCCCGTGGCACCCGCACCGCGCCAGATGATAGGCCACCCATAGGGGCCACGCCTAGCGATCGACAACACGCGCTCCGCGCGGGTGCGGCGGATGCTGGACTTCAGCCCCAGCCGTGCGGTCACCACGTCAGCCAGCAGGTGCTGCATCTCCGGCTCCAGGTGGTAGGGGTAGCGGTCCAGGGCGTCTTCGTCGCTGTCTCCGGCCACGGCAAGAACCGCGTTAATTTCTTCGGGGGGCGTGGCCAGAATCGTGAACGCCTCATCGTCCTTGGCAAAGGCATAGGTCAACTTGGTTGGGTCCGTCTTGCTGGGCTTCATGGGCACCTGCACCCCCAAGGCCTCCAGGAACCCGGCCAGGCGCTTGCCCGAGCCCAGGAACTTGTGCAGCCCTGCGGTGTCCGTCTGGAACACCTCCAGCAGCCGGCGCTCCCGGTCCTCATCGAGCTTGGTCAGGCGGGCCACCTCTTCGGCCAGGATCACCGGATCGTCCTGGAAGTGCGGGAGCACCGTACACAGCAGCGTCTCGCTCAGTACCTCCAACTCCTGCGCGCCGTTCTCGTAGCTGTAGAACATGTGGCGCAGGATCTGATACAGGTGCCAGCAGTTCTCCGTGTCGCGGGGGCAGTAGACGTACATGTACTGCTGCAACTGCTGCGGCGGGAAGTCCTCCAGCCGCAGGCCGTCGGCGCTGGCGACTTCGTGCCCCTTGGGTGGCAGCCCGGCCCACTCACTGAGGGCGCTCAGGCTCAGGCTCTGGCCAGGGGGCATGTGCGGGCGGGCCATGTCGATGGTGCAGGCCATCGCCCCGGGGCGGATGCCGTAGTGCAGGGTGAGCACCAGGCCATCGAACCCCCCGTTGTTGTGGCTGACGACGCACTTGGTGCTGAGGTCCAGGCCCTCCAGCAGTGTGCGCGCATCCGCGCCGATCGCGGTAAAGCGACTGCCGTCCCAGCAGATGACGTGCACGCCGATGACCTGGAAACGCGGGTCCCGGACGTACTCTTCCGGGGTCATCTTGGACAGGGTGTAGCCGTCCTTGGTGGAGTAGTACGTCTCGAAGTCCAGCCAGACAAGCGGCAAGCCCCAGGCGCCGTCCGTGAAGGGCTGCGGGGGGTAGTGTGGGGTAGGTAGGATCATGCCTGTATGCTACGTTTCAGAAACAAGAGTGTCAAGACGGGTAGGCACATTCGTCGGGGGACCGTCGGCTTGCCCCGTTTCGCATCCTGCCTACACTCTGGTTTCAGCAGGCCCCATGTGCCATGGGTGTACGTGTTATTCCGCAGAAGGTGCGGGCGAATTTGGGTTAGGCCTCAATTGACCTCGAAGTCATCGGGCAGCGTGTTGAAGGCTTCGCGCCTGCGGGCCTCGGCCTGCTCCTCGCTGCGGTCGTGCTCGATGGCCTTGCCCAGAGGGGCGGTGCGCCAGTCGGGCCACTTGCGGCCCTCGTTCTTGGTCTGCTTCGCCACAAGTTGCGCGACGATCTGCTCGGGTGTCGCGCCGCTGCGCCATGCGCCGTCTAGTGCCAGCATCAGCACATCGATCCATTCCTCAAGATCGTGCGGCGCGGCTTCAATTTCGCGCAGTTCCTTGCGGATGTGGTCAACCACGCCAGCAGCACGCGGACCAGGGCCGAAGGTGCGCTCGCTGAACTCCATGTGTCGGCGGATGTGCGCCAGAAAATCAAATGTCTGCATACTCAGTTCCTTTCGCTTCGGCACCAGAGGCCGAACTGGTCAATCAAGCCGACCTCCAGGGTCGGCGGCTTATCTCAGGCGTTAGGCGTCATACTTCTTTCGGAAGCAGCCCGAACAGTCGGTACATCACCCGCTCTTTGAGCGTCGCGTATCGAGACTTGCCGATGCCGTTTACAAGCAACAGGCCATCAGCCTTCTTGTGTGCGCGTATATCCAAGGCGTCAAGGCGGTGCGCCATTTCTCGCAGCAGGTGCTTAGCTTGCGCCTGATGCGTGTCGTCGTTGTACGTAAGGCAGCGAGCAACCCCGCGGGCCTTATCGGTCAGTTCACTGGTGTTCATCATTTCCTTTCCGGCCATCAGGCCTGTCATCGTTTCAAACGCAGCCTAACTCCACGCTCAACGCGGCCTAGGATCGGCCCGTTAGCTGGGGGTTAGGCGTCTTCAAGCTCATAGCCCCAATCGAGCCGCTCGCAAGCAATGTCTCGCATCATTTCATCACGCTCGTCGTCCGTCAGCGCAAGCCACTCGGCTTCCGTAAGTCCAAGCTCATCGAGCGTGGTCGTGCCTTTGCGCATCGAATGAATGTTCGCGCCGCTGTCGCACCAATAACGAATTTTCTTGCTCATCAAACTCTCCTGCGGCGCCGCCAAGACGCCTAACATGGCAGTCAACCGGACTGCCTACGGGCTGACGCCCTCCGTCAGCCGGTTACTTCTGCGTTAGGCATTTGGGTTCCAGGTACCGCGGATCACGCGGATGCAGTCGTCGCTGTCCAGCATGTAGTCGTTTTCGCTGGCCTTGTCGTCGGCCGCCTTGATGGCTGCGCACAACCTCTCCCGCTCTGCGGCCACGGCAGCTTTCCAGGCGGCAGCCCACGTTGCGGCATCTGGTCGATACGCAGGGTCAACCCAGCACGCGGCTCCCATGTGGGCGTCGAATGCTTCGGACATGCCGGGATAGTCGCCAGCGTTCACCAGCTGGTGCACGCGGCTTGCTTTTGTATCGTTGCTCATGGCTCCACCACAATCCAGTCGGTTGCGGCCATGTCGTCAGTCTCGGGGACGAAATGCGCCTTGCTGCAAGAGCCGACGAACACCCTGACCGGGCGCCCGTCATCGGTCCAGGCGTGCGCCAAAAAGCACGGCTCTGCGCCGCACTCGTAGATCGGCACGCCGTCACTGTGTCCGATCAACTTGCGCCCTGTCTCGCTGGCCCTCTGCACATGCTTGCCAAGCTTCATCGCCTCAATCGCTGCGTTCCAGTCCACTGCACATCCTTTCATCCTCGTTGCAAAAACAGCCTAACTCCACGCTCAACGCGGCCTAGGATCGGCCCGTTAGCTGGGGGTTAGGCGTCATCAGCCGTTGCGCGGCCACGTAGCCAGCACGCGCTGCGTTCTTCGGGTTTGCGGGCCAACCGTATTCCGCAAGTACGCTATCGATCATTGCAGAGGCCTCTGGTGAGCCTGGGGCCGGCACTGCCGCGCGTGGCCGCTCCCGCTCTGCGGCCACGGCGGCCGACACAGCAAGCACGGCCTCGGCTCGGGTGTTCTCAAGGTCAATCCTCAGCCGCTCGTTCTCGTCGGCCAACTTCGGTGCCATCTGCTCCAAACGCTCAGCCATCGCATTGATTTCACGCCACCGCTCCCGCTCTGCGGCCGCGGCGACGCGTTGCGCAGCGTCGAGCACACGCGCCAGCGCATGCAGGTCGATCCCATCCAAGCCGGCCTGGTGCGCAACCGCCGCCAAGGCTTCCATGTCAGCTTCGGCCAGCAGCGGACCTAACCCTGCGTGCGAGCCGACCTCGCGCGGCTTGCCTTCGTCAGTCATCTGCTTCTCCTGCCGCGCGTGGCGGCTCCACTGTTGCGTTGGGCCCTTGTGGCATGCGCGATGAACGCCATCGCCTGCGGCGCAGGTAGAGCCTCCAGAACGGCAGCAATCCACCGTGCGCGCTCTGCGGCCACAGCCAGCGCGATCACTCGCCGGGCTGCCTCGTACACGTAGGGCTTGAGGTCGTCGTGGCCCGCCTTGATCTCAAAGCCGGCGGCCAGAAACTCGCGCCTGATGTCGTCGTTGGTGATGCTCATGGCTTCTCGCCTCCTTCTGGCTGTGGTGGCAGCAACGCTTGGATGCGGCGCACCGCGTCAGCCTTGGCTCGGAACCACTCATCCTGATAGCTGTCGTCAGGCTGCGCCGCTTGGGCTGCGGCCCGCAACCCAAAGCGGCGGGACTTCTGGCAGCATCTCGTCGTTGAGCCACTCTTCGACCCACTGAAATATGCGCTGACCCATGCTCTCGTGGTTCATGCCGCGCAGCACCTCATGCGCCGACAGCATCGGTGCCACTGAGTATTCGATGGTCTCGCCGTGGTCGTAGGTGGCGTCAATCTCGTCCATCACCGCGCCAATGGCATCGGCCTCGCTGGTGTGCAGCGGGCAGGTTTCGTCGCCCTCGCCAATCCAGGCGGTCCAGTATTGGGTGCTCATGGCTTCTCCCCCTGCGCCATTGCCGCAGCGGCACGGACGATTGCGAGGCGGGTGGCTGCGTTTTCGTCGCCCTTGCCCAGTTCCTCGATTGCAACCAACAGGCTCCTGTCCTCGTCCCGGCTTGCTATGGCCTCGACGCATGGGTCGGTGCTGTTTGGCTGGCTCAAAAAGATGTCGATGCGCAAACACACCGCCAACTCCAGCGCCTGCCCGCTGTCGTCACGCGGGTTCCACGGCGTCCAGCCCTCGGCAACGCGGATGCGCGGCTGACCATGGATCACCCCAAACTCATGCCCCGCAGCCTTCGCAGCGAGCCGGAGCATTTCGATTTCTGAGTCGGTCATTTCGCTTCTTCCTTGATCCATCGGTAAACAGTACGCTGGGGCAGGTTCAGCCGCTGGGCTATCCGGCGGCCGTTCTCCCCGTGCGCTGCCAGCATCAGCACCTGCCGCCTAGCGCTCTCACGCTCCAGCTTGCGCTGCGCCTGAGCGGCCCGCTCCCGGGCGGTGCTGGTGGCGTTGACAGCCTGCCACAGCTCGATCGGCACCTCAATGGTGGTGTGCCGAACACCCTTAGTAACCTCATACCGCCGACGCTTAAACCCCTCAGGGGTGACGCGGGTCTCTAGACACTTCATGCCTCTATCCTAACCACTGTTTCCTGAAACGTCAACGCCTGCGTGCCGCAGCCACCACCAGCACAAGGCCCAGCAGCATCAGCGCCAGCGTGCCCGGCTCGGGGATCGGCGTGACCGCGGCCGGCACCACGTCACCTGCGGGCACCGCACCGGTGCCGTCCAGCCCGCCCCACAGGAGTGGCGCGGCGATGCCACCGAAGTGTCTGAACATGGGTTGCTCCGGCCACGGGCCAGGCTCCGGGTCAGCCAGCGTCACCACGGGCCAGTCCAGCAGCGGCACAGGGTACGGGTCAGGCGTCACGCCCAGGGGTAGCAGGGCCTTCAGGCGGTTGGCCACGGGCTTGTCTCCCCCGCCACCGCCACCCTCCTGCGGCGGAGTCGGGCCGGGGCCGGGTGCTGGGCGCACCAGGATGGCCGTGGCCACGTTGCGGCACACGCTGAAGTACGCCACGCACCACCCCGCCTCGCAGAACACCAGCGCCCGCTCTGTGTGCCCTGGCGCCCAGGTGGTGCGGGTCACCTCGCCCCAGCACACCTGCCCCTGGCCGCCGTTCATGTCACGCACCACGTACTCCCCGCGCTGGCCCGTGATCCCGTCGCGTGTGACCATGATGTGGTCGTCGGCGCGGCGGGCCTTGTCGCTGGCCTCGATGCGCTGGGCCAGCACCGCCCGCACCTCAGCGGGGATGTAGGCCAGCCGCTGCACCGCCCGCCCGAGGGGCTGCATGTACTTGTCCGCGCCGGGCGTGCGCCACTCGCACAGCCCGTCAGCCGGGCGCGTGTCGCGGGGGGAGGGGTGGGTGGGTGCTGCCTCGGCGCACTGCGCCAGCAGGCCCAGCACCGCAGCGGCCAAGCCCAGGGCCAGCAAGCGGGCGGAGCGGCTCATGAAGGGGCGGGGGATCATGGTGTGTCTCCGGGTACGTGGCGGGCGATGCGCTGGCCAATCCAGCGCACGACAGGAACTGCCCAAGAGTTGCCGAGGGCCTTGTAGCGCGGGCCGTCGGGGCACTCGCTGGCGGGCTTCTTGCGCCAGGGGATCAACGTGTAGTCGTCAGGGAATCCCTGCAGGCGCTCGCACTCGCGCGGGGTGAGGCGGCGGACTTGCATGGCGGTCTGAACGGCGATCCGCCCGCCAGCTTTTCCGGTGTCGCCGTTGGTCGTCAGGCAGGGCGAAAGCTCGATATTGCATAGGGTGTTGCTCTCTTTGCTGTCGAATGCCAGCGCCACCGCCACACTGGCCTGGCCACCTGAGGATCCGCAACCCAGCCCGTGCGTGGTTCCGTCCGTGCTGCTGATAGGGTCTTGTGTGGGGTGGAAGGCAATGGCCGGCATCACGCCAGCGTTCGCGTGGCTGGTGCTGTGCCCGCCGGCCCGCAGCGTCGGCGACAGGTCATGCATGGCGTCGCCGCCGTAGTCCTTCGCACTGAAGGCTATGGCCGGCGCGTGCGCGCCAGCGGCCGGCGGATGGCACGGATCGCCTGGCTGCGGGTTGCTCCGGTTCTGCGCGCTCGTCATCTGCGTGGTATCGAAGGCCACCGGCTGAAACACGGCCGGCGGCGGGCTGTTCGCGTCCAGGCTGGTCGAGTACTCCTCGTAGACCTTCCCGGCCTGGTTGCTCTGCGTGTTGTGCAGCTTGGTGGTGTAGGCCACCGGCACCAGCGGCGTGCCGCGCCCGGATCCGTCCTCGCTCGCGTCGAAGCCTTCAGCGCGCCGGGTGTGCGTCGGCTGCACAAGGAAGGTTTCAGTCTCAAAGTCCATACGCCCGCTGGCGCTGGCGCATGCGTTGCGGGCCGTAGCTACGTCGATGGGGCCTGATTGGTTGTTGCCGAAGGCGCGGATATGCCCGGCTCTTGCGTGGTCAACGTCGCTACCGCCGTCAGTGCTGCGGAGAGTGCCGGCGGCAGATTCTTGCCCCGCTTCTCTGCTCGGCGCAGTATCCCTGCGCACGCCGTCCCACTCAAAAAGAACCGCTGCGGGATCGAACCCGTCTCTAGCACTTGCGACAACGAACACACGGCGGCGTCGTTGGGCCACTCCGAAATATTGGGCGTCAAGGACTCGCCACGCGACTGCTCGCGCGGGTCCAAACACAGCACCCGCGTTTGCCCACTTGCCCCCTGGTGGGATGAGCGGGTCATCTTCGCCGGCAAGGCCGGCAAGAAAACAACCAAAGGCGTTGTCCTTGGTACTGAGGACTCCGGGCACGTTCTCCCAGAACACGATGCAGGGGTCTCTGCCGTCAGCGCGGCGCTGGTTGTCGATGGCATTGGCGATTTCACAGAAGGTGAGTGACAGGTTGCCGCGGGCGTCGTCCAGCGAGCGGCGCAGGCCGGCGACACTGAACGCTTGGCATGGCGTGCCACCGCAGAAAATGTCCGGGGCCTCCACCGTGCCCAGCGCCACCATGTCGGCGATCTGGGTCATGTCCCCGAGGTTGGGCACCGCAGGGTAGTGGTGGGCTAGGACGGCGCAGGGGAACGGTTCAATCTCGGCCAGCCAGGCCGCGCGCCACCCGAGCGGGTGCCACGCCACACTGGCGGCCTCGATGCCGCTGCATACAGATCCAAAGGTCAGCATGACCCCTTCCCCGCCTCAGCCAGCACCTCGGCGAGCTTCTGGGCGTAGTGCCCGGCCTTGGCGATCTCCTGCACCGCCGCGTCCTTGGACCCCATGCGCATGGTGTAGCGCAGCAGGTTGCCCCGGTAGAACCCGATGCGCTGCTCAAGGGGCCACGTGTCGATGACAGCCCACGGCTGCACCGCCATGTCCTTGTAGTGCGTACCGCCCACTTGGCGGGTGTTGGCAGGTTGGTCAGGGGTGGGGGCTGCGGCGGCTGCCTGGATGTGGCGCTTCACCTCGTCCAGGCGGGTGGCTACGGGGGCCCGGGCCGGACGCTGGCGGGCGCCGACGACCGCCTGGTGCACGTGGGTCAGAACCGGCTCACATAAACCTCCGACGGCCAGCGCATGGCGGAAAGCCATGTGGTCGTCGGCCGCGCCCAACCCCTCCAGAAGGTCTTGCACCTGCCCGTTAAGGGTGAAGCGGGGATCCTCCTCCCCGGTCAAGTGCAGTGATTCGTTGAGTTTGCGGGGCATCACCACCGGCCAGTGTTCCAGTGCGAGCACCTCTGCGCCTGCGCCGGCATCAATCAAGGCGTACAGTAAGTCACGGATGTGCTGCGGGCAGTGGGCGTCCGCGTGCGCCGTGTTGTAATGCTCCTCCACGGTTGCGTGGACGATAGCCATACGGGTCATTTGCTTTCCTTTCGGGTCTTGATGTGCAGCACCGGTGGCGCTAGGCGTTGGGTACGGACGGCGCTGGTGCGCCAGGGGATGGCCTGCACGGTGGCGCGCAGGGTCGGGGACAGGGGTGTTGATGGGGTCACGAGGTGGCTCAGCACCCACGCCCGCCAATCGTCAAAGGCCGCGGCGGTGTCCACCACCCCCACCCACTGGCCGCCCACGTGGCCGGACTGACGGATGGCCTCCAGCTCGCGAACTTGGCCGGGGCGGGGTGGCTTACCCCCCTCGCTCGGGTCGGCCTTGGCCTCCACAGCGAAGAACGCCCCGTTGATCCGGCCGATCAGGTCCGGGGCGTTGGCCTGGCCGAAGCCCGGCTGGATCCACCACCACCACAGGCCCGCAGGGTGCGTGCCGTGGCTGGTCTTGGGCAGGGTGTCTGCGATCGCCTCCAGCACCTTGCGCAGGGCGTCCTTGGTGCGGCTCTCAGGGGTGGCGGCCATGGCTGTCCTTTCAAAAAGGCGCCGACTCACCGGCAGGGTACGCCGGCCGGGGCTGGCGGGGTGGCGGGGGTAGCGGCTGGCCGCGCCATGTGGGGAACGGCCAGTTGCGGGGTGGGGTCATGCCTTGTCCTCCGGCCGCCAGGGGCTGCGCGCCCGCAGCGCCCACCACTGCGGGCCCATGGGTCCAGCCCGGTACATCCACACCGGGCGCCCGGTGCCCTCCTGCTGGCGCTGCCTGCGCACGGCCGTGCCGTTGGCCAGCATGCCGTTGAGTTGCACCGTGGCGCTGCGGTGCGTGTCGCGCAGCTTGGCGTCGGGCGCGGGGCGGGGCGGGGCGTCGGCCGTCACCGGCTGCTCGGCTGCTTGCAGCAGCTGGGCAGTGGTGAACTCTTCATCCGGGTAGGCGTGCAGCAGGTGCAGCATGCGGTGCGTCACGCTGTCCGTGTAGATGATCGGCTCCTGCCGCCCGTCAGGCGGGCGCCGGCTGAGGATCTTCTTGAGGGCCCGCACGTCACACCTCCTGCAGCCGGGTGGCGATGGCTTGGTACAGCGCCGGGTGGTCAGTGCTGATACGCCCTGCCAGGGCCTGGAACGCCTCCTGCGGGGCATCGGGCGGCAGCAGCTTGATGAGGTCCACCAGATAGCCCGCGGCGGCCATCACTGGCACGCTGCCCGGTGCGTCCGGTGCCCCGAGCGCGGCCAGCTGCGCGGCGTAGCTCTCAGCCATCTGTGCCATGGTCGCCTGCAACCGGGCCACCTCACCCTGGCACTGGTCCAGCAAGCCGCCGAGGTCGGCGCTGGGCGCCTCGTAGGGGATGGCCACCACGCCGCTGGCCGGCACGGCCTGGGGCTGGGGTTGCGTCGTCTGCACCCGGGGCTGCCGCGGCTGCCGTGGTGTGCTGGTGCTGCCCGCAGGGCGGCCCCGCATGCGCAGCTTGGTCAGGCGGTTGACGATGCAGTCACGCAGGCCTTCCAGTTCCGTGGCCTCAGGCGGGATGTAGATGTGCTGCACCGGGTCGGCCACCACCTCCTGCAACGTCACCCCCTCATTGATGGCGATGGCCCGGGCCGGGAAGCTCACCGGCTCACCGTCGGCGCCCAGCTCCGTCTGCACCCGGCGCACCCATACGTAGGACCACGCCTGCAACTGGTGGTCCCGGATCGAGCACTCAATCGTGGCCAGCCGTGGGGTGACGGCATCCGCGCCTTCGCTGGTGATATCCGCAGGCAGGGCGCTGGCCGCCTCGAACGCATGCCATAGGCCCGACTCATGCCGGGGCTCACGGATGGTGGGCAGCTCGCCCCCCGTGGCCAGCGCCACCAGGAACGCGGTGCTGGAGCGGGCCAGCTGCGTGTCCCTGGAGTAGATCGGCCAGCGCATCCCCACCCGCCCCGAGACCAGCTGGGTGCTGCCCGGCGTGGCCGCAGGCACCACCGGCGTGTCGTCCCAGGTGGTCTGCCACAGCGGGCTGACCCGCAGGGCGTTGTACCGGGCGCAGTCGCCAGCACCTGGGGCACCCACGGCCAGCAGCGACACAGCGGCGTAGACGGCCGCGCCGTTGATGCAGGGCACGGTGGGCGTCTCGCCGCGCTCCCACAGCCGGGCGGCCCGGGCGTGCCAGGCTGCGCGCACTGCGCGATGGTCCACCTTGATGGTGGCCAGTGGGCTTTGGTCGGCGGTCTCGGGGGTGGTGTTCATTTGTGTGGTTTCGTCGGTCATGGTTGGGTCCGGTGGGGGTTGCAACTCTCGCAGGCATCCGTGCCTACGCTGTTGATGATGCTAGCGGAATGCTTCAGTTTTGACAACCGTCACCGACACCTTCCACCAGCCGATGGTTCCGGCTGCGGTGGTGTCGATGTGGCCGGTCCAGGGCCCCGGCATCGTGCCTTGTTCCTCGTCAGCCAGGAGCTTGTTCAGCGCCTCCACGATGGCCCGGGTGAGGGTCAGGCGCCGGCTGGCCAGGTCCCTGCCGGGGATGCTGAGGGCCAGGGCGTTGACCACCGTGTTCACCTGGTCGAACAGCGCGGTGACGCTTTGTGGGGTGTGTGGCGGGGGTGGGCCGGGTGGCCAGCGGTGATCCTGGCCCCGGGTCTCGCTGGACGTGACCCGCACGGTCAGGCGGTACTGTGGCACCAGCGGGTGCTGGCGTGCTTCCTCCAGCAGGCGCTGCACGGCGCAGCGGGCGCGGAACATCTGCGCCGGGGTGGGGTCAGGGCTCGGGGTCATCGGGGTAGTCCTTGGTGAGGGGTTTCCATGCGTCTTCAGGGGCTGCCGGCTCGTCAGTGATGGTGTACCGGGCCGCAGGGCCGTCGGTGGGCCACCAGGCCAGCGCGCGGCGGCACTGGTCCAGGTCAGGGCCCTGGATCCGGTCCACCAGGGCACCATCCGCCAGTCGGTAGACGTACAGCCGGAACATCTGGGGGCGGTGGGTCATCGAGCACCCCCAGCACCCGCCTGGGCCTTCCTGAGGGCGTCCGCGGCCTTGTCCCTGGCTGCCCTGGCCTTGGCCACCTGCGCAGCGGCTCGGGCCTGCTTGGCCTGCGCCCGCAGGGCTTTGGTTTCGGCGCGCAGGGCCGCCACTTCCTGCACCGGGTCGGTGGTGATGTGGCCGCCCATGATGGCGGTGGTGGGTGGTGCAGTGATGGGTGTGGGTGTGGGGGCCGCGGTGGCCTTGCTGGGCATGCTGAGGATGGCCAGGGCTGCCAGCGCAGCGGCTGCGGTGAGGGCGGTGAGGGTGTGCTTGGGCATGGTGGGTTACTCCAGGGGTTCAGGGGAACATGTAGGCGATGTCCGCCACGATGGTGCGCGGCATGCCGTCGTCCGCCCACTCGGTGACGTACATCAGCGGCGGGCCTTCGCGGGACTCCAGCAGGCGCCAGTCAGCCCGGGGCAGTTCACCGGTGTCCGGGTCTTCCTCGGGCCAATCCGTGCGGCTGGTAGTGCTGTGCAGGCACCACATGCGGGCGCTGCTGGCCAGCATCTGCGCGATCATGGCGCGCACCTCCAGTGGGCTCCAGGCGTCGATGGTCTCGTCATCCCAGGCGCCCCAGCTTTTCATGCCGCTGCGCGCGATGGCCTCTTGCGCTTCGGTCAGCTCGGGCAGGGTCTCGGCACTGGCCAGAGCATTGGCCCAGGTGATCTGCCCGGCCAGCGGGCCGTGCTCCGCCTGGCTGCCGCTGATGTTGCGCAGGCCCCAGGGGGTGGCGTGCAGGTTCCACCAGCGGGTGATATCGAGGGTGTCGCAGTCGATGGGTGCGTTCATGGTGGGTTACTCCTTTGCGGTGGTGGGGGTGGTGGCCGCGGCCTGCGCCTCATTGAAGGCCTGCGCGGCGGCTCGGGCATCTTCGGCACTGTGGCCGATGTAATACCCGCTGCGGGGTGTCACACCGGAGAGGCCGGGCGGGCCTTGAAACAGCACCTTCAGCACGTTGGCGCTGCGCACGTTCTTCGACCCGGCCGGGTCGTTGACGACGATGGCCCGCCAGTAGCCCCGTCGGGCGCCTCGGGGGAACTTGATGCCGCCGTTCGGCAGGGTGCGGAAGTGGACGATCGCCACGGGGCGCGGGGTGGTTTCGGTGGTTGTCATGGTGTGCTCCTTTCAGCGGGTGTGGGGGTCAGCCACCAGCGCCCAGGACAGACTCCGGGCCGTCGTGGCTGATGTGTTTGCGCACCGCTGCGGGTTGCTCCCAGTCACGGTGCCCGTAGCTGGGGCGTGGGCGGGTGTGCCCGATGGTCAGCACCCGGGTAGACCCCTGCGGCATCAAATCTGGGGCGTCCAGGTTGCCCGTAGCAGCCGCGGCGTAGTTGTGACTTCCGTAAGTGTCGTAATCGCTCCAACCGTAGCGAACCAGTGTCTGAGCTTGTCCGGTGACCATGGGGGTTACTCCTTCGGTGTGCCAGGGGCTGGCGTGGTGGCTTGCGCAGGGGCGTCCGTGTGCCTGCGGTGCCGGTGCTGGTGATGGGGCGGTACGGCGTGCGTGGCCAGCTGGGCCAGCCAGGCACGCCCCCGCAGGTGGTTGATGGCCTGCATGCGATCCATGCCGGTGGCGCGCATAACTTCGGTGATGGCGGTGTCTGAGGGGAGCATGGGGGTCTTTCAGCGGAAGTACGCGCGGCACACGCTGCGGCTCAGGTTACGCCGGGCCGCTTGGCGGATGGTGTCACAGGTGGCGCCCTCGCCTTGCATAGTGCGCCAGCAGTCCCACAAGGCGCTGGCCAGCACCCGGGAGACAGCCGGGCGGTACTCCGTGCACCAGTATTGCCCCGTGCAGTAATCGAGCGTGAACACGCCGGGGGCCGGTTCCTTGATGGTCAGGCGCCCGCTGGTGGCCGCCTTGATGATGTCGTCAGCCGTCAGGGCCCACTGAGCCACCCGGAGCAACTCGCGTGCGTGGTGCAGGTCTTTGGTTATGCTGCGCATCTCGGCACGGTAGGCCGTCCAGTCTCCGTAATTGCAGAACTCCAGCCCCGGGCGCTGGCTGACCCATTTGTGCAATGCGGCAAACAGGGCCGCCTTGCGGGCTTCGGCATTCGGGGTGCTGGTGGTGCTGGTGGTGATGGTCGTCATGGTGTGTTCTCCGTTGAGGTTGCAGGGTAGGTGGTGCACTGTGCGCCACACTCGCCAGCACTGCGCGCAGCGCTGGGGGGTATGGGCCCGGCCGGGTGGGTGATGACGTTGGCGGCCAGGCGGGGTTGTGGGGGTCAGGGGTGGGTCAGGCCCGCATCGGCATGAGGGTCATCGTTACGCCCGTGTGCCAGGGCAGGTAAGCCGTGTGGCGGCACACTTCGTTGGGGTCCTCGATAAGCGCTGCTGCCCAGTCTGCCTGCGCCTGACCCTGGAATGCATACTGCCCAAACGCACGGGGCAGGGCTGGGGCTTTGGCCGGTGCCAGCCCCAGCAACACGCAGGCGTCCACAGTAGCGCTCAGGTACTCCATGTTGAATGCCCGGGTATCCATGGCACCGGGCGTGCGCACCAGCCCCTGAGGGCCGGCCGGGCCCATGGTCACGCGGCGCCAATCCGGGTATGACCCATCGACGATGGGCACGGTCAGGGTGGCGCCCCCAAAGGGTTGCATCGTGGCTGACGACCATTTGGCCGGGGCCGGGGTGGGTGTGCCACGGATGGGGGCCGGGGCGTCAGCCGCAGGCAGGGCACCAAACAAGGTGACCCGCATCATCCGGGCCCGGGCGCTGGTGGCCAGCTTGAGCGCTTGCAGGATCCCGTCGATATCCAGGATGGGGGCGCCGTGCGGGGTTTGGCTGGGCACCGCGCTGACCAGATCGAGATCCGCACGGGTGGTGTGCGCGGCCACATCGACAGCGCACATGCGGTGCCCATCCGTGGCCACCAGAATGGGCACCCCGGACTGAGCCAGATCGACGCATATGCCATTGAGGTAGAAGCGGATATCTTTGCGCGCGGCAAACAGGGTCAGGGCCTTGAGTGCGGCCACCGGGGCACAAAATGAATAGGTCAGGGGCTGAGGGGTAGTCATGGGATGTTCTCCGTTAGGTGAGGGGAAAGGTTAGGTCAGGGGTGGGTCAGGCCAGCACCAGCACGAGGGCCGCGCAGGCAGCCACGAGGGCGCAGGGCAGCCACACGCCGGGCAGGGTGCCCCCGGTGCGCATGGCCAGCGCACGGGCCCGCAGGTCAGCACGGCGCGCAGCAGCGGCATGAGGCAACAAGGCCGCATGGTCGCGCACCGTCCAGCCCGCTGCGCGCAGTTGCGCGGCGGCCGTGACAGCGTGCGCGGTGGTGCGCAGGGGTGTCGGGGTGAGGGTGGGGGCTGGCATGGTCAGGATCCTTTCAGGGGTTGTGAGGGGTTAGGCGGCGGCCTGCGCGGCACGCAGCAGCGCCCGTGCGGCTTCTTTGGCGCAGGATTCCCGGTAGGCGCGTTCGGCAGGGGGCAGCGCTGCAATCTGTCGCGCGAAGTGTTGGGCGTAGATGGGGCAGGGGGTGTCGCTGGTATCGTCGGCGTCATACACCTTCAAGTCACAACCACCATGCGGGCCTTGCGGGCCCGTGGACTCTTCCCAGACAGCATACAAGGGGGTGACCATGGTCAGGATCCTTTCAGGGGGTCAGCAGCGACAGGCCACGGCCGGTGAGGGGTTCAACGCCCATGGTCAGCAACCATGCGGCGAACGCATCGATGGGCACGCCGTAAAACGCAGCGGTGTCGCCGCATGCGTCTACGGGGTTCATCTGCTGTTGCGTGCGGTAGAACGCAAAGGTTTTGAGGATTGCAGGGTGAAACATGAGGGGGCCTCAGTAGCGGGTCACGCAGTCATCGGACAGATAGAGCAAGCGGGCCCAGTCGGTGGCATCGGTCCAGGTGGTGATGGGGTCGGACACGTAGTCACCGAAGATCACGCGGAAGTAACGCATGGTCAGGGTCCTTTCAGGGGTTGTGAGGGGGTGTGCGTCGAACGCATGCCGCTAGTGTATCGACCGGCGGCGGCATTGTTCAAGGAGTGACCCCCTAAGGTGAGGGGGTACGGGTTGACGGGAACGATCGCCAGCGGGGCGCAGGGGTCAGGCCGGGTCAGGGGTCAGCAGATCGCGCAGGGTGCACCGATCGACAGCAAGGGTCGATCCGTCGGGCAGGGGCAGCCGCAGGCGCAGGGGGCCTGACTCCGGTAGATCGGCAGACAGTGTGGCGCCTGCGACATGCGCACACGTGCGCGCAGCGTGTAGAGACAGGGCGTAGGCGGCATCACCCGGGCGAGTGCCGCCCAGCACCTGCACCGTGATCACGGGGCGCGACAGATCACACGCGTAAACACGCCACAAGGGCAGGGTGTCACCCCGGGCGAGGCGACGTAGGGCGGCGAGGGCGGGG
>JACCDU010624493.1_pt1 | contig 21513 bp, 10 predicted proteins | sample 7446081 | NCBI WGS metagenome assembly JACCDU01 (sample SAMN15323447, study PRJNA562643) | freshwater metagenome | isolation source: river surface water | place: USA:Blue River Watershed | collected 2017-08-17
CAGTTGTGCGGATTTGTAAGCTCCGACTTCCTCCTGTGGCCATTTGTACCTGAATATCCCCAAATACCACAGGAACCCCGGCGTCTACAAATTTGGCAATCTTATCCGGTTGGATCGGTTGGTTTCCTGAAATTACCTGGATATTGAACCAAGGATAGGAGCCCGTTGTGGAGAAATCCCCACTGCCACCTATTTGGCTGATATTAAAGCTCTGAATTATCCGATAGGATACCACCGTTTGCGTGGACGTTGTAATGACAGCATCCGATAACCCTCCTGTAGCACCCCATCCCGCTGTACTTGCCGCCGAATAAGAGGCAGAGGCACTTCCAATGTAAGCGCCTGTTGTTTCATTGTACCAACCAAATGACGGACGCGCATCCGAATTTGAACTTTGAAAATTGGGGACTTGCGCCTGTAAACGGTAGGTGCGACCCGCAGCTAAGGTAATTTGACCCGTCGTTGTATTGAGTGAAATATCTTGGCCCGCCGATTGGTCTACTTGGGTAAATGCTACTAAACCATTGGTTGATAATCCAGTTGTTTGTCCGGAGGTTCGAGATCCCCGGGCATAAGATGCGCTAACGCCAGATCCAGTTGCGGTTGCAATGGTGGCCCAACTGCTACCATTCCAGTAGTAATAACCCGCGACTAAATTGGGATTGTTTCCTGTATTGTAAACCAATAAACCCGTCGCAGGGTTTGGGATGGTGGAATTGTCGGTGCCTGAAGTCAAAGTAACACGGGGAGGCAGAAAGCCTTTGTTACTTGCACTTACGTCCAACTTGGCTGATGCGTCTGGAGAGCTCGTTCCAATGCCTGTTTGAGCTTTCGCATTAAAAGTGATAATCAAGAAAAGGATAACTATTTTTTTCATTTAATTTTTGATTCTAATGCGCTTAAACGCTTCTCCAATTCAGCCTGCTTCGTTTTTGTTTTTTTATTCAGCTTTTCGTTTTCAAGCTTCAGTTGATCTACTTGTTTACTTAATTCTTGAATAGCTGCCACACTTAAGGCAGTAATCTGATCAAAATCGATCGCACGAAAATCACTTACTTTCTTCCCATAGATGAAGAGATTGTTAGTAGGATTAGTCCATCCCTTGATGATGAAATTTTGAGAGTCACTAACTGACTCAATCGTTTTAATCACCTCTTTTTTCCCTTCAGCAAAAAATTTGACTTCATCACCTTTTTCAAAACCATGCGGTTTTCCGGTTGTAATTTTCAGTACTTCATTTTCCATCAATACCGATTTTGCCAAAGCAAAAACAGATGGAATAAATTCAACCGATTGATTGACAAATTGTGGATTGACGCTTTCAACTTCTTGTGCAATAAAACCTGTTTTCTTCTTCGTTCCATTAGCGAGTTGATCAATGTAGGCATAATTGACCACTCGTAATCTATTAAGTTCGGATAATTGGGTACTAGAATACAGTTGAGTTATTCCTTTTTTGATTCGAACATCTGAAATAGCATTGAATTCAGGAGCACGAATTCTTCCATCGGTTTGAATAGAGTAGGAAACATTTGTATTAGCTGTGTAAGCACCTTGTGCTGTATTCTGGTTTAAATATCCATAAACATTGACGTATTGAGATACGGATGTTGATACGTGCAAAGTTACGGCGGGAGAAGTGGTACCAATGCCTACTTTTCCTGCATGATACACGTCTCCGTCTGCACGAAAATAGTGATACAAGGTAGGACTGTATTCCGCACATCCACCGTACAAACAGGAATTACCATAAATAGTAAAACGTTCGTTATAATCATCGTTCAAATGAAGCTGTAATTCATTTAAATCCCCGATTTTGAATTTTCTTAATCGGTACGGATCCGAATCATCGCCACCATCTGTACCTCTAAATTTGATTTCATTTACACTCATGGCACTTCGCACATCCAGGCGATCAATAGGGCTTGTTGTTCCTATTCCCACATTACCACTCAGGTCAATACGAAGTCTTTCTGTTCCTGTTGTTCGCATGGCAATCGTATTATTCATGTCAGTAACATTGGAATAACCTGAAATATCAATCGATGCTTGCGATCCTGAGCTAGTTCCTCCGCCTGCAGATAATCGTAAAAACCCATCATCAGATCCATCACTCTGTGCTGTGCCCGACCCGCCAGATCCGACTCCTCTTATTTCGTAACTCCCAATACTACCTGTATTTAATCCAGGTCTACTGGTAGAATTAGCAAAACCTGTCGCGATTCGTATACCCCCTCCTGCTAAATTGAGTTTGGCTGTGGGAGAACTTGTACCCAGTCCCACATTTCCATTTTCTAAGATATTAATACCATTTGCCTCATTCGATCCACTAAACATTCTTAGCCTGGCATTCGTAGCGCTTGTTCCAAAGTGATCAATTGTCCAGTCAACGGTTCCACCTGATAGGGAGCGTTTAATGGAAATTTGGCCCCCCTCATTCGTGGTACCTGTAGGATTCAAGGTGATCTCACCTGGTATTGTTCCCGTTGTATTTCCTATGGTTAACGTGGTCAATGGCGAAGAGGTTCCTATACCCACTCTGCCCCCCAATGGGTTAAAGGCCAAATCATAGAACGTAGCATAATTTGATTTTGATCTCGCTTGTAACCACGAAAAGGTTGAGGTAGAACTTAGGCCAAAGTCTAAAATGTGAGATCCCGAACTAGGACCTAATCTCAAATTTCCATTGGTTGATGATCCTGAATTTGCTGGGTCTGCGGTTGCGGTCACCACTTCCAATTTATTTACAGGTGTTGTGGTACCTATTCCCGTTTGAGCCAATGCACCAAAAGAAATCAATAAGAAGAGAATAATCTTTTTCATGTTATCTAATCCAAATTTGATGTAATGTACTGTAAGCGTAGGTATTGACAAAGTCATCCACTTCCCAGCGATAAGCGCTTCCGCGTATTCCCCAGTGATAGGTTCCACTTAGCCAAAATGGGAATTCCGTCATCGCAGCATTGTACTGGTCTGAAAAATAATTCGCCGCCGATGCGGGAAGGTAAGCTGAATGTCCAGTTAGGAGTGTATAATTCCCTGTCGTGGATATTCCGGTCATATTTCCTGTTCCATTTTTAAAGTAGTTGATTGTATTTGCATGGGATGTTTTGAAATGGATCACGCGACCATGCGCCGTACTTTTTCCATAAAACCGTAATTCACTAAAGCTAAAACTAGCTAAGTAAGCATTCGATGCATGTCCCCAAGTTGTTGCAGAGGATTGTTCATCTCCCCCTAAAGTAGTTGAACCCTGCAAGGGTAAGGTATTCGTTTTAACGACCAAGGCCGGTGTGGTGTTTCCCAAATGAAGGTAATTCAATACCAATGTCCAACCGCCGCCATCGGTATCCATATCACATTGGCATGACGTGGCTGGCTGAGCTCCTGCCGCTCCATCGGGATCTATAACATAAACACCATCGGTAGCATTTGGGAAATTGGTCTTGATTTCATTGCACGATTTGAAAACATTGTCTCTCAATAAAATTCCGAGGCGCATGGAAGGGTGTCCATATACAGTCAAAGGAATAATGCGCACATAGCGCCCAAACATCACATTGTCAAAATTTCTGTAGACTTTGGTGTTTCTGTCATAATTTAAACTAAGGCTGGTAGGAGTTGCGGTACCCCAATTGACATTGTCCATGCTGACATCTACACGTGCTGTTGTTACCCATTGATCTGAATCTACCCGGCCTTGTGTCACGATGCCTTGAATCCAGCGGGGACTTTTTAAATCATATTGTAGGTATTGATTGGCAACGGCGGTGGTTGCCGCCGACCAGCCTTGAAAGGAATCAATCCAAGGCGAATAAAAAGCTTGTCCATACGTTTGACCAACCCATGCACCATAGGTAGACCAATTCGCAGCCAAATTAAATGACTCCATCGGTGGACTTCCATTTAGATTGGTCGCAGGAACCCATTTACTGATAGGACCCGCTAAAACCAATTTACCGGTTCCCGAAAAGTTAATTTTATTGGAATATACCTGATTGATATTGGCCGGAATCGTAACCGTTTGACCATCTAAAATCGTAGCATTACCCGTCAGGTTACTCGGGCTTGTCCATGTGGCCGTGTTTGTATAGGTATTGGTCCCCGCACTATTGGTGGAGGATTGTGCGAATAGGGAAGGGGCATAGGCCAACAAGCTCAGAAGAAACATTGCATTTCTAAGCCGAACAACTGTTTGCAAAACCATAAATATCGATTTCCTAAAGCCCATGTCTTGCCTTGTCCTTATTGAATTTCGCTGTGATTTCAGCTTGCGTCAATTCCAGATTGTAAATTTTAAATTTTGTCAAGTACTTCGATTGAAGGTAAATTTCATTAATGGACCCAGCTTTAAGAGCGGGCCTGGTGGATGCATTATTGATTTCTCCTGCGATTCGTATTCCACCTCCCACTAGGTTTAATTTTACAATAGGAGTGGAAGTCCCGATCCCCACATTGCCTCCCAACGGATTTAATGCCAAAATGTAATTCAATCCATAGGTCTTATTGCGCGCCTGAATCCAAGCAAAGGACGATGTGCTATTCAAACCAAAATCCAAAACATGAGAAACCGATAAACCGCCTAAACGTAAATTCCCAATTGCTGCAGAACCGCTGTTGATTCGGTCAGCTGTTGTAGCAACCACTTCAAGTTTGCTCATAGGGGCCGCGGTTCCAATACCCGTTTGGGCGGATAACCTAACAACAAAAAATACACCCAAAATTAGTATTAGCTTATTCATGTATAATTAACTCTCAACTCTTATCTCTTATCTAACCCAATACCATATAATCCCCGGATTGGCATTTGCTGTTCCACCCCCTGCATCACTAATCCAAGGTGATGGGCTGTAATATTGGTTGTTTGAGATCATGGTTCCCCACCAGTTTCCTATTCCATCGGATAAGGTATAAAATCCGGTATTAGAGCCTACATAGCCTAACCAAGGCATTCGTGGGGCCATTCCGTTATTGCCAGTAACGTAATTCCATGTACCAAATTTCGTATTTAAGGTAATATTCGTATTGGCATTACTGTTGCTCACAAAACTATAAGCAGCATTTGCTGTCCAAATACCTCCAAAACTTCCACGTGTGCCTGCATCTATCATGTACTGAAATCCACTGGATGATTTTTTAATGTAATCTGCCCACCCAATAATGGAATAACTTGAGCTTGAAGTACTGGTGATTTGAGCTGTTGTGGTAAATGGATTTTGTGTATTATAGGCAGTTGAATTTCCGTAAGACCAAACTGAATTGGAGGAATTTTTCAAAATCAAGGTCCAGCCACCTCCATCAGTTGTCATGTCCGCATAAATTTTAAAAGCTGCTCCGTCATTGATGTTGGCATTTTTGATCCAATAAAAACCATCTGTTGAACTCGGATAATCTTGTTTGATTTGGTAGGCACTCGTTGAAGCCGTGGCTGGCGTTAATCCATCCGGAACAAATGATGGAATGGAACTCGTATATTTTGAGGTAATTTCCGTTTGACTAAGTTCACGACGGTACACCTTGAATTTAGACATGTACATATTTTGCATGAAGGAACTACTGTAAATCCATGATGCAATTCTACCGACACCCCCATTGAAATTCGCAGCCGAAGTACTTTGTGTTCCCTGAATTTGACTCAGGGTTTGCTTAACGCCATTGACATAAATTTTATTGAGTAAATAACTTCCGGAATTCATGACAAATACATAATGATTCCACTTGTTTAATAAGCCCAAGTTGGTCACTTGTGTGGCCGGAATGCCATATAAATCACTTATACCCGTATTAAAACCCAAGGCTCCGGTGTTTGAAGCATAAACATCATACATATTAAAGCCAAAAAACATACTATTGTTTAAAGTAGTCGGATAAGCCCACATTTCTACACTAATTGTGTTTGTGCTGCCTAGATTACAATTAAAATCCGTATATCCTGTAGACGTTCCATTGTAATACATGATGCCATTTCCACTGGTATAATAGCTAACGCCTGCTGCATTTGTTGCTATTTTGGCATTGCCCGATATATCATTCCAAGTTGTGCCTGAACCTGGATAGCTTAGGTAATTTTTCGATGCGTCCAACATCAATACCAAATCGTACTCAGGGGCTTCATCTCGATACAATTGATTCACTTCGGCAGATGAGAGCGATGTTGCATACCATTTCACATCGGCCAATAAAAAACTTCCATAGGCACCTGAACCCATATTCGTTGATTCGGTGGCTGCTACTCCGTAGTATTGCGATGCGCTCAATGATCCCATGGCAGGTCCTTGTCGTATATACGCCGATGAATTAATTAAAGCGCCATCTAAATAGGCAACAATGCTACTGCCTGTATATGTAAATACGACATGATGCCAGGTATTTAAGGAAACGGTGGATGCGCTTGTGATGATGCCACTCATTGGCCATACCGAAAATTTCAAATAGCCATTAACCATTTCGATGGAAGACATATGGTAATTGTATGAAATAGTCGTCGAATTTAAATCTGACAATACCATACCGTTTATATTCGTAGGATTAAACCATAAACTAATCGTGAAGACCCCTGAACGCGTGGAAGATGTTACGGGAGGATAGTAATTTTTAAAATCCCCCATCATCATGTAATGTGCATTGGCCCCATTGAATTTTAGGTAACCGGGATCCTTGTAAAATACAGGGCTATTGTACAAGCTTGCTGGTAAATTAGTTCCTGTGCTACTAGCGACGCTTGTTCCTGTTCCTACATATGTAGTAGGATTTGCGAAATCGTAATTAACAATTAAATTGTTTTTAGATACCGAATTTGGATAGGTAGGAGCAAAAAATTGCGCCTTAACCAAGTAACTTAACAAGAAAAATACCCAAAAATAATATTTCATACTTAATTACTAAGTTCCCCGGAGATAATGACGACATTACTTCCCATATGCAAAATGGTCGCCAATGCATATTGGCCAATCGTTTTCATATAGGAATTTCTACTAATCGGTGTTAATCCTGATCCTGCTAAAGTTACTTGTCCTGTACCTTGTTGGACCACCATACAATTGAATCCATCCGGCAAACCAGTTGGTATTGTCAAAGTCACAGCAGTCGCACTCGTGAAACTAATGACGGTTCCATTATCAGCTGCAACCAAGGAATAGTTGCCGGATTTGGAGGAAATACTTGCCCCAAAACCCGATAATTTGGAGTTTGTAGAAGAACCTCCCGTTAAATTTCCGGTCGTCGAGACGTTCCCACTGGTATAACTGATATCATTACCCGATTTGACCCAATCATTGCTTAATCGCAACCATGTAGGGGAGGCTGACGTTCCTGTATTGACGAAAAAGCCAACCGGTGCATCTGTTTGATAGATCAACAATCCGGTTGCTGGTAAACTAATAGCCGTTTTTTGAGCTGCTGTCATGCGAGGTACTAAAAATCCTTTTGACGTTGATGCGACTTCTAATTTAGCTGAAGCATCAGGTGTCGTTGTACCTATGCCCGTTTGAGCACGAGTAGCGAAACTTATAAATATACATAAATAGATAAAAATGCGTTTACCTGCCATAACGTGATCTAGTTGCATTAAAATTATTTAATATTTCCGCCTCGGTCAACGCGCGGTTATAAATTTGAACCAGAGGAATGTTAACGTTGCTATACAATCCTCCCTTTCCCCAATATGCCCCACGCGATTGGCCAATTAAATAGTTGTTATTCGTCGTATTTTGAGCGCGTGGCAAGACAAAGGGTTTAGCGGTTTTTGTTGTCCATACGTTCGTATTCCAATGGTAAGCGGTAGATGCGAATTTACCATCGAAACAGATGCTTACCGTAGTATTTGAATTGTCATATGTATAGGCAACAAAATGCCAATTGCCATCAAACAAGGTCGTTGCTGCGATCGGATAAATCAAATCGTTTCCCCAAAAACAGACTGCTATTCCGCCATTATTTACCGGTGGAGAGTTCCCCGCATCTATCCCCGCACCATTGGTATATACCAGAAACAATTGTTCCGCTCTGTCATCTGTTACAGCTCCTTTATCCAATAAAACCGTATTCCGATTGGCAGTTGATTTATACCAAACCATGACCGTCCGTGAATTATTTCCACTTGTCGACGGGATCGCTACGCCATTGACATAATCATCCACGCCATCAAAGGTGATATAACCCCGATTGGGTAAATTATAGGTTGGTCCATTCGTTAAGGTTCCGTTATATCCTGAACTTGATAAATCCTTCCATGTTGTCGTATTTCCATTGTGTGATGTTAAATTTCCTGCATCTAAATGTAGCACCAAACCATCTGAAACAATGGGATTTGATTTAATGATGAGTCCCATCCGCATGGTAATGTGATTATTCCAGTCCCTCGGATTCACCCGCACATATTTGGCATAAACGACACTGGGAAATAAGATTGTCACGGCATCGGTTGAATTGGTGTTGAAGGCGACATTCGTTAGTACGTTCGTCCAAGTGCTTCCGTCCAAACTCACATCCACGTGGGCCGATTTAACCCATTGGCCTCCATTGACCGATCGACCTTGTACGACAATACCCGTAATATAAACGGGAACAATGTAGTTTAAATTAATCCATTGGTTTACGTCATTGGATGCTGCCGACCAGCCTTGCGGGGAATTTAACCACGGGGTAAAATGATATCCATTGGTTGTTGTAGGATAGGGGGCATTGTTATAAAAGGCGTCATTGACAAATGAACTGGATACTGACCAATAACTTGGGGTTGAATTCGTGCTCGGACTATGAATAAATGTGTTGGAAAGATTAGAAGTTCCTGGGGTCCATTTACTCGTATTATCCGTTAAAATCATTTTCCCCGTTCCGTTGAAAACAACTTTGTTGGTGTTTAGTAAACTGGAACTATTCAACGTGATTGTATTACCCGAGTTGATTTGTAATCCGCCAAAAATATTCGGAAGATTTGAAACGCTACTCGAGCTCATCGTGCTGTTGTTCGCGCTGGATAAAGTATAGGCCAAATCATTGTTGTGCACAACATACGTGGAATAAACCCCAGTAAAATACGTGGAACCCGAAGGGAAATCGGCACTGACTTCTACGATATACCCAGCAACAGCTCCTGTATTGGTGTTCGACAAATCATTCCAACACGTATTACCATTCCATTTAGCCACCGCATAATCTTCACTATGATTTGCTCCATTGGGTTCTCCTGAACACCAATTATTGTATTGACCTTCAATATTACCTGCGGTGGGGCCATTTTGTGTTTTGATGATGGTACCTAATTCGGGTCCACCATCTAATTTCCAGGTACCATCGGTCGTAGTTGCTTCATCCGTAAGAGCAATCCAGATGTTACTTCCGGAAATATTATTATTGACAAAATCTTGTTCTGCCTGCGAGGTGATGGTGACCAAATACCCCGTCTTCCCTAAAAAAGTATTACTCGAGGCCGCAGTCCTTGCATTCAAATAGGTAATCTGGGAACTGGCTACATATTTGTAATAATGCTTGTTTACGGGATTATAAACGTAGCTGACATCAAACGGAGAAACTTCCACATTAATTTTTACGGCTGTTTTTACACTTCCCATGGTGATCGTCATCGCGGCTAAGGCTGCATTGACATTATCTCGGGTACCGTAGAAAACAAGGCTATTAATACCTGTCCAACTATTGTACCCGTAGTTTCTAGTCAAACCTGTGGTGGTAGGTAAATTAAAGGTAGCCGTGCTTTGGTATTCTAAACTGAGACTGATCAGTAAGGACTCCGTATTGTTAGCCCAATTGACCACAAAATCGTTGACATTGACCGTTGTGCTTGCTTCGATGGATTGCGTAGCAGGAGTCGTGATCATTTGTCCAAATGAGACACTTGAATAGAGAAACAAGAAAATGACCAATAATCCTCTCATCTTAACGAACTTGACGTTTCAGTTTCTTTAGCTCTCTTTTTAATTGATTGATTTGCTTTTGCTGCTCCTTCATCGCCTCTACGAGTAGAGCGACCACTTTGTCGTATTGCACCGACTTATATCCTTCCGTCGTGTTTTCGGTCTGAACGATTTCAGGTAAGACCTTTTCCACTTCTTGGGCAATGAAACCCAGCGTTCTTTTATCTGAAAACATCCGTTGCGGAAAAGCCGAGGTATTCCAATTGAAATGCACACCACGCAAGGCTAAAACTTTTTGTAAAGGATTCACAATAGGAGTGATGTTGGTTTTAAATCGCGCATCGGATGAACCCGCAATCGAGTTGGCAATGATGTCACCCGTTACTTGTAAGCGAACGGTAGGGGCTAAATTTCCCATGCCAATAAAACCATTTTCTTTGATAACCATCCCATTTAATTCACTCGTATTAAAAATACGAAAACGTGCATCCGCTGAGGTAGTACCGTATTGATCGACAATCCAATCAACGGTTGAACCATTCAAGGATCGTTTAAAGTTTATTTGGCCACCTTCATTTGACGCAGCTGAAGGGTTAAGGGTGATTTCGCCAGGAATGGTACCATCTGCGGAACCAATTGTTAATGTGGATCCAGGTGTACTAACTCCAATTCCCAATTTACCATCAGCTGATAAATACATTCGGCTTGTGTTATTGGTCCCCCATGCCATGGTTCCGGTGGAAAATTGGTTCATAAAGGTTAATACTGTCGAACTTGCTCCTGGGTAGCCGAAATAGGCATAGCGTGTGGTCGACCCTTGTGGAAATAATTCCATGAAGACATGATCGGTACCTTCTATCCGAAAAGTTCCTCCATTATCTTTTACATGCAATTTGGTTTTGGGAGCCGTTGTCCCAATACCCGTTTGCGCATGCGCAGCGTAGATGGATGTGACAAAAAACAAACAATATTTAAACCATTTCATAAGCTAATATTAAAGTCCTAAATAGATGAACATTGTGACCGAAAGCGTTCGAGGTGCTACGGTAATGGCCGTTCCAGAACCTCCTGAAGCAACCGTGACCGTATGGGCATGATCACCATTGGTGGTGGAAGTCGTGTTAGGGATGTCAACGTAATGATTATGGTCTCCTGCCCAGGATGTATACCGATTAGACCAACCTCCTCCATCATCTTCTAAACTCTGATTTCCGCCCCCTGAGCCATTATAATCATCATTGTTAAATGAAGTGAAATGTTGGTGATTCCCCGTTGTATTGGTGTAAACCCCGGCTGGGTCAACATTATGTGCGTGATTTCCGGCATTTCCCGATGAACCAGAAAAATTGACATTGGGTAAATTCGCCTGAGTCAAAGTGACCGTATTTGAACCCGATACAGCACCCATTGAACTGCCATTTTGGGATAAATAAGTATTAGACGCATCCGGTAAATTTGTTCCAAAACCCAAAGAGGTAGCTGCCGCTTGTTGGCTGGATGTTAAACTTAATTTCAACCGACCATCTAATTTAACCCAACCGCTATGATCTGTCGTTTGAAATCCAGATTTCACATCTCCTAAAGTAAGTGTGTTGCCGGAAGAAACCACGATGCTAGCCCAATTTGTACCCGTCCAGTAGCAATAACCTGCGCGCAATCCACTCGTGCCTAGATTATAAACGAGTAAACCTACCGCAGGCGAAGCAATCGTAGATACATCTGTATCACTCAGTAGGCTTACACGAGGCGGTAGAAATCCTTTATTGGAGGATGAAACTTCCAATTTGGCCGAAGCATCCGGCGTAGTTGTGCCAATACCTGTTTGTGCCACTAATTTTCCTTGGGAGAAAATGAGTAGTGCAACTAAGAAAATAGGCAATGCATGTTTCATATCAAAAACTTCGTAGAAGGTCTGGGTAAATTTTGTCAAATCGGGAAAATAGTATTTTAATACCTTTCCCGATTTGACAGATCTATGTTAGAACAATGCACGTAATATTATCCAGTTCGTACCATTCGATATCGCCTTAATCCAGTTGTTGGATGGTTCGATACCAATGTTCAAGGATGTAGCCGTCGTGGTAGAACTATCCGAAATTAAATAACCTGCAGTGGCGGCAATGCCGACTGAAACCGATGCAATATTTTTGATGGTAATTTCTCGACCAGCACCTACTGTTACCGCACTTGGTAAGGTAATTACCTGCGAAGCTGTAGAACCAGAGAATACAATGAGGTTGTAATTATCGGTTGCTGCCATGGTTGCGGTAGCAGTGATGGAAGAAACACCTCCGTTGCTATTCGCCGACCAAGAAGCCAAACCATTCGCATCAGATACCAAAACTTTTCCTGCGCCTGGCGTTCCACCTTCAATCTCCAATGTTCCACCGATGGTTACATTGCCCACAATACCAGCACCACCTGCAACTTTTAATGCACCAGTGGTTGGTGAAGTAGAAGTTGTTGTTGATCCAATAGTTAATTCCTTAGCGATACCTACTCCTCCAGCGACAATTAATGCACCGGTTGTTGTTGACGTTGAGGCGGTTGTTGCTCCAATGTTCACTTCTTTGGCGATACCAACACCTCCCGCTACAGTTAAGGCTCCTGTTGTAGATGAGGTAGAGGCTGTAGCATCTGGTAAATTGAGAGCTCCATAAATTCGAGTGTTGGTGGTATTTGAATTGCCAATCACGGTGCTATTGGAACCTAAACCTCGCGCTTGATATCCCAACACAATTTCATTGCTCGTTCCGCTAGCCGCTGGTCGAGCATCAGCACCGATAACAACTCCGCCTGTCATACTCGTGTTAGCCGTACCCGCAGTGATTAATTGGCCTGCTTCATTTCCCAATGCAACGTTGCTAGAGCCGCTGGTAAGACTCGCCAGCGCATTGGAACCTATACTTGTGTTGTAGGCTCCAGTTGTTAACGCCAATAAACTATTATAACCTAAAGCCGCATTTCGCAATGCATTGGTTGAAGTTGCATTATTCAAAGCGGTTAATGAATTACTTCCAATCGCCGTATTGCCTGCACCTGCTGTGTTTGCTGACATGGTATTATAGCCTAACGATGTATTTTCTGCACCTGTGGTTGTTGCAGCTAATGCACTTGTACCAATCGCAATGTTCTTATCTCCAGTCGTAGCCGCAGCTAAGGTCGACGTCCCAATGGCAATGTTTGTAACAAGTGAAGAAGCTCCTTTTCCAATTTTTAGTCCATTGATGTAACTATCTTCCCCCACATACAGCGTTTTTGCGACACCTAAACCTCCCGATACAATTACCCCGCCCGTTGTAGTCGAAGTTGAGTTCGTAGTATTAGCAAAGGTTTTCACTCCTGCGAAGGATTGGGCAGCATTACTAACAATACCACCATTCGTAGCATCAGCAGGTGCTAAATTCAAAACATTGGACGTAATACTTGCTCCATTAGCTGTTGAGCTCCCTGATATTGCTCCTACGCTTGTTACAGCAGACGAAGTTGTCCAAGCTGGTACACCACTTGCCAAAGTCAACACTTGACCGTCTGTTCCTTTCGCTAAACGTGTCCCCGTTCCACTTGTTCCGCCATAGATGATATCTCCAGCAGCGGTCATAGGTGAAAGTGCATCAAAAGCTGCTGCCTTTGTTGTAGCACCCGTACCACCATTCGCGATAGGCAAGGTACCCGTCACACCCGTTGTCAAAGGTAAACCTGTTGCATTCGTTAACACACCCGATGCCGGAGTTCCTAATACGGGAGCCGTGAAGGTAGGAGCGGTTAAGGTTTTATTTGTCAAGGTTTCCGTCCCTGCTAATGTAGCCAAAGTACCTGATGCCGCTGGCAAGGTAATGGCAGTTGTTCCTGCTACCGCCGGTGCTGAAATGGTAGCCGTTCCAGATGTTGATCCGGCAAAGGCAACGGATGTAGCTGATGCCACACCTAAGGTAGGAGTGACTAAAGTAGGAGAGGTCGCAAATACTAATGCACCTGAACCCGTTTCACCTGTTACTGCAGCTGCTAAATTAATACTTGATGGTGTCGCTAACCAGGTATCTACACCTGTACCTAGTCCTGTGATTTCAGACACGGCAGGGTTGGCATAGGTAAATGTTCCCGTTCCTGTATTTTTCAAAAAACCAGCTCCGTTACTTAATGAACCGATGGTTGATAAATTCGTATAAGCCGCTTGTTTGCCATTAAATGTCGTCCAGTCGGCACTCGCTAATAAACCAGAGGCACTAGCACTTGCTGTACTTAAACTGCTCCAAGAAGCTACTCCATTGGCATCCGAAGTCAAGTATTTACCCGCTGCAGCACCTGTTGGTAAAATTAATGCCGGAATTCTTACTTGCCCTGCATTCGTTAATTGCATAATTTGAGTATCTGTGGTGCCGTTGTTATAATAATAGGTCATGTTTTCTAACACGCCACTATTTTGGTTCGTCATAATTTTGAATGCTTTGGAACGGTAGGTTAAAGATAAAGTTCCTCCATTTCCATCTGCATCGTATTTAAATGGAAAATCAGCGTTTCCATCTCCAAAAATCTGGAATTTTGATGCAGGTGCACTTGTAAAGATTCCTAATTTATTGTCTGTACCATTATAATGTATTGCTGAGTTTGCCAAATCTATATTGGTAAAGGAACCTGATAATGCCGTTGCTGTCCCTGTTACATTTAAGCCACCGGTAACGGTAACCCCTCCCGTGCTTCCAACAGTTAAGTAGTCATTTGTTCCGTTGCTATTCATGTATGCAAAGTTTAAATCCGTAGCCACACCTGAGTTGGTACCTGCGCGCATCAACCAGCCTGTAGCACGGTAACCCAATTTGAAGGTGTTATTATTACTTCCATCAACATAGTATTTTAAGTTCTCAGCTGTTTCGCCTCCAATTTGGAAGGTTGTGGATGGACTACTTGTTAAAATACCTAAACGGGAATTGGTATTATCCCAGAATAAATTCGAAGAAGAACCTATAGCACTTGTTCCATTCCCAAAAGGTATTTGACCGGCACTTAGACTTGCCACTCCTGTACCTCCGGCTGTTACGGGTAAAGTGCCTGAAGTAATCGCCGTGGTGCTTGTTGTGTACAAGGCACCTCCACTTGTATAAGAAGTTAATCCTGTACCCCCCGCACTGGTTGGCAAAGTACCCGTCGTCAAAGCTGAAGTACTCGTGGCATACATGGCACCACCGCTATTAAATGATGACATCCCTGATCCCCCTTGGTCCGTTCCTAATGTTCCTGTACTTGTCAAACGCTTCGATGCATCTGTGAAAACTCCTTTGGAAGCAGTCAATGCAGATAGGGTAGTAGCGCCGGTAATGGTTGCTGTTCCACCGATGGTTGTATTTCCTGTTACGTCTAAGGTTGTTCCAAGGGTACCTGAACCGCTAATGTTAAAGCTCGTATTTGCTTGCTGCGTCGTACCATTGATCACGTAATTCGTAGAACCCGAAGGCAAGTCGGCCGCCACCAAACTACGGAAGCTTGGTGCAGCTGCTGATGCTCCTGATGTAGGACCCGCGAAAATCAAGTTGGCCGCTACGGTCGATACTCCCGTACCGCCATTTGCGACAGGCAAGGTTCCGGTAATATCAGATACAGCAACGCCCGCCCAAACGGGAGCAGCGGCTGCAGAACCATCCCCTGTTTGCGTGAGGAATTTTTTGGTAGCTGTGGTATTTCCTGTTAATAAAGTAGTGGTGTTGGCAGCGCTTTGGTAGGGAATCGCACCGATGGCACCACCGTTGATATTGGTAGCTTTGGTAGCTAATCCTGTTAAGTTGGCTGTAATTGTACCTGCAGCGAAATCGCCATTGGCATCACGCGCCACGATGGCAGATGCTGTATTCGAATCCGTTGCGGTGGTTGCTGAGTTGCTAACTTTACCCGCTGTAGTTATGGTTGCTAATTTCGTATCTACGATGGCAGCTGTTGGACTGATATCTGCATTTACGATTGTGCTATCTGCAATCTTCGCTGTGGTTACTGCTGCATTGATAATTTTCGCCGTGGTAATGGCGTTTGCTGCGATCGTTGGAGCACTCGCTGTACCGGTTAAATCACCGGCCAATTGAACCTTACCCTTGACTGTGGTTGTCGCATCTGGCGCACCCGATGTCACACTTGCATCCACATAGTCTTTAATGGTTTTTACCGCTGGATATTTTGTTAAAGAGGCTGCATCTGTCGTAACATTCGTACTGAGGTTGGCACTCGCTTGTGCACCTAAAGCAGTCAAGGCATCCGCTGCCGTTGTTGAACCTGTACCACCATTAGCGATAGGCAGGGTTCCCGTAACCCCTGTTGTTAATGGTAGGCCTGTGGCATTCGTTAATACGCCGGATGCAGGAGTGCCTAAAGCCGGTGATGTGAATGTAGGTGAAGTGAATGTTTTATTGGTTAAGGTTTCCGTTCCTGTTAACGTCGCTAAGGTTCCTGAAGCGCTCGGTAACGTGATGGTTGTTGTTCCGGCTACGGCTGGTGCTGCTATTGTCGCAGTACCAGAAGTTGATCCGGCAAATCCTACACTCGTTGCTGAAGCAACTCCTAAAGTAGGTGTAACTAAAGTAGGAGAGTTCGCAAATACCAAAGCACCTGAACCCGTTTCATTGGTTACGGCTGTAGCTAAGTTTGCGCTCGTAGGTGTCCCTAAGAAACCACCTACGCCCGTTCCTAAATCGCTTACATCTGCGATGACCACACCTGCCCATGCGGGTGCTGCGGATACGGAACCAGTTCCTGTTTGTGTTAAGAACTGTTTGGTTGATGAAGTGCTTCCTGTTAAAAGCGATGTTGTATTGGCAGCGGATTGATAAGGAAGTGCTCCTAAGGTTCCGCCGTTAATGTTGCTGGCTTTGCTTGCCAAGCCTGTTAAACTTGCCGTGATTGTACCTGCGGCAAAATCGCCGTTGGCATCACGTGTAACAATCGCAGATGCTGTATTGGCATCTGTCGCAGTGGTTGCAGAATTGCTCACTTTTCCTGCTGTTGAAATCGTCGCTAATTTAGTGTCTGCAATGGCAGCAGATGAACTGATGTCGGCATTCACGATGGTACCATCGGCAATTTTAGCAGAGGTAACAGCACCGTTAATTATTTTAACTGTCGTGATTGCGTCATCTGAAATAACAGGAGCCGCTGCGCTTGAACTTGTTCCAGCTAAATCACCACCTAATTGAATTTTACCTTTAACTGATGTGGATGCATCGGGTGTCGCAGAAACCACACTAGCGTCCACGTAATCTTTGATTGTTTTAACCGCGGGATATTTTGTTAAGGATGCGGCGTCAGTAGTGATGTTCGTACTTAAATTAGATGATGCTTGAGCACCTAATGCGGTTAAGGCAGCACTAGCTGTCGTCGCACCCGTACCTCCGTTTGCAATACTAACAGCCTCGCCAAATTTGGCATTTAAGATGGTCGCATCTGCTATTTTTGCATTGGTGATCGCTCCATCCGCTACCTTGCCTGTGATGATGGCATTCGGTGCAATTTTCGCTGTAGTTACGTTGGCATCTGTAATTTTAACTGTTGTAACGGCATCGGTAGCTAATTTTGCTGTTGTTACGTTCGCATCAGCAATCTTGGCTGTCGTTACATTGGCATCTAAAATTTTAACAGTTGTGATGGCATTGTCTGTAATCACGGGTGCTGCTGCACTTGTTCCTGTTCCGGCTAAATCACCACCTAATTGTATCTTTCCTTTTAAAGTCGTCGTTGCGTCCGCAATCGTTGCAGCTGCGACCGAGTTATCCACGTAATCCTTCATGCTTTTAACGGCAGGGTATTTCGTTAACGAGGCTGCGTCAGCACTGATGTCGGTCGATAAATTCGCGGAAGCCTGTGCACCTAAATTGGTCAAAGCCGCAGTGGCTGTTGTCGCACCCGTACCACCATTTGTGATGGCAACGGTTCCAGTTACATTGGCTGCATTTCCTGTAATATTTCCGGTCACTTTAGAACCTGAAACTGTGGCAATTTTGGCATCGGTTACATTCGCATCTGTGATTTTTGCGGTGGTAATAGCATTGTCTGCGATATCCGCTGTGGCAATGGTACCGTCGGCGATTTTAACGCTGGTTACTGCGCTTGCCGCAATGGCAGGTGCTGCGGCTGTACCGCTTAAATCACCAGCTAATTGTAATTTACCTTTGGTGTTGGCATCTGCATCTGCGATAGTTGCCGCGGCCACTTGGTTATCTACGTAAACTTTTACCGCATTTTGTGTAGGGTAGAGGCTATTGCTCGTGCCTAAAGCTGTTGATGTGGATTTATTGGCCACATCTTCTTTGTTTGCCAAAGCTGGTACAGTAGGCGAACCCGCTGTTCCTCCTAAATCTCCCGTCAATTGGATTTTTCCTTTGGTTGTAGCATCTGCATCCACGATCGTCGCTGATGCAATGGCACCTTGTACGAAGGATGTTGTGGCAATGGCTGTTGAGTTGTTACCAGGACTTTGGGTTACCGCTGTAGTTCCTGAAGGCATGGATGGCGTTCCCGTGAATACAGGGGAGTTTTTGTCTGCTTTTGCATCTACGGCTGCTTGCAAGGCAATACCTTGAGTCGCTTGGTCTACATAGGTTTTAATAGCACGAACAGATGGATATTTGGTGTCAGAACCTGCATCTGCTGAGACGTTTGTGGATTTATTTGATAAACTTTCTTTGTTTGCTAAGCCCGGTACGGTTGGGTTTGTAGCAGTACCACCTAAGTCCCCTGTTAATTGAACTTTACCGGATGCCAAAGTAGTCGCATCAGGAGCACCTGATGCCACCGCAATGCTAACCGCATTATCTACATAGGTTTTAGCTGCTCTTTGTGTCGGGAACAAGGCATCGGAAGGGTTACCTCCGCCTAAATCTGTTGCCGGTGATTTGTTTCCAGCATATTCATAAGTACCTCCTAGGTTGTTAACGGTATTCGCTGTGGCTTCTGTTAAATTTCGAACGGAGCCAATCTGTGAATTCAGGTTGTTGGCTGTATTTGTTAATGTATTATTTGTGGTATTGATACGGTTGTCATGATCATTAAGCGTATTGTTAATGTTCTTGATGTCGGTTTTCACTTGTTTGTCCAATGCTTCAATCGTTTGATTCACGACGATGAATTTCCCTTCATTGAGGGTTTGATTGTCGGCAATTGCTTGGGTATTCGCCGCAATATTTGACTTCAAAGGGTCTAAATCTTTTGGTACTAAATAACCTGAGTCATTATTGAATTGACTTAGGTTTTTTGGGGAGTCGCGTACGTTTTTGTAATCCACCGACTCAGCATAAAGCGCATAGGGGGTGAAATTTAGTTTTTGATTACTAACCTCAGTGAACTTTGACCCTCCGTCAAAATTAACGGCAACAACTAATGATTTTAATTCCGCATCCCACACGACGGCGTCGAAACTAGCATATTTGATGTTGCTAGTAGAACTAGTCACTTGTGAACTAGTCGGAATTCCGGTTCCCACGGTTAAAGAAATGAGACCAAATTCATCCGTTGTCGTTTGTTGGATTTCTTCATAATCTACTCCCAAAGCGGTTTTCAAGGTAAACCTTACGTAGACCTTTCCATTGGAGAGCGGCTGACCTGTGACGGCAACACCAGGAACCTCAATGGTTTTTGGGTCAAGGATGACAGCTTGGTAGTTAAGTCCTTTCTTTTGCGAAAATGCGGTGAAAAGACTGCATGTGAGAACAATTAATAGGATTAATTTTTTCATCGTTTTAAAACCCGTTTTGGGTGGTATTTAAAGAACAGTTGTTTGATGAACCTTAGAATTTGGAGATTTTAAGGCCGATACTTAAGCTTGTTGGTGCAAAATTTAAACTCGGTTTTCCTGCGGTCCATCCGTGGAAAGTGCTGCTTTTTTGATAGGAGACAAAGACAGAAGTTTTGTCGGTAAGTACTTTGTGGATTTCTACATTATACCCGAGCATCACATGAATGGGACTGAAATTTTCATTGTCAGCCAAATCGTAGTTGATGTTTTTTGAATTGCTAATTTGTGTCTGTACACCACTGAATAATTTTTGAGCACCCAGATTCCCTTGGATGCCAATAGAAAATCCTTTGTATACTTTTATCTCAGGTCCAAAAGCTGCATGGAGGCCAACAAAATTGGTTTGATAGTTTAGGATGATGTTTTGGATGTCGCCTGTCGCATTAAATTGATTGAGGTTGACACCCAATTCATAGCGGAATAAACTGGCGATTTTGGCTAGTTTTTGATGATTCCCAAAGAAAATGGCCGTCTTGGAGAACTTCGAAATTAAGTCCGTCGTATCGATCAGCTCTTTGTTGTAGCGAAAGGAGGCATGCATCCCACCCAAAGGTTTGATGTAGTCAATACTTTCGCCCGTTGAACTTTTGTATTGGTAGTTGGTGCTGTTTAAACCCACCGTCCATTTCCAATGTTGCGCCTGAATTTGTTGGCCCACTAGGACCAAAATCGCTAATACGTATAACTTTTTAATCATCTTGAGATAATCTTGAATGCATGGGATTTTTCCATAATTCAAAATTAACATAGTATAATCAAGCGGAATTTATTTTGGGGTTGGGTATGTCCTACTTTTCGAAATTCGGACACATTTGCGATTTTGGAGGAATTGTAGAGACGCGATACTTCGCGTCTTGTATATTTTGGTAGACGCGAGGTATCGCGTCTCTACAAATAGTGTAAATCAGGCTATAGGTATCGCGTCGCAACAATATGCTGTTATTTCTGTAGAGACGCCATATTTGGTGTCTGTTTATCGTTGGACTTTAGACGCGAGGTATCGCGTCTCTACAATGAAAACGCCACCACCACATTCCCCTTCGCTGTTCCTAATTTTGTTCCCCCACACGCAAGCACGACATACTGCTTACCATGAACCATATACGTAGAAGGTGTTGCGAAGGAGGCAAAGGGAAGCGGGTAGGAGGTCAGGAGTTTGCCACTTGATGCTTGGTAAATGCGGAGCGTTGCGTCTTTGGTTGCTGCGATGATGAGTAAACCACTTTGTGTGATGATCGGGCCGCCGTAATTCTCACCACCCGTTTGGTCTTGTACTCCTTTTTGGACTAGGGCAGGTTCCGTTCCAAAAGGTATCTTCCAGAGGTATTTCCCCGTATTCATATCTATGGCATTTAAAGTTCCCCAGGGTGTACTTAAACCAGGTAGTCCATCGGAATCCAGTAACTTGTTATATCCAGTCATTTGATAGGGTATCAAGTTGGAAGGACCTACGCTTATGACTTCTTTGGGTGGTAATCCTTGGATATAATCAGCGATGGCGCTTTGGGTGTCAGGATTTAAATGGCTAAAACCAGGCATCATGCCCTTGCCTTGTTTGATGATTTGGTTGATGAATGCTTTGCCTCGCTTTTGGTCAATGTTGACCAAACTTGGATAACCCGATGCCGGATTGCCTTGCTTGGAAACACCATGGCAATTTGCACAGTAATTTTGGTAGAGCGTTTCCCCGGTCACTGATTTCATTTCTTTGTTGCGCACCATCTTTTGCACCCAGCCCATCTCATTGCTATTGATATATAGGATGCCCTTTTTCGGATCTGCACCGGCGCCGCCCCATTCGCCACCGCCATCAAATCCCGGAAGGATTAAGGTGCCTTGTTCGCTGGGGGCGTCGTACCAACCGCGTTTCAA
>JACCDU010506827.1_pt1 | contig 21508 bp, 40 predicted proteins | sample 7446081 | NCBI WGS metagenome assembly JACCDU01 (sample SAMN15323447, study PRJNA562643) | freshwater metagenome | isolation source: river surface water | place: USA:Blue River Watershed | collected 2017-08-17
TGTGTTGTTTGATTATCTGCTACAACTGTTGCTGTAGCTTGTCCTTCAGTAGGTTGAGGATTATCATTGTTCTTTTTTTTGCAGCCGCATCCCATAGTATTGCTTTTAAAATAAATAGTTTATTATATAGAAATATAAGAAAAAAAAATTAAAACATAAAGCTTAAGCGGGATTAAATTTTGTACCTAAATAAAGATTTGCTTGATCACCTTCCTTGAAACTTTCACAGGTACCAGAAGGGAATTCAAAAACATGATCAGCTGGCCCATGATATCTTTGACACTCATCCCCAGAACATGGTTGACAATCCCTATGTATTTTGCTGATTCTTCCGTTTAAAACGAATACAATATCCAAAGGTATTAAACAGTCCTTCATCCAGAAAGTATGGTGTCCTTTCTTTAATTTGAATCCCATGCAACCATCAAGGGTTTGTCTACCCTGCATACCCCTTTGGATGTCTTCAGGTGAAGACATTAATTCAACTGGAAATTTTTGACCGTTTATACTTAATTGCATAATAATAAATACTTTATTTGGTTTTTTAATTTTTTTTGTTTATTTTAGTCCTATGCCAGCAATTTTTAACGATTTATTGGAATTTAGAGATGAAAAAGATCTAGATTCAGTCCTAGATAAAATGGACAATGTATTGGCTGTCAAGCTATTAGAGATGGCTTTAGATGGTTGCACAGATAGGTTTTCAATAACTGAGAATCACGTTATCTATAAATGTTTAAATAAATTAAAAGAAAATGGATCTAACATCAGAAATGGAGAACTACAACAAAGTCAAGGACATAGTTCTCAACAAACTAGTTGAAGAAAATCTTTTGGATGAAACTGATGCCGAAGAATTTCGTGAAAGGTGTCAAGTTTTAGTTTACAAAGGAAAATGGTTTAGCAAATGGTTTGAAAAAAATGTCAAGGCTAATCAACCGGATGCTAACGTCGATAGCTACTATATTCGTATGGTCGAATTGAAAGAGCGCGAAGATGATGTTGATAAATTATTAAGAAGAACAACAGGAAATTATGACGACTAAAGAACCAAAAAGAGAATGGGATTTTTTTGTTATGTGGTCAAACAAAAAAGAATGGTACATCATCCCCACATTTGTTTTCTTTTATAATCCAGTCCAACTTTATACATCACTAGTAACCTCACCAGCTTGGGGATTATATTTCCAATGGTTGAAAATAACTGCAGGGGTACAATCACAAAAGAATCCGAACTATGGAAAATAAAGACGCGGTAATTAGACTTCTTATGGGGTTCATAGTAATCATGGTGTTGTTAAACATGGCTTTATATAAACCACATGATCAAATAGCACCTAAACCAATTAAACAAACATGTAAAGACGATTCATTAAGAAATGTGATTGATAGTTTGAAAATCGAAATTGAGATGAATGAAAACGGTTTTGATTCAAAAGAACATAGATATGAAGACATTATTAATGAATATCAATTAGGATTATCTTATTTAAAAGATTATCATCCAAAAGCATATCAAGATTTTCATAGAATAATTGGTATGAAAGAAAGATATTCATTTGAACTTGAGAGGGACAATAAAAAAAGATTAGACAGCAAATATGAATAATATAGACAAGCAATATCAAGCATTATTACAAGACATTTTAGATAATGGAATAACTAAATCAGATAGAACCGGAACTGGTACAATATCTGTATTTGGTAGACAGATTCGTCATAAAATGTCAGAAGGATTCCCTTTGTTAACCACAAAGAAGATGGCTTGGAAAACGATGGTAACTGAATTGATTTGGTTTCTAAGCGGTAGCACTAATATCAAATATCTTGTAGATAATAATTGTCATATTTGGGATGGTGATGCATATAAGAACTACACTAAAAAAATTAATGATATTATTGATGGATATAAGTGTGGTGATATAATGGGGATGCAACCACACATGGAAGTGTGGTTTAGTGATTCTGATAAATTAACACCATTAACTCAAGAAGAGTTTATTGATAAAATAAAAACGAATGATGGGTTTGCTGAACGATGGGGTGAGTTAGGACCAATATATGGTAAACAATGGAGAAATTGGAATGAGTTTTCAGAACCAGGGTGGGATTCATTTAAAATAGACCAAATTCAAAATCTAATCAACGAACTTAAAACAAATCCAGATAGTAGAAGATTAATGGTAAGTGCTTGGAATGTGGGCCAATTAGACGAAATGATTCTTCCACCTTGTCATTATGGATTTCAAATTTATACGAGAGAGTTGGACGAAACTGAGAGAGTTTTATTACTGGACAAAAAATTAGGAATTACTGAAAATCTTCCTCAATATTACACTGAAGATGAAATGGTAAAACATAACATTCCAAAACGAGCAATCTCTTTGATGTGGAACCAACGTTCAGTAGATACATTCTTAGGTTTACCATTTAATATAGCGTCTTATGGTTTGTTATTAACAATGCTAGCTGATGAAATGGGTATGATGCCAGATGAACTGATCGGTAATTTAGGTGATGTACATCTTTATTCAAATCATATTGAACAAGCCAAAGAACAAATAAAAAGAGAACCATTTGAATTACCAACTGTACACGTTAGAGATGGTATATTTTCATTTGGTGATCAGGACGTGATATTAGAAAACTATCAATCACATCCAGCGATTAAAGCACCATTAAGTAATTAAGATGTTTATTCATATTACACCTGACGAACTGGAAGAAGAATTTAGAGAATCCTGGAAATTAGGATTTATAATTCACCCATCTATAGATTATGCTGATAATGCAATCTATGCTGTATTCGAAGGTAAACAGGTAATAATATTTCGTTTTAAAAAATATGGGTTTATCATGGATAATAGATATAATTCATATGATATATCATCTGGTAGTGCCGGCATTACTATAAGAATAAAAGTACCACTAAGTCAGTAGATTATGGACAAAAAAGAAATTGTTAAGGAGATTTTAGAATTAAAGTCAAAAAAAGTTATTACACAAAAAGATAAATTAAGAATTCAACTCTTACAGCAAGAGTTGGGGAGGTTTGATGGTGAAAAATAAATCAAAAAAAATATATAAAGAGTGGAAAGACGCTACCTGGTTTGAAATCTGGGAAGGTGTTCGAGATAACTTTACGTTTGGATTTATCGGTGCAACTTTAGTTGTGTTTATCGCTACAAGAACCGATATTGCAGTGCTAGTAGGTTATTTAACCTATTATTTTTTCATGGGTAAGATTGTTAATAGACCAAAGTATGTGACCGACTTAGGTAAGATGATTGTATTTCCAATACCATCTGCTTTAGGGGCATTCGCAGGCTATAAACTCTCTTACTATTTATTAGGCTTATTATGATTAAAAACAAATTAAAATTAATTGTGGTGATTGGATCGCTACTTTTACCAACAACATTAATTGCTCAAGTACCTTTGGATAAATTTGATACAGGGGTTTTTACTGAAGACTCTGTTTTAAATAGTTTTATTTTAAAATGGTTAGGTAAACCGTATAAGTTGGGGGGTAAGACTGAAAAGGGTATTGATTGTTCTCAGTTCACGAAACGTCTATATAAAGATGTTTATAGTAAAGAACTAGAAAACGTGGCATATAAACAATGGAATCAAACTATAAGAATTAAGCGTGATAGTTTACAAGTTGGGGATATTGTCTTCTTTCGTAGTAGACAATCACCATCTGGTTGGCATTGTGGGGCTTACATTGGAAACACCTATTTCGTTCACGCAGCAAATAAATTTGAGGGTGTTAAGATAAGTTCTCTTAAAGAGCCCAAGTATATGAAATCCTATAGAGGGTCTGGTAGGCTTAAAGATTAAGCTCTACCCTGACCTCTGTATCTTTTTGGTTTTTGCTCTTTAGGTCCGAATTTCTTCTTAGCTTTACCTTTACCTTTTTTACCAAAAGATACCTTTTGTGAACTACCAGCTGATTTTGTTTTTGCCATAATATTTTCTTTATTTTTTATAATTATTCAAAAAAATATTATATATTTGTCTTGGAATAAAAAAAATCACAAATGAAAAAAGTCGTATTAGCCCAGCGGTTTCAGTTTTATTCGATTGAACCATACAAGGATTACACATCGCTCGAAAAAAAGAGAGAAAATGAGGTTAGGAAAGAACTAGATTTGGGCTTATCCAACATAGATTTTTTTGAAACACTTCTTACCAATATTAAAGATGGTACAGAATCTCGAGTAAGGCTCAAGGGTGGTCACAAAATTAGACTTTTTAATAAAAAGGAGCTTAAAAAGAAAAATACGAAATATTTTTATAGCAATGAGCTTGAAGGGGAACAAATTAACCTAGATAATTGGAACCCCAGTTTTCCTATATTTTATACAACCAAAGAACGTCATTTATTAAAACATTACGGTAGACCGCTCAGTAGTGTTTCTGTAGAAATACAAGAAAGAAACATAACAGTAGATGAGGATACGATTTCGGTAAGGTTTTATGTCCATAAAAAAAGTAGAGTTGTAAATTGTAAGTTCTTTAAGAGAACCAGAACAGCATTAGGTTTTAAAATAAACTTTAAAACTGGTAATGTTATTAGTTATGAAGGAACTGAAAAACCTAAAATAAGACAGAACAACTTTAAACATCTCTCGCAGGTTCTTAATCAGTTTTTTGGTAGAACCGCCGTGTCTATTATCTATATTAGGGGTAATGATTCTGATAAAGATCACCCAATAAATAAAGAGGCGAATAACGTTTTTAATGATGATGAATTTATGAAATGTTTATTTCATAGCATCTTATCTAAAATTCCGCATAACGCTAACATCATATCAAATAACGAAATAAGCATTAGGAAAAAAATGTTATTAATTTCGATGGAAACATTTATTTCTGTTAATAAAATTAAAGTACCTAATGATTATAAAAGGTTATTAATGGAAGCTTATCCAACAAAACATTTCTTAAAAAAGAATGATAATAAATTGGTAGCGGCAATACTAGATAGAATTGGTATTAAATCGAAAAGTACAATAAGATTGTTACATAAATTCCCAAAGATCGATATTAGTAAATTAATATTGATGGCGAGATATTTTGGTTATGACGATTTACATAAGTATATCCATAATATAAATGAAAAATACTGGGACATACCAAAAGAAAAAGGTATTTTCAGTGATGATAGTTCCATCTATTTTGCAATAGAAAACAAACACATCTATGATATCAAAGATTCAGAAAAAAGCTGTTTACTTAAATTAATAAATGAATTTATTGAAAAAATTGATGGTGAAGATGATGGGTATAAAACCAGCAATTCTAGTTTGGTTGGTGGTAGTATTGTACGTTCACAATTTAATGGATTTAACGATCATTTAGATATGTTAATCAAAATAAGAAATTTTATACCAAATATTGAAATGAGGGCGAGTAATCTAAGTGATTTTCATAATGAACATTTAGAATTGGCTAAGTTAGATAGACAGATAAAAAAAGGATATAGTATCAAATATGTTTTTGAGGATAAGTTGATAAAACATATTGAAAAACCGATAGTGGTTAAAAACATGGATGATGAAATAATCGGAACATTTTATCCTGTGTTGTTAAAAATTGATGGTGAGTATACCGAAGAAGGTGGACACATGCATCACTGTGTGGCATCATATGCAGATAAAGAAAAATCTATTATTGTTTCTCTTAGAGAAGATAGTGCACTTGGGCACGAGAGAGTAACTTGTGAATATGATGTTAGAGATAAAGGATGTGTCCAAGAAAAGTATTTTTGTAATGCTAAACCACCAGAGAGATTTGAAACGGCGCTTGTTATATTACAAGATAGAATTTTAGGTTATAAAGGTTCTATCAAATCAATTTCAAAAGAAAGAGTACCATTAGTAATTAATGGTATTCAACTAGCAGTTAAGGAAGAAACATCCTTTATTGATTTTTTAGGTTTTTAGAGTTTATTATTATATAATTTCCATCTATATTTTAGGTAAACTAAGATGTAGATGGAAGTTTTATTTTATCACGAACAAGAAAAATACGAAAGAAATAAACCACATAGAAATATATGTAAATTAAAGTTAGCATCAGATAATGATTTTCTTATGTTAATTTCTGAATACTATATTGAATACTCAAGGCTAGGTAAAAAAAATTATTTAACATATGAACATGGTTTAACTATTAACAAATCAACCGGGGATATTAATGTTATATACAGGCTATTAAATAAAAAAGAAAATAGTCACATGCTTCATAAGAATGTTATGAAAGCACAAAAAAACAACTTCGACATGTTAATGGAATTCACCAGTAGAGGGTTTTACACTGGCGAAAAACGATTTAACTTTTGGGGGGTGAAATATAAAAAGGCTTGTCTTGATGTTTATAAATTAATTATTGAGGATCTTAAAATTGAAAATATTCAGCAAGACAAAGACCACAATGTAAATCCGTTGTATGATCTTATTTTAGAATACCATTTAAACAAAAAAGGCATTAAAGGTCATGACTGCATTTACTGGGATATATGCGAAGCATACCCTAAAAAGAAATACCTCAAACAAAATGACTGGAAATTCATTCCGGCTATCTTAGATCAATACGGTATTAAAACCAAATATCTTATTGGCGCATTATCAAGCAGAAAAGCTAGTATTCCTAAAATTAACTTTAAATCGGTCAAATTCCTATGTACATTATTTGGTAGCAATTACATTGATTACCTCAGAGAATTTGACTGGGAAACAATTTGTTTAGAGTATGTTAAAAGTAATAAAACATTTGTTTGTGACAATGAACCCGAAAAACGAGCGTTAGCGAATTCCTTAAAAAAATATTCTGAAGTTGAAGTAATAACCAGTGATGGTATTCTTAATACAATTCAAGATCTTTTTATGCTAAAGGAATTCTTAAAGAAAGAAAATCTAATTGTTAAAATAAAAGCAAACAGTTGTCATCACTTAATATCATTAAAAGACACCTGGGAATTACATAAGAAGCATTTTAAACTAGGTTATAAGTTAAAATATTCATTACCAGAAGAAATGATTGAAGATCTTGAAGAACCCATTAAAATAGGTGATAAACTATTTAAACCAACATTAATATTAACTGAAGATCAATTCAAAATTGAAGGAATGATAATGAAAAACTGCATGGCAAAACAATTTTCAGTGGGATCGTTATATATTCATGCTTCAGTCTCTGTGGGAAGTAAAAGAGTTAACATTCAATATAGAAAGGGGCATCTAAATCAGTTTAGAGGGAAAGCAAATTCGAACCCCTCAAAAGAGTTTACGGAAGCTATTGATATCTTTAGTAAGAAGATGGAAAAATACAAAGATGTTACACCAAATAAAGAAAAATATGATGTTATAACATCTTCAAAATCAATAGATTAAAAAAATATTAAAAAAAACTTTTTGATTCTAACTATTTTTTATAATTTAGCGTTCGAAATCAAATAACACTTTTATGAAACGCTACAACAAAGAGTATTATCAAGAAAAATACAAGAACTATCAAAGAGAAAATAGTTTGCTGGGTTGGATTAAACACATAAAATTAGTTTTAATTTCTATGTTTGTTAAGTAATTTTTTATTTTGAAAAAAATATCTTATATTAGATTTATGCAACCTAAAGAATCGAATTCAAATACACATTTCTGGATCAGTTTAGTTAAATCTGGTTTTAGAATTGGCGCTGGGATAACACTATGGTATGGTGATTATATGTCTGCCGGCGCATTATTAATCATAGCTGAGGCGCTAGGCATCGCCGAAGAAATCTTTTAACATGAACTTCTTTTTATTAAGAGCGTTTGTAAAAAAAATACGTCATGAACAAAACAGTAAGACCAACAAACAATTTGAACACAACAAAATTCAAAGAGTTGATTTTCCAACAACACCCAACGGGAATGGGAAAACAATGTATAGTGCAGTTTTCAAATGGTTACGGAGCTAGCATCGTTCAGGGACCTCACACATATGGAGGCCCGAATGGCCTATATGAGATAGCTGTGTTTGGTAAAGATGGTCAAATAACATATGATACATCAGTTACTAACGATGTTCTTGGGTATTTGTCTGAACAAGAAGTTGAAAAAACATTGATGGATATTAAAAATTTAGAGTAATGAGTTTAGAAACAAGATTAAGGGCCGGTATTGCAATGTTACTATTGTCTTTGGTGATTTTAACATTCTTTTATTTTCAACAGCGAGACGAGCTAATGAGATGTAAAGATGGGCAAGACTTTTTTCTTGGTGGAGATATAGAAAAACAAGAATTAATCAACCAAAGAGATAGTTTACAGTCAGAGCTATTTGTTACTAGCACCCAACTAGGTCGTTATGAAGTTGCTTTCGAATTGTTTAAAGAGAAAAACAAAACAGGAGCAGAAGAATTTGATTTAATACTAACCACACAAACAGAGTAAATGAGTACGAGTGAATTTCATATAGGTAATGGATCCTATATTAATATGAAAACTAGTTCAATCGTTAGATTAGATGAACAGTTCGTTATATACACACCAGAAGGTCCAATAACATTAAAGACAGAAGTGACCGCAGATTTTGCAACAATAGATCCAAAGTATCATGAAATCTTCTTTAATGTTTTATCCTCAAAGTATTTAAATAAGGCTTCATTTGGAGACAACCCATTTTCAGAATGTAAGCCAGTTGTTAAACGTAAGTGGTGGCAATTTTGGAAATCAAAATATTTCACACAATAAAATAAAACTATATGAAATACTTAATTTTTGTGATGTTAATCACAATATTGTGGACAGCATATGAAATTTGGAGGGCACCTCTTATGGAAGAAACTAAAGACGGTGGCTTGAAAACAAAAAGACCGGCAAGAAAACTTAGCGACTTATGGCAAAAGCGAAATTAGAATTCGATTTAAATGATCAGGATGATAGAATGGCACACCTTCGTGCAGTTAAATCACTTGATATGGCTATGGCTTTGTGGGATATAACCCATAATACCAAGAAAGGATTAGAATGGGCTATGGAAGGTAAAGAGATTGACAAATACGATGCTTTGGAAATGGTATTTGAAAAGATACATGAAATCTTAAATGCTCACAACATAGACACAGACGAGTTAATAAACTAAAATATTTATAATTATGATTGAATTCTTTAAAAAAAACCATGATAACCTAACAAAAGGTGCTGCAGTAGTCCTACTACTTGTTTGTTACTTTCAACAAAAAGAGTTATCTAAATTAAGAAAAGAAACCCATGTGGTAAAAGAAATAACTGTTGATAAAAAAACAACAGATTCGCTTTTAAATAAATTAAACAACAAATAACATGTCTAGACTAATTAAAGCATTAACAGCACAGGCGATCTCTGAAAGAGAACAAGCACTAATGGCATTAGAATTATTAACCGAGAAGTCGGTTGGTATTGGTGACCATACAGCAAACGATTTTTTCAAGGATGGAGAAATCGCTTTACAAAGACTCGTGGACGCCGAAGATAAACTTGAAGTACTTAAAAAGTATTTTCATGATGGTAAATTAATTGACGAAGGTTAATCATGATTACTATTACTGAGACAGCATTAACACATCTTAAAGATGTTATGAAAGAAGAGGGTATCGACAACGGTACCCATTTTTTGCGTGTAGGGGTTAAAGGTGGTGGATGTAGCGGACTTTCATATGTTATGGATTTTGATACAGACATTACTGAAATGGATGAAGTTATTGATCTACCAGAACTTAAAGTGGTAATCGATAAAAAATCTGTTCTTTATTTATTCGGAACTGAACTACAATACTCTAGTGGTTTAAATGGTAAAGGATTTCAATGGGTAAATCCAAATGCATCAAGAACCTGCGGATGTGGAGAAAGTTTCGCACTTTAATTTTTTTATTTCCAACTTTTTAACTATATTAAAACATGGTGTTTATTATTACATACATTGTGTTTATTGGATTGTTATATTACCTCATCGGTGTAAAAAAAATAACATCTAAATTACTACTTTTTAAAACCAAAGATTATTGGACCGACTATAATATAATTGAGTTTGCTGCATGGATGGCAAAAGCAATAATTATTATTCCAGGTTTATTATTTGGTATTGAGATATGGTATTTCCATTTTTTAACATTGGCCACATCCTCATTATTGATCTGGGCCAGTATGAAAAAATCATTACCAACATTGATTGTGTTTAATACAATCTGGATTGTAATATCCTTAACAATTATTCTTAAACATTTAATATAAAATTATGCCAAGTTTCTATGTTGATGACGTTGATATCGACGTTGATGATTTTTTATCTGCTTGTTCCGATTATGAAAGAAAAGAATTAATCGAAGCACTTGTTGAAGATGGGTATATTAAACGAGAAAGTTTATTAAACCCAGATAAACAGGGAGCTGTTAATGAATTTGATAACGCTTGTGCCCATATGATTGGTAACAGTTGGCGTTTATCAAAAGAGGATGAAGATAAAATAATTGAAATCTCTAAAAAAATTGTATGAAAATAAAACACCCTTTAGTTAAAGGTAAAGTAAAAGAAATAAAACCATCTATCTATTGTGTAATTGTTGATGACAATTATGATAGAGCAATGTTGTTCTGCCGTTATCAAGAATTCTACGAAAGCCCGATTAAAAAATTTAGAGGTAAGTATTTTTCTTGGGAGGAATACATGAGAGAATATAAGAAATTATGGAAGAAAGATGTATTCACATATCCAGAAGATTGGACTGGTTATAATATTCCATCTAATATTGTGGAGAAAGGCGTTGATGCTTTTTATAAGGAAACACAGTATGATGAAATAATGAATAACATTTATTTCTATTGTGCAAACGATACACAACATAAGAATGATGGTACACATAAACCATGGTATTTAATTGGTGCTAGTAGTAAAGATCTTAAGACTATGGATCACGAGATCGCACATGGTTTATATTATACAAATAAAGAATATAATGCTGAGGTTAAGAAGCTGATAGCTAAGATTAAACCGGCACACTATGATAAGTTAAAGAAGAAACTTATTAAAATGGGTTATGTTGATGATAAGAAGATCATTGATGATGAGATTCAAGCATTTATGTCTACTGGTTTGTACAATGGTTTGGAGGTTAAAGAACTAAAAAAATACGAACAACCATTCATAAAAAATTTTAAAAAATATAAAAAGTGAAACAATATAAATTCTACAAAGATGAACTTGGTTGGTTTGTAGATTTACCAGAGTGGGATGGTGAAAAATGGGAGCTACAGATGGTATCTGGTGCTGATACTTTTTGTGATATATTAGCTCAGGGAGAAAATGAGGTTTATATAAGTTTATCAACAGAACCTTTTGATGGTTGTGATGTGTTAGATTTTCTTTATTTGGGTAGATTAGAAGGGCCGGAAATGGGTGAAGGCGCTTGGTATGTTTTGGATTATTACGCAGATTTACCATTTGGTTTAACGATGTGGCTTTGTGATGTAACTAAGTTTGTATTTGGTGAATTTCCCACTAAAATCTATTTTAAATAGATCGTAGAAAAATACAATTTTGATGATATATATGTATAGTAAAAATTATACTAATGCAGGAAGAATTTGTTCCATATCATCAACATCTTCTAATGAAGATTTGGCTTAAAAATCCACCAAAAGAGGTGGAAGTTCTTAATAAATGGTTTGTTGATTTAGTTCACAAAGTAAAAATGGAAGTGGTTGGAGGACCAACCAGTGTTTATGTTGATTATCCAGGTAATGAAGGGTTAACAGGAACAGTTACTTTAGCAACCTCACATTCCTCAATACATATCTGGGATCATCATCAACCAGCTATGGCTCAGTTTGATATCTATTCATGTAAGTGTTTTACTCTTGAAGATGTTATTGAACAATTTGAACCTTGGGGAATAGTAAATTATGAGTGGGTTATGATCGATAGAAATGGTGCACCAAAGGTGATATCTGAAGGTGTTTGGACACCTCAGTTAGATTATGTCGAAAGAAACTCATAAAAAATTTTTGAATATTCATGAAATCCATGTAATTTCGTGGCTACTTAAAGACGTTTTTTGGACGTTGAAATGGGCGTGGATGGCTACAGTAATGGTTTTACCAACCTTGCTTTTAGCATTATACATTTTTATAAGGGAGAAAGAATCAAGAGATAGTAATCTTGTTCTATTATCGTGGCTTAATATGAACATATTTTGGATGCTTCATGAACTGCAAAATCTCCCATATTGGCCGGTTCAACTATTCATGTTTTTAGGTATTTTGAGTACATTTAGATTAATACTTAAAAAAAGAAAAAATGAAAGTAATATTTCTTGATCACGATGGGGTGATTTGTTTATCCAACAATTGGGGTGGACGTTTTAAAAAACAAAAAGAATGGGGCGGTCGTAAAATGTCCATGACTAATGATGAAATTCCATTGGAATATCGTTTCGATGATTTTGACAAGAAAGCAATCAAGGTTTTAAATTCAATATTGGAAGAAACTGGTGCTGAAATTGTAGTCAGTTCAGATTGGAAGAGATGGGCTAGTGTTGAACAAATGGGCGAGTACTATGAACAGCAAGGTATTATTAAAAAACCAATTGACTTTACCCCTAATTTAGGTAAATGTACTTGGTATATTGAAGAATATAAAGCTGGGTTCCCTTGGTCTCGTCAATGGGATTTAGAACAAACTAGATGTATTGAGATTAAACAATATTTGATGGATCATCCTGAAATTACTCATTGGGTTTCAATTGATGATTTAAGGATGGGTAAGACTGGTCTTGATTATAGTGTTGAATATAATCATGAATGGGGGTTAGACAATTTTGTTGAAACACCTAGAGGTAGTGAAGGGATAAAACAAATCGGTATAAAAGAAAAAGTTTTAAATTTTTTATTAAATGATATTCAGAACAAGGAAGTTAGTTAAACCAGAAGATCTAAACCCGAGAGGTACTCTATTTGGCGGTCAATTATTAAAATGGATCGATGAAGAAGCCGCAATTTATTGTATCTGTCAATTGAACACCCCTAATGTTGTCACTAAAGTGATGAGTGAAGTTGATTTTATTGCTTCTGCAAGATTAGGGGATATAATTGAAATTGGTTGCGAGTTAATAAAACTAGGGACCAGTTCAATTACAATAAAATGTGTTGTTAGAAATAAGGACACGCAAAGAGTGATCACGGCAATAGATAAAATTGTATTTGTAGCTGTTGATGAACAAGGAAATCCAATAGCACACAATAAAACAAAACAATAAATCATGGTATCAATTTTCATAGTATTCATTATAATTGGTAGTTTCTCCGCTTTAATCGCTTTTTTTTGGGTTAGAGGTATTGACTACATGCAAGAAAATCACCCAGATTACAAGGGTGAAGATTTTTTAGATTGGGGTAAAGAAGAAGCTCCCTGGGAATCTGAAAAAGATTGGGAAGATAATAATGCACATACTGAGGGTGCAATATAAAAAGTCTGTTATATCAGATATTTATAAGTTATGAGATTTATATTTAACGAAGACCAAATTTTAAGGTTAAAACAACGACTATCAAAAGAAAGCATCAACGAAGACTTTCTTGATGATTTGATCTCCAAAGGAGCTGATTATGTAAAGAAAGGGGTATCATCAGTTAAGGATTATATTTCTGGACTAGATGTTGATGTTGAAAAGAAAGCTTCTGATGTTCCAACAAAAGCCGACTACATCGGTGATAACGTTGAAGATTTCTATAAAATATTAGAAAATATTGATGAACCAATATCCGAACAAAAATATGGGTCAATGTCCCGTCAGCAAGGTGTCGAGGCCACTCAGATTGGTTTACAATTAGTTGGTTATAGTTTACCTAAATTTGGTACTGACGGCTTGTTCGGTCCAGAAACGGCGGCAGCGGTTAAAAAGTTTAAATCTGATAACAATATTGGCAATGCCCCAGTTACTGAGGCGTTTGTTGAAATTGGAGACACGAATTATTCACACGTTAAAGTAGATGCTGATACAAAATATGATCAAGTTAATCAAGATTTATTAGACGATTTACAAGCCGCTGGTCAAGCAGCTGGTGTTGTTTTAACAATTACAACAGCGGTTTCAGGGCATAGTAAAAAAACAATCAATGGTAGAGATAGTAGACATGGGTTTGGTACTGCAGTTGATATAGCATTATTAAACGGTGTTGGTGTTGGTAATCCTAAGTTTAAAACCTATGGTGATGCTGTAAAAGATGCATTAACATCTATGGGATATAGCTGGAACACTGAATCTGGTAATTCTAAAGCTGTTCTTTGGCAAACAAACACAGGAGGTAATCACTACAATCATTTACATGTTTCAAATAATCAAAATGTTTCAGGTGCACCAGCTGGCTTAGCTAAAGAAGGTGGTGAAACAATCACACCAGAAATGATTTCTGTTTTAATCACAAAATTAAAAGAGAAGAATATAACATCAGAAGATATTAAACAATATATTGATCCTGCAGTAACAACTGGAGGTTCTGTTGATTTTACTGATTTAGATTTAAACACAACAGAAGGTGTTGAAAGCTACAAAAAAATATGTGATAATTTTATTGACCAACGAAATCCAAATGCTGAAGTAAATGGTGAGATGATGGCTGATGCTGCTGAAAGAGTATTCAAGAGATATGGAAAATATATCCCACCAGAATTAGCATTAGCTCAACTTACATTGGAAGGTGGTATCAGTAAAAATCCAAACGATAGACCTATTAAAACAAAAAACCCATTTAATGTTGGTAACACAGCTAAAAAAGATAATCCTCAAGCATCTTTTAAAGATGGTGTAAATCTATATTATGATTTAATTGCGAGAAAATATCTTGTAAAGGGTAAAACAGCTGCTGATTTAGTTAATGATTTCAAAAATGAACAAGGATTGGCTTATGCTGAAGCTGGTACATATGAAACTGGATTGAAGTCTTTAATAAAGAATATTAGAGATAAGAATGCTCCGGTATATGCTCAGTTGAAAATGAAAAACCAATCAACGTTAGCAGAGGAATTGTTAAATGAAGCAGACAAGAGACAAGCAATTAAAAATGCGTTTGGTTTTAATGATGATTGGGCAAATGAATTTCACAATTTAAGTGACAAGTTATCTATTTGGATTGCGGACACAATGGTGAAAGAATACATAAGAAATCTTCAAATGACAGATATTGATTTAAATGGTAAAGACCCAAAACAATATACTGTTGAATTATTTAATAACAATTCACCAAGCACATTCCCAACTTGGGATAGAATTTATAAACCTAAGTACGAATATGTTATGCACTGGGTTCGCGCACCAAGAAGAGAACCACTTAACATTAGAGATATGAGTTTGGATGATGCATATAGTCAAGCTCAAGAATGGCATGATACTTTACAAGCTAGAAAGCAAAGTAACTACCAAGAAACTGGTGACGTTTTTATTGATTATAGAAATGCAGATGGTGTTGGTTACTACTGGGTTCACTTAGGTAAAGGTTATTGTAATGACGAGAGTGAAAGAATGGGTCACTGCGGTAGATCAAATACCGGTAAATTAATTTCATTTAGAAGAATTAATGAATTTGGTGAAGGTGAATCATACTTAACAGTTGATTATAGACCAGGCGGTATTGTTGGTGATTTCCACAGACATGGTAATAAGAAACCAACTAGTAGATTTCATAAACAAATCGTTGACTTTTTAATTAACACAACATATCCTGTAACACAGTTAACACAACAAGGTGTTCATAGATACGAAGACAACTTCCAATTAGCTGATTTATCGGCAGATGATTTAAGAAAAGTATATCAAGGAAATGCGGTATTAAGATTTGATATTAATAATTCAGATAACTGGCCGGAAATCATTGAAGCTATTTTAAATAATGAATTAACTTTCTCACAATTCTCTAACAAAGTTAGAGCTGAGTTACTTGCGAAAGCAATTGAAATGGATAAAGGTGAGGAATTTAGTGCTAAGTTTACAGACAAGATGGTTGTTGATACTATCGATGATTTCGGTACAATATCTAGCAACGTTAAGCGAGTTTATGTTAATAACTTTGCAGAAAGAATTAATGATATTTTAACCAAACAATTAGATAAGAAAACAACTACAGAGGCTGCTATGGAATTTTTTGCTGATGCCCTTAAAGAAATATCTCAAGAATTGTTTGATAGCTATCAATTATTCTGTGGTTTTATTGATCATGGATTTAGAAAGTTCAATGAAGAACAAAGAATTGCTATTATTAGCCAAAGAGGAATTAAGAGATCATTATATTCATGTAGTGAAATATTACCATTCTTAACTAGATTTGCAGAGAATAGTCCAGTAGATTCTAACGGTAACATTGCTGTTAAAACCGAAGATGGATATTGGGGATTAATCAAACAAAACGGTGAAACTATTTTACACCCACAATTTTTAGGTGTGGGTCAAAATAAAATAGATAGAACTGGAAAAACATATTTGATTAAAAACGTACAAAATGTTTTCTATTCTTTCAATCCAGAAAGTGGTGAGTATAAGAAATATACAATGAAGGGTTAATTAGTTTCTTCTTCGTCAGGTAAACCATAAAGCTCTCTGTACTTTGGATCGATGTCTAAAGCCTTCATTTTTTCAATTTGAGCGCTTAGCTTTCTAGGATCTGCTCCACCAGGAATATAGAAATGTCCGTCAGGTAATATTTGCATACCATCCTTGTATTCAATTGTTTCTTGACTGTTTTTAATGTACCAAACGTGGCTCTTTTGGAAAATATAAGCCCCTCTACAGCTCAAGAATTGATTTAAACGGTCTTTGGTTGTATTTGTTTCCCAACCTCCTGTGTTTAAGGTAACAACGTTTTCTCTATCAATTCTAATGATATTTGTGCCGTGGTATTTAACAGCTACCTGATCTTCAGGAGAATCTAATGGTTTAACCATATGAACAATGGTATTATTACCTAATTTTCTTGAAGGTTTATCCCCAAGGAAGTTAACTAAACTTCCATAATTCATGTAGGTACATTCAAGGGTAACTTTAAATTCCTTGATATCGCCTTTTCCTGCATTATTTTCCAATCTATTAAGTTGGCTTTCCGTTAAAACTATTTTAATTCCCATAATAATATAAATATCACGAAAAAATATATGATTCTGTATCTATATTTTTTGATTTTATAAAAATAATCCTTATATTTGCTTAAGAATTTACACTTAAATGGGAACAAATTATTACAGAATTCCGAAAGCGGAAGAAATGGAGGCTCGCAAACAAACTTTAATTGGGTTTGTAAATAATCTTGAATTATCCCCTGAGAATATTGAGAGCGGGTTTAGACTAATTAGCCCAAGAAAAGATTGGGAATGGTTTTCTCCGTGGGAGATGTTTTTAGAAGACACTAATATACATCTAGGTAAACGAAGTGGAGGTTGGAAATTCTGTTGGAATTTTCATAAAGACAAATACTATTCTAACAAAGAAGAGTTACTAGAATTTATTCGTTCAGGTAGAGTGGTTGATGAATATGGTGAAGAATGGAACGTGGAAGAGTTTATTGCCATGGCACTTGAATGGGGCCAACCAGATGGGTTAGTTGTTAATGAGGATTATAGAAAAAAAGAAAGAGCTAAAGGACATGGTTCATTCTGGTTGGATAGTGAAAAGTATGATGATTTAATAATCGATGGTCTTCGAGTAAGTTCATCTACAGAATTTTCATAATGATAAAAATAGATAAAAATACAAAAGTTTGGATCACATCAGATACTCACTATTCTCATAAAAATATATGCAGAGGTGTGACTAACTGGCGTTTACCTAATGGTGATGTACCTGAAGCGCAGACTAGACCATTCGGCACATTAGAAAAAATGAATGCGGCTATCGTTAATAACATAAATGAATGTGTTGGTCAAGATGATGTGTTGATTCATTTGGGTGATTGGTCATTTGGTGGATTTGAAAACATTGAAGAGTTTTATAATCGATTGATTTGCAAGAACATTCATTTAGTTCTTGGTAATCATGATCATCATATTGATAGAGATAGAGGTGGTGTAAAAAGTTTATTTAAAAGCGTAAGCTGGTTTGAACAATTTGAATATATGGGTGAAACCATTGAATGTTGTCACTATCCAATATCAAGTTGGAATGGATTACGCAAGGGTAGGATTCATTTACATGGACATTGTCATTTACCGCATAATCAAAAAATCAGTAATGGTAGAAGAATGGACATCGGAATGGATGGTAACCCAGACTTCGAACCATATGATTTACATGAGGTTATAAAAATGTTAAAGAAGAGAGAGGTTGGAAGTGAGATGGGGCCATTAGATCATCATACAGATGATTTACAAAATGTTGAGGGATAATTTTTTTATTCCAAAAAATAAGTTTATATTAGAAATAGAAAAACAAAAAGTATATGAATATTAAACAAGCATTAAAGAAGAAAAACAAACTAGTCGGGATGATTAGTGAAGAGTTTCGTAAAGCGTCAGAATATAATGTGGTGGACGAGGGTAACCCACGCCCATATTCTGCTACCGAAGCAATTGGTAAGTGGATGCAATTAACCAATGATTTAATTGTATTGAAAGCGCAAATTCATAAGGCGAACGAACCAGTTTACAGTAAGATTTTTGAATTGTCTGAACTTAAGAATCAAGTTAAACTTTTAAAACATCTTAACTGTTCATCAGGTACAACCTATAGTCGTTGGGATAGTGAAAAACCAGTCATCAAACACGCTGAGATTAATGTGGTTGAAAGAGATGGTATGGTTAAGCATCTCGAATTAAGAATCGAAGCATTGCAAGATGAATTAGATCAGTGGAACCACAACACATTGATCGATTAAAAATATTGGTTGGGGGATAGGCGGATATTAATTAAATTAAGACAATGACCACAAGTCATTTGACATACTATCAACAAAGCCTGATGAATAGATATCGTTAGTGAATTCAACAATTAACAATCAACGAATCAACATTTATTCCTCAAACTTAAAACTTCCATTAAGATTTATTTAATTGAAGCTTTGAACCCAACCATACTTTGTAAACAACTAAACCCAAAAAATGAAAGAACTATTTAAAAAAGTTTTCTCTAAGAAAACATCTACACCAATCTTTGTTGGTTTCGGAGCATTTGCTATTTTTACCTTCATTGTATTTCCAGGATTAACTGCCGCTAATACAATGTTTAATATTTTATCAGGTATTCTGGGATTATTCACACTGATCTTTGTTTATTATTATATAAACATGGATAAATTTGTTGATCAATTTATAAACATTGAGCCAGGCGAAACTGAGCTGGATTATATTAGTCCAGAAGAGTTAAAAACAAAAAAGAAGTCAACAAAAAAGAAAACCACAAAATCGGAATTTCCAATTGAACCACATCATGTAACAACTAAAAAAAGAAATAAGTGAAAGGAAAATTAATCCACAATGATAGAGGTTGGTTTATATCCTATAATGAAGACACATTGAACTATATTATAGATGTTAAACCAAACAGAATTGAAGATTTAAACAGAGTAGGCACGTATCTACAAGTCGGTAGTGAGGTTGATTTTGTAATGGAAGAGGTTTCACATTTTCCATACAGATATGCTGTTCCGATTATTAATGGCAATACTCTCACAACCGATGGACCACAACCAGTAAGTACAATGTATGTACCACCAAAAAGAACAAAGAAACAATATAAAATAACTTTGTGGTTGGTGGGGTTCCCAACTGATGAGGTTGAGGTAATTTGTGATAGTTGGGATTGTAGTTCAAGTGGTTATTTTTATTTTTATGATACTGACGAGCAAACAAGTAGAAGAAGAACACTTTGTTGTTATCCAATACAAAGAACCGCATTTCATGAAATAGAAGAAGTTGAAACAGAGTATTAAAATTCAGTATAAATACTGATTAAAATTATAAATAACTTCATTATATTTGTTTTATAAAACTTAAAAATATGAAAGTATCAATCGACAAGGAGCTTGAAAAAGCGTCCCAGGAGGACAAACAAAAGTTTAATGTTGATCCAATCAACGAAGTAAAACTTTTACTAGCTGGTGAATCATCAGAAGATGCGCGCATTCTTCGTGGTTTATCAAATAATTCACAATTCAATCGAATCGAAAAAGTTCGTGGTGAACAAATAGAATTGGAAAATCTTGAAAATGAATATGAAGGTAAAGTTTACAAGATTGAACAGATCGAAAAACTATGTGTTGATTATCGTTTAAGATTCTTACAAAGTAAGTACTATACTGGTTCATATGATGTTGAAGTTGCAGCAAAAATTAAAGAGTTTGCAAAGTCAACACAATCACCGATTGATGAATATACTTTAGGAAGAAGATTCTTCATGATGGCACCACAAGAAATGTTCGAGTTAAGAGATGAGAAGTACATTTCAAAAGCGGAATTAAGAAGACAAGCTGATCCAGCAATCTTTTATCAAATTGATGAAAAACATTTTCGTTTAATTCATAAATGGGGCGCTGACTTTACAATCTTTCGTTTGATTGAAGGATTCCGTTGGAAGTCTTGGTGGTCTCATCAATGGTTTAATACCGTGATGTTAGCACCAATCATTGCTGCAATTTATTTCTTATGTTTTGAATCACCTGCAGCACAATTTGAAAATCACTCAATCCTTAACACATTTACCGTTGGGTTAGTTAGTTTTGTTTTAGCGCTATTATTGTTTGGTGTCTGGAAACAAGATGAGGGTGATGCGATTAGTGGTTACTTTACTAAAACAAATTGGAACTCAGATAAAAAAATTAAAAGATAATGAAAAAGATATTAATTGCTAGTTATTTTGTTGGTATGTCTTTGTTAACATACCTAACAGCTAAAGCCGTGAGTACGTACAAATCGGATAGCGTTGAAGTAAAGTTTCGTAAACACGAGCGCGAGCTCTCAGATACCGAAATTTCACAAGCATATATTAAACCGGTAAGTGGTAAAAACGTTGTTGAAAAATGGGAAACCAAAGAAACAAGAACTAAAACTTTACTTGGTTGGGAAACTAAAATTGAAACAATAAACGGGCCACAAACATTCTATGTTGATTGTGGTTGTGGAAACTAAATAAAAAAAAAACAAATGGCAAGATTTGACAGATATGACCATCGCTACGATGCTAGAGGTAATCGTAGAAGCGAGGAAGAACTCGACAAGATGGAGGAAGCATTTAATGAACAAGAACAATTAAAAATTAAAAGAAAAATGAAAACAATTATTACAGGGGTGGTAGGCTTCTTCCTACTAGTTACGTTATTCTTCTCATGTGAGAGAATTGACGCAGGACACGTTGGTGTTAAAGTAAATCAATATGGTGACAATAAAGGTGTAGATGATGTGGTGGCAGTTACTGGTATGGTATTTTATAATCCATTCACAACTCGTGTTTATGAGTTCCCAACATTCATTCAACACAAAGAATATAAAAACGAAAATTCATTTGTGGTAAA
>JACCDU010959281.1_pt1 | contig 21471 bp, 19 predicted proteins | sample 7446081 | NCBI WGS metagenome assembly JACCDU01 (sample SAMN15323447, study PRJNA562643) | freshwater metagenome | isolation source: river surface water | place: USA:Blue River Watershed | collected 2017-08-17
CATCAAGAAAGTATTCCGACATATTATCTTCCCTAAAATAGTAATAAGTGACTCTATCTTCAAACGGTAGTTTCCAATTTGAAATTTCTTCATATTGAATACAAAAACCATATCCATCTAAATCGGTGGCTGAGTTCCAAGTCAAATCACCACAACCATTTATCTTATAGTGACTACCTACTCGCAATTTTCCATATTCTTTGATACAAACAACTGTATCACCCATTTCAAATTTCATATTCAGTAATTTTAGACAAATATAAATATTTAATTTCAAAAAAGAAAATTTTAATATATACAATTATGAAAAAATTTGAAACATTCGTAACAGATAATAATAGAGACTCAGCTGCAATAGACTTTGTACCTAAACATAATCCAGTTGTTAATCAAAATGCTCAACTTTATGTAGATGAAATTCTTCAAAATGGTGATTTAAATCTACTTTTTAGAGCTGTCGGTGTTACTGCACCAAAAAATATTGATTCGATCGACATGGATGAAGTTTATGATACAATTAGACAAAAAGCGATTGACTATTATATACAAAATCCAGAAGCAATCGGTAAAGATATTCCTATGAAACAATTTAAAGTTCAAGCAGGTGATGGTATTCCAAGAACAAATAACATCGGAGGCGCACTTCACGTCAATTCACCAAGAATCGGTGAAAACAAAATTAACTTTGATAAAGAAATCGAAATATCTTCAGATGATATGCGATACTTTAATGAAGAAGAACCACTAATAGAACTAATTAGAAATGGTAAGATTATGTTAGCTAACAATAAAATATATTGTAATAACAAAGATAAACAAACTATAGAAGTATTAGATATCTATTTTGAAATTGAAGGTAAGAATGCTTTAGAAGAAAGTTTATCCTTCTTAAAATACTCCGATACTAAAGAAAAATCCTTTTTGTATATCGGTAAACTAAATCACCGATTTGATTTAGAAGTCGTTGATAATGTGGATAATTTGGTGGACATCATTGATAAATCAGGAGAAGCTTTCCTGTTCACCACATTCGAAGATATCACTATTGATAAGTTATCTAGAATAGCTAAAATTATCTTTGAAAATTCTACAATTAAATTTCTATTGAATGTTTATGAAATGCCACTAGAATCGTCTGAAGTACTTGGATTAAACGAAGGTAGATACCAAGTTCTAACTCTAAAAATAACTACACCATATTATAGAATCACATTAAACTTAATTAAAAGTGTAGAAAATTATATACTTGTATCAATAGAAAATATCGAAAAGTTAATAATTTCACCGAAAAATAATATTACAAATTGGGAGTCTACAGACTTGAAAAATTTTAAAAAGAATATGTCATTTCTTTGTGATACAAAGTTTGAATTTGAAGGGTGGAAAGAATTACTAACCGAAATAAATAAAAATCTTTAAAAATAAAAAACCTCTCTAAGTGAAAGGTTTTTCTATTAAATTCGATTTCAATATCTCTTCAATCTTGTTGATTTGGTCGTACCTAATTCTAATCAAATTAATATAGTTTTCTTCACAATAGTCATTTTTGATTTTGTCGTTTATTTTCAATTGTTCGTAGGCTTTTAAACCGCCAAGATGTTCGGTCGGCTGAAAATGTTGTATACCATCGAATTCAATAAGTGTTCTTTTTGAAGGTATATAGAAATCGAAGGGTAGTTTATACCGTTTACCAACACAATCATCAAACTTTTTTTGTCTTTGAAATTGTATATTATGTCGCGTTAGAAAATTTACTATTCTTTTCTCACCTTTGGATTCTCTACAATTAGGACAACCAGTTCCACCAAGATGCGAAGTTGGTACTTGTTCGAATTCACCATGAATGTTACAAACTATTATTACTTTCGTTTGATTGTTTATATAATTCACTTTTGAGTAGTTATATAAATTATTGTGAATTTCATTGCCTTCTCTGATAAACAACTCGGTTGTTTTCTTTTTTTTGACCTTTTCACAGCTACCCAAGTACAAATGAGCTGAAGCTTTTTGTTCAAAAACCTCTCCTCCAAAAATTATTTTAATTTTTTTGTCCATACCTTTATACTCCACAAGTGAGTAATCATATTTATCGCCGTGTCTTTGAATACATTTTCTCAGAAAGTCTTCTTTGTTTCTAATAGTGTCTCTTTCACATTTATAACCAAGTAAATGTTGTATTGGTTTTTGTCTGAAAATTTCACCATTATATTTGATTAAAACATCCACATGAGAGCCTTTATAATCCACAAGTGAGTAATCATATTTGTAACCCCAAACACCTTTAGATTTATCGATAAATTCTTTTGTTGTTATCAATCTTCTAATCCTTTCAGGTTTGTGTCCACTCAGGTGTTTTGCTGGGATTTGTAGATACTCAACATTATTCTTTTTAATAACTACAGGTGTGTTCATATTTTTGAACACAACTTCATCATAATCGTAAAAATCACCATGTATTTTTTTAGATTCATGTATAAATCTTGCTGTGTCCCATCTCAATTCACAACATTTACCTAATAAATGGTCCTCTGCTTTTTGAAGAAAAATCCATCCGTCATAGATAATTTTTATTTTTGATTTGATATCCTTATACTCACTTAACGAGTAGTCATATTTCTCACCCCAAATTTGCTTCGACTTCAAAATGAAATCCTCAGTTGATAATTTTTTCATATATTATATATTAACAAATATCATCTACCTTACTCATTTTAGGTTATATCTTCGATACAATTTTTTATTTTTTAACAAATGTTCAATTTTATAATATATAAATTATAAAAATAATTTTAAAGTATCATGGCTAAAACACAATCAAAAGAAGTAAAAAAATTTGAATTTAGTAAAGTAGGAACTATCTTAGATAACATATCTAAAAATGTTCCAATTGTAATTGAGAAAGAGGTAAAAGAAAGAAATTTCATTTCAACTGGATGTTATCTATTAGACGCGGCATTATCAGCTAAATTAGTAGGTGGTGGCATCTTAGGAGGCCGTATTTTTGGGTTATTAGGAGAGTCTGGTGCTGGAAAATCTTTCATCGCTTACTCAATTTGTAAATCAGCTCAAAGAGATGGATATTCAATAATTTACATAGACACTGAAAATTCTATTGATTTGGAGGGTATTACAAAATTTGGTATTGATAATTCACCAGAAAAACTAAGACTACTTAGATCCAATAAAGTGGAAGACATAAATATAGCAATTACTCAGTTATTAGATGAGTTGAAAGAAGCTAAATTAGGTGGTTATGATATTCCAAAGATTTTGATAGTCTTAGACTCTATCGGTATGATGTCTTCTAACAAGGAGAAGGAAGATCTTTTAAAAGGTGCAATGAAACAAGACATGACAAGAGCAAAAGGTTTAAATGCACTCTTCAGAAGTATAAGCTCTGACCTTGGATACCTTGATATACCTATGGTTTGCTGTAACCACACATATCTTTCTCAAGATCTTTTTCCAAAAGAGATTAGTAAAGGCGGGATGGGTCTAGTTTACTCTGCCTCAGTTTTGGGATTTCTTTCAAAATCCAAACTAAAGGATGGAAATGAGGATGATATGGATTTAGGACAATCTGGTATTTCTGTACTCTTCAAGACACAAAAGAACAGATTAGCAAAACCCAAAAAGATCCGCTTTGATATTTCATTTTTGAATGGTCTTAATAAATTTAGTGGTCTCGACGCCTTCTGTCGTCCAGAATTCTATGACAAAATTGGAATTGCACAAGGCAAAGAAGAAGTTGATAAGTCTACTGGTGAATTACTTTTCAAACCTGGTGGACATCGTTGGTTTGTAAGACATTTGGGCAAATCAGTTACAACTAAGCAACTCTTCACAGAAGAGGTCTTTACTAGGGAAGTGTTAGAAAGAATGGCACCGATTGTAAATGATTACTTTAGATTCAAATCATTAGATGAAATCGAACAAGTTGAAAAAGAGTTCAATGACATTATTGATTCTGATGTTGATGAAAACGGATTTTCTGATGATGTGAGTGCGGATGATTTATTCGCATAAAAAATAAAGACCCTGATTAAAGGGTCTTTATTTTTTTAACACATTCTGAACCAAATCCTGATACGATTGATTCTGGTACAGTAAGTTGTCTACCACATCTACCACATTTACCTTCGTGGTAAATTTCTATCACCTCAGGTAGGTTCTTTGTTTTTAATTTATTGAAAACAAAGTTGAAAACTTGAGAGGATTGAGCTGATTCTTGTATAGTTGACTTCTTAGATGATTTGAAGTTATTATTAAAGATAGAGCCTAAAAAAGTATAAGTATCTGGACCCGTCAATACAGAGACGAAGTAAACATCTTTGTCTTTTGGTTTGGTAACTTTGAAAGTAAAACGGTTTTGGGATTGAGTGTTAAGGAAAGTAACAGTGGAATTTCCACCTAAAATGAAATTTAAAGCATTTTCGTGTTTAAGTATTCCTTGTTTCATTGTATTTTGTTTTTGTTGATACAAAGATAAGGTAAATAGTTTAAATAAAAAAGAAAAAGTCTAATTTTTTATCAGACTTTTTATTCATATCGCCAAATAAATCCTTTGGTGTGATTTCTTCTTCCTTTACAAACATCCACTATTCTTGCTTTTGAACAATCTGTTTCAATAGAAGCTTCTTTAATAGAATTAAAATTTTTTAATAAATTCATATCCATATCATATTGTAATACTGACTTGCCATAAAAATGTGGATAATACATTCTTTTAGAAGAATTACTCATTTTTATTTTTGTTTCTTCTGTGTGTTTCGTTCCTACTTTCTTTTCTCTAATCTTTTCTATACTATCATCTGAGTGTTTCTTTCCATAGAATCCGTTCTTTTCTCCTTTAAGTGAATCAGATATTTTTTTCGTTTTTTTACACAGAGAGTTTGTCCAACATAAACAGCCCCATTTGGGGCTGTTATTTTATAAATATATCCTATTATGTTTGTTAAATCTTTTTTCATATAACTATATGAAAAAAAAGATTTAGGTCCCTAGTATCCAGGAATCAAAGGCGGTGAAATCGTGAAGTTTCCGTCGATATATTCATCAATCCAATAGTCTGCTACGAAACCAGCTGAAACGTCAGATAGGATGTCACCCGCTCCTGACCAAGAGACATCATAACCACCGATATTTTTGATTTGACAGTTTTGGAAGGTTACGCGTCTTAAAACAACTCCTTTTTTATCATGTTGATTAACGATAATTGTACCAATAATATCAGATTTATAGTTCAAGGAACCATTTTGGGAATTCCAAACTAAGTCGTACCAAGCTTTTAATGTGTTCCAAATAGTCATACTACCGTTTTGATCGACGTTTACATTGAAAGTAATGTCAAATTCAACGTGAGTTTTCTCAGGAGTTTGCATAAATGCTCTCGTAGAATATTTGAACTTTTGAGTTGCCACACCGATTGCTTCAGTAAGATTTAATGACACTTTATTAGCTTGTTGAAGCATCATAATTGGGTCTCTACCTTGAGCTTGAAGAATTGTAGGTAAAATAAACGTAATTTCAAACAAGTTCAAGTAGACCGGTTCTTCAGGATTAGTTCCAGGTCCACCAGGTGATCCTGTCATTTGTAGTTGTGTAAAATGTGGTAATGGGCACATATTCTATTTCTATTATTTTTTAATTAATTGTTTATAATCAATTATAATTTATATATTAAAAGATTTTTTGTCTCTATCTTTTTCTTTAATAAACTACTTATTAGGTATATATATTAAATAAAAAAATTAATTTTTTTCTTAAAAAAATATAAATTAACTTATCTTAGAATTATTCATATAATTTGAAAATTAATTACTCGAATGTCTAAAATTTTACTAATTGGTGATTCACATCTATCTCTCGGTTATCCCAACTCAGTTGATAAATGGTTCAAAATACATCAAGAATACTTTCAAGATTTCTTACTTCCACTAATAAAAAAGGAACTCACATCTGATGATATAATTGTTCATCTTGGGGACCTTTTTGATAATCGTTCAGTTGTACCAATTAACATACTTAATTTTGCACAAAATGTGTTAGAAGAAATGGCTAAAATCTGTCCTGTACACGTTATTGTTGGCAATCACGACCTATATACCAAATCCACAAATGATGTTAACACAGTTAAATTGTATAAGTATATACCTAATATTTATGTGTATGAAGAACCTACAAAAATAGAATTTAATGGTAAATCGATTTTGATGATGCCTTGGGTTGAAAAAAAGAAGGAACAGATTTCCGTATTGAAAAAATTTAGTGGTTGTGATTTCTTATTTTGTCACTCTGATTTGAATGGTGCTAAAATGCACTTAACTTCAGTAGGACATAAAAACAACGATAAAATAGATGTAGAAGAGTTTTCTGGTTATAAAAAAGTATTCTCTGGTCATTTGCATATCAATCAAGTTAATAAGAACTTTACTTTTGTGGGTAATATTTTTGAGATGGATAGAAATGATAGAGATAATCAAAAGGGCATTTTTATCTTAGATACTTTTGACAATTCAGAAAGGTTCATAGAAAATAAAATTTCACCAAGATATAAAAAAATCTGGGTAAAAACTGAAGAAGATATTTTAGCTTTAGATTCGGTTTCTACTAAAGACTTTATTGACTTAAACATTTCAAATTCACTTTTGATTAATAACAGAAAATTAAGAAGAAAGTTAGAAATGATGCTGGAATCTGGGAATTTTGCTTCTGTTGAATACTTAGATGATATTCTTTTAGAAAAACAAAAAGAAGATAAAACAATAGTTGATGATATTACAGAAGAAGAATTAAATAATGGTGTTGTGCCTTCGATTCAATTAGATTATACAGAAATTATTAAAGAATATATTAGTAATCAAAAATATAGTTCTGATCGAGTCAAAAGTGGTGTAACTGAGGAATTTGAAAAAATAACAGAGATTTACAACGAAAACTATAAAAGCCTAATTTAAGATATAAATTTTAATAACATGAGTTACATAAATAATTTATGTAACTCTTTCTAGTCTTAAATTTACTAAAAACAACATCTGTTGAAACCCGGTATCTCAATCCCTGATTTTTTATAAAAGTAAATAATTCTTTCCAACTATTAAAATTATCCAAATTAACCTTATCCTTCCATTGGCTTATTAATTCTTCTTTTAATTTTAATAAAGGGTAAAATTCTTTACTCTTTTTAATTATACACTCAAATCCCCTTCTACCTATTTCTAAACTTGCATTAACTGGGTCACTAAAATTCCATTGTAAATTACCTATAAAACTTGAATATACTGGATTTATCTTAAATATTTTTTGATTGTTTATAGAACATCTTTTAGTTAAATTATTAATTAAAATATCACGTTTCCATAGATTTTTGTTCTTTCTATTAGAAAATGTATTTTTACCTTTAAAATTTAGATCTTCTATAAAAATATATTTACAATTAAATTTTTTAGAAATTATAGATATATCTTTAGATATTTCAAGAACTTCATGATTTAATTTATTATTTAATTTTTTAAATTTTGGATCACTTGATTTGACTCCTAAATTAATTATTTTATCAGTTAAATCTTTAATTTTATAAAGTTTAGTAAAAAGGACTTTATCATCTACTTTTATAGATATACCTATAAATTCTGGGTTTAAATCTATGCCCATATAAATATTTTCTTTAAAATTATTAATTTCATTTTTTTCTTCAAAAGTTATAAGTAAATGTTTATCAGTTATTTTAACTGAATAAGTTCTTGGATTATTTTTCAAATCATAAAGTTGTTTATAACACCCTCTTAATTTTGGAAGTGTTAATTGGAAGTGTTCTTTTCTAGAATGTTTATAAATTATTTTATCATTTATTAAATCTAGTTTAAACTTTCTATTACCGGAATTAGCATTTTCACCAAAAATATTTAGAGGTAATAATCTGAATTCTTTATATTTATCTTTGTTTATCAGTCCTTTAAAATATTTAATTAGATTTGATTTCCCACCAAAAATAACCTTATTATCTTTATGTTTATTTAAAATTTGTTTAGCTTCATTTATAGCACATTGTCTAGTCCAGGCATCAATATTAGATATATTATTTAAAGATTTATGTAAATTTCTAATATCTTTTTCGGATATATTCTCTTTTAATCTATTATATGAATACCTAACTAAAGAAGAATATTCTCTTCTTAAATCATTAAGAAATAATTTAAAATTATCATTAGATTTATAAGGTATTTTAAGAGTTATCAAAGTTAATTTATCCTTTTTATATTATGTATATTAACTTCAAAAATTTGTTTTTAGAAATTTTATTCCATCATCTACCCATCTTTTTAGAGTTGTATTTGATATTTTATATTTGGAGCAATATTCTTTAGAGTTTAACCATAACATATATAATTATTATTATATATGTTATGTATATTATAAATGTTATTACCTATTAACAACATTAGGCTTTTCATTTATCTAGCATAATTTGGTTTTCTACCACTACCTTTTTTTCCTTTTTTCTCTACACGTCTCTTTCTTGCAACCGATGCATCTTTTTCTTTTTGTGTCATTTTAGCAGCTACTCTTACTTTTCTACATTTCGGATATCCACCTTTGTCAGCATCTTCTCTACCACAAGGTGGATGAGAACCATCTGGATTAGTTTTAGAAATATCTACCCATTTTTCTTTAAACCATTTATCGAGACCACCTTTTGTTCCAGCGTAAGGTTTTTTAGATTTCTTTTCTTCGAGAATTAGAAACTCTTCAAATAACATTATGTGTTCCATTATTATTTCGATTTTTTTTGTTTTTTCCATTTACCACCTTTGAGTTTATATCTTTTAGCGGCTGCACCAACTGCATAAGCAGAAGGCCAAACATCATACCTGGATTTAGCCCAAGTTTTACACGAACTCCAGAGCTCTGGATTTGTAGGTATATTCTTTTCTACAATTAGATATTCTTGATAACTATCAAAAATAAATTCAAATCCTTCAAATGTTAAAATATCATTCATTTATTTGGTTTATATTTCTTAGAGTATATATTAAATTAATTTTATCAACTTTATCTTTAAATCACCTCTACCTTTAATAATTCTATGGTAAGTTTCCTTTGGTATAAATATCTCACCTTCAATTTTTTGTGGTAGTTTATTATCTAATTGAAATAACCAATCTGTTTCTTCTACAGATTCGATTATCCTATCTTCCCGATCTCGATGCCATAAAAATTCCGAAGAATCGGTATCTTGACTGAACTCTCGAATGAAGATGTTTTCTTCCAATTTTTCTTCTTTAAATGGTAAAATCATGACTATTTCCAAAAGTTTTTATATATTTTCATATTCTACCAATAAAAATTTCCACCACCAACTAATCCTAGATATTTAGCATATCGTGGTAGATTACAAGACCAATAACCTGGTTTTGTTCTGTCTTTCTTTAAGTGACATTTGTGTCTTGACGCGAAAGATTTACGAGCTTCAGGATCATTTAATTTTGATGTTAGTCCACCTTTAACATCACCAAAGTCAACCTTTATTACATTTCCTGTGTCAGGATTTTTAACATAAACCTTATACTTTTTTGGACCGGAACTACGCATCGGACGATTTAGCTTTACTTCTTTACTATCATACTTTGCCTCATTTATAAACTCAGTATTTTCGATTGGTAGATCTAGTGGAACTAAATTACCTTTAAATTCTACAAACTTACCAAAATCGGTATTTTCAAATAAGTAGTTATCTAAATTTGAGAATCTTAATTCTCCTTTGTCGAATATTTGTCTAGCTTCGGATATCAGTTGATAAAAAGATTCAGAATAAGGTCTAAAAATGTTTTCTAAAATAGATAACTTATTATCTAAGTGATATTTTAAATTCTCACTAATCGAATCGAACTGATTAAAGTCTTTAATAAATTTCATCTTCTAATTAAAGTTTTATGTTATATATTAAAAAATAAAATCGTCAGTGCAACTCTTATAATTTAATATATAAATAAAATTTTCAAATTTATAAATGCAATCTTTACTATTTTTCAATAAAGAGGGTGATAACTTAAATTTCAGATGGCGACCGGGTGATGAAAGATGGGAAGGTAGTTTAATCTTTCACGAAAATAGTGATGATACGTTTAAAACTATAGGATTATACGTATTCGAAAGAATACCATCTTTTGAATTTGAAGCGCCAGGTATTTTGAAACTAGAAAAGTTCCAATTATTCAATGAATATCGATTCAGATATTCTGGTAGTTCCTTTTTTAATGAACCGATTACATCTATCGAACCAGCTAATTTAGATCCAAACTTTTATTCAAAATGGATCTACGGTATAGATTTCGAGAAGAAATTCCCGATAGGCACAGAGTTAATTTTTGAAAATCCTATTTTTGAATTCACAAATATAAATAGATCATACACGGTTGTTGCGACTAAAAAGAATGCTGTGTTAGTGATTAGTAGTGTAAACAACCAAAATTTTAACGCTTTGTATGGTTCTGCTTTATCTTTGACTGCTTCTTATGTAGATGCTCAAGTTTCTGGTTTGAATTCGATTGGTGTATATAATTACGTAGATTCACAACTGCGTGACAATTTATCATCTTGGAATGAGCCAGATTTTTACTCGAAATACTTTGAAGGTAAAAAAATTACAGTTTTGAATACAGAAAAGAATAACGGTGTTTATACGGTTGATAAATTGAATATTTTTGATAAAGTATATTACTCTTACAATTTACCTACATCGAACTTCACTCAAAGTCAAAATTTAGCGATTGAGTTACTGTTAAAGACCGATATTCCTGTTATATACAGAGGTGGGTTACAAATGATTGGTAATCAAATCAGATTCACAAGTTCACCAGCACCAACTTCACTTAAACCAGGTGTAGAATTCGTTTTACCACTTTCTTCGCTAAATAGAAACCCACTGAGAGTAGACACAATAAGTCAATTCAATGGTAATACTAATCTATTTTATTATGCAACTCAATCTTTAACAGTTTTTGAAAATTTAATTTTTGAGTGTATACAGGCATATACTTGGACAGCAACTTCTTCAATCACACCCGATGATGCAAGCTATTGGACACCGACGACTTATTTACCACTAACCACTACAAATAATAATGAAACTTTTTTTGACACAGAAGTTAGATTAACTACTAACAAGTTTTACTATACTTTTAACTTTACACAAAGTAGTGTAGTAACTCTTGCATCAGCTGCCGAGCAGTATAAGAATGATTTCAATTTTTTTAACATAGATTTATATTACGAAGATTTTGCGTTACACGCAGATTTAATTTACCCAACAGAATACGCAGAAGTCAATTATTATCTTTTTACACAATCTACCACTTCTAACTTTGGTACTTTCAGTAGAGGTGTAAAAGGATTGATTTATGAACAAAATGTTGGTGTTGAAGAACAACTAATACCAGAAGTTAATGAGAATGTTTCTTATAATTTTTCTTATAATATTGTTTTTACAGATATTGATGAATATGGGATAAAAATCAGAATCAATGGACAAGAATATAATGAACAAGTTGATTTCATTTATGTTGGTACTAATATAGATTTAGAAAGAACTATCGATCGAACTTTAAGAAACTGGTTAGTAGCTTATTATGGTGAATTAGCAACACTGGGTGTTTTAGCGAATTTACAGTTCATAGGTGGTGGAAGCTCATTTTATTACAACTCGATTAGATTGAGAACCGAATATCCTAATGTGCCTCTACAATTTGATGTTAAAGTCGGAATCACAGCTGATTTTTATATCGAACATTCTGATGTTGTTTTTTATGACATGAGTAATTATTTAGAGTTAAATATCAATGGTAGAAGTTATGGTCAAAATGTAACTGTTACTAATGGTGTACCAAATATTTTAGAAGCTCTTTCGAATTGGGTTGATAATTATTCAACCGAATTAGATGATTATGGTATATTTGTTGAGAATATTAATACAAAAATAGTCTTTAGAATAAAAAGGCAGAATCAAAGATTAGAATATACGGTAAGAGTAGGAAAATCAAGTCTAGCAGGAGTAGATTACTATAAAGTTATAAATAAAATAAATGGGAATTTTGGTTCTTTAATGACTTCAAATTCTATAATTTTGCCTGATACGACTACTTTTTCTTTTGAATCTTATCCATTTGCTACTGGACAAATTGTTACCATTAACAACACCATATATCCATATAACAATCAAGAATATAACATATTATATTTAGGTCCAACAGATTTGGTTTTAAGTTATCAAGGACCTTTTTGGGGCACAACCGATCCATACTGTGATGTATCACCGTATGTAAGTGTTGCTTTCAACTCTGGTTTTGGAGCCACTGGTTGTTTACCACCGGTTGTACCAACTTATTCAGCTGGAGGAAATTTTAATTTATTACAATTTACTCAATCTTTTAGTTTATATAGTTTCTCACCGAACTTATACTCAACAACAAATTACAATGTATTTGGTAACGCAAACATAGTAGATATTTTATACTTACAAATTTCAGGTAATATGTACGTTTTAGGTGATAATTTAAGTGTGTTTGATGGATTTTCTACAAATTTAGTACAAACAATTTCTTTTACTGGTTCTTCAGCCTCTACTCAAATAGAAATGAAGTTCAACACTTTCAATAATTATTTATATTGTTTATCACAAAATAAAATAAATGTTGTCGATCCTATAATAGATACACTAGTCCATCAAATAACACTACTGAATACGCCGAATAGTATACTTTTCTCACCAACAAATGGTGATATATATGTTTCTTATAACAATGCTGCGAGGATAGATATTTGGACTTTTAATAATTTTTCGAACTCACCAACAACTACAGTGACGTGTACAGGAAATACCAAAAAAATGGTTTTCAATGTATCGGAAAATGATCTATATGTTACACAAGATAACGACGTTCTAATTAGGATAGACGCTTCTACGAAAACTATTGTAGCGTCTTACCCAATAACTGGCCTTTTTGATGAAATTTTCTACGAGCCAATAAATTCATCTGTTTACTATTTTGACTCTATAGGTCTTAATAACATAGATAATGGTACTTCAGTCGCTGTTTCTGGTGTTGGTACTTCAAGTTTTAATAATTTAATTTTTAATCACAACGGTGGAAATATAATTTTATCACAATTTAATTCATATTCTAAGATATCAACATCTAATGCTTTAGAATTTACTTCACTAACTCCTGAATATGGCAGATTATCAATAAGTAATTATGATGGAGATGTTTATTTACCATCGTTAAATACAGCTAAGTTTATAGTAATAGATACAAACAGCGGATCAGTAAAATTAACACGAACTGTTAATTCAGTAATTGATAAGTTAATATTTAATCCAGAGAGAAACTCAATGTTTGGTATTCAACCAACTACCAATACACTTATTGAAATAAATGTTACATTAGGCACAAGCATAGTTTTAGGTGGTAATACATTCTCAACAATATTTGACTCACAATTTGGCACACTAAGTCCAGATTATATACCATACACAGATTTGTGGTTAAAAACGAGGGAGTATTTGAGAAAACCAAGAGAAAACTATAATCAAGAACCATTTGTTAAATACGTATGGAAATGGGAGACTGATGAATATCCACAAATGTTTCTATTTGATTTTAGTGGAGAGCAGTTACCAATTACTGGTTCGTATGCCTACACTGGAACTAAGCCATTAAGTCTGATTTCACTTAATAGAACTCCAAATAAAGACATCACAAAGGTAGATTTACCTGAGTATCAACAAACAATTTTCTCTGAAGTAACAACAACTTTAAGTCATGTAGATGACGAAGATAATTTATCGATAGTACCCGAACCATTACAAGCATTTATTGGTTTTAATTCAGTTGATGAAGGACCATTAAGTTCGACACTTTTGTTAATAAAAAGAGAAGAAATATCTTTTACGATTACCCCCACCCTGATAAATAACGACTTTCTGACTTTCAAACTTTTCAAAGACAGAAATGGTGAACCATTTGCGACTATAACGTTTGATTTAAATTCGGTCTCTAATTTCTCTTTTGATAATAGTGGATTACCTCGAGGTTTGAAGGTAGGTCAGACTCTTAAGATTTTTGTCACAGATGTAACTAATAACAAGAATAAGTACCTTTCAGTAAATAATGGTAAAGAGTTTAGAATCACTCAAATTTACACAAGACAACTAGTTGTAGAGCCAATTGATTTAATCTTAGACGAATCAAATGTTATAGAAGATTATCCAAGACTAAATCAAACTACTTATTTAAGTGTTAGATTTAGAGTAGTTGATAAAGTCATAGGTAGATTCAACGTGTCTGGACAAACAGAAATCGAGGATATAAGATATAAAGTTGAATTAACTAACACAGGACACAATATAGACCCGGAAGATATATTTATTTTCAAACCATATGATATTAATGAACAGGGTATAGATTGGACTTATTTGAATAAGAAGAGAAAAGAAATGTTGATGGTAAGAAATGAAATATTTCCTTACGTAGGTTCTTACAAAGCAATTATAAACTCAATCAATTACTTTGGGTACAATGACTTAGAATTATATGAATATTATAGAAATATAAATGTAAGTTCATCAGATTATTTGAAGCTATTCAAAGTAGAGATCCCAGATATCTTTGATAATACAGTCGAAGGTTGGACAGAGAATGATTTCATCAAAGGTACTTTTCCAAATGTAAACTTTGAAAACACAAATTTATTTAATTTAACATATAAAATTACAGACAAAGAAGGTAATAATTTATTAACATATTCATTAGCAGAGGTAATTTTGAAGTTAGAAGGATTAAAATATTGGTTAGAAAGAAAAGTAATTCCACTTACACACAGAATTTTGGATATTACAGGACGAGCGGATTGGGTCGGAACTACTGATATAGTTCATAGAAATTATGATACTAAAATTTTAAATGTGCGTCAATCAATGACACCTATTGATTTTGATCTAACTGAAGCTTATTTAATGCCAGTAAACAGTGGAAGCACTGTATATACTTGTCACATTGAATTCAAACATCAAGAAAGCATCGATATACCAGATTACTTTACGATCAATGTTAGAACTTATAAAACTTATAAAGAATGGAATCCATTTACTACTTATAACATTGGTGATAAAGTTACTTATTATAGTAACATCTACGAGTCTGTTATTTCGAATAACAGGATTAAAAACCCAAGAAAGTATGAAAATGTTTTGGATTGGCAGACGAATATAGATTATAGTCTTGGTCAATTTGTTAAATATGATAGGTTGATTTATCAATACATAGGTGTGACATCATCATTTAATATTTCAGGTACAAGTTCAAATATTACGAACCCATTTGTAGACATAAGAAATAATAGTAACTCATCTTCTTGGTTAGAAATGACAGAATGGAAAGTTCTAAACTTAGAACCAGTTCAATATTTAAGTGAATACAGAACAGCAACACACTCCTATAATTTTACTGTAGATACAAATATAGATCCTTATATTGTTATTGAAGTAACGAGTGATAATGGATATGGCCAGATTTACACAGCTAAAAAGAATTATGAAATCAGAGGTTTAAACGATTTATTTACGGGATATAGTGGTGACTCTATAGAACCATTTACTCCGATAGTTCAAATTACATCACCCTTTATACAAAATCCACCACTCTCAATTTTCAGTGGACAAGGGCAACAAACATCTAATCCAGGTTCATCATCATAGAAAAAAACCTCACCGAAGTGAGGTTTTTTTTTAAATTGAAGAAGGTGAAAGAGTTGAACCGGTGACTGGTTGAGGATCGAAATTAGCAACCCATTCTTGAATTTCTTTTGCCAGATTCTTAGCTGTAGTATCATAATAAGTGATAACTTTAGAAACCTGTCCAATTCTCTTCAAAACTTCAGCAAATCTATAAGACTCATCGCTTAAACCTTTTACTTTATGTTTCGCGATAAGATGATAGATATAAGTGATTTCTGTAGCATCAGCTGAATATTTTTGTAAATAGTTTTCATCTTCAGAAATTTCAACTTCATTCCACTTACCTAACATATTTGTTAGTTCAATTGCGAAGAAAATTGTATTTACATCATATTCCATTTCTCCAATCAATAAATCTGTTAGATAGTCATATTGTTTTTTGTTCAGATAGAAAGAAAAATTTACATTTCTTAAGAAATTTGCATAATCTTCCCACATTTTCTTAGACTCAGCATAAAGACTATCTTTATATTCTTCTGTCTGAAATCTACCATCATGACTTTTGATATAATTATCGATTTGTCCAATCTGAACATCTAAAGTGGCTTCATCTAAGGTATCCATAATTAGATATTCTGTACCATTCTCAGAGAAAGTCATTTTAGGTTTAACTACGTTTGTTTCAATTTGTGGTTTGTAATTCATACTTAATTTAAATTTAATTTTTTAGATAATAAAATCTTCTTCTTTATCCTGTTTTTGTTCTGAGTATAACTCTTCAACTTTGTTTGCTTTAGCAATCTTTTCAATACCATATTTATTGATTAAACTTGAGAAAGTTGTTAAATCTGGTTTGACTAATTTTATTTTCCCTGTATCAATATTAACAGAAATTTTATCGATTTCTTGTTCGATTAAGATTTGAATAGATTCTTCATCAAAAACCATCATCAAATCTTCATTGATAGATACCAAAAGTTCTCTTTCAAGAATAAAAGAAAATTGATCGGAAATTTTTGAAATTTTTATTAGGTTTTTCTGAGATTCTGAACCAACATATTGAAATCCAATATTAAAAGGAAAAGATTTCTTAGTGAAGATTGATTTGAAAGTGTCGATTGTATCTTCGGATAAATTATAAAATTTACTCATTTTTTTGAAATTTATTTTAAGTTATAGTTTAAGATATAAAAAAAGTTTAAAAGAGAAAAATTATTAGACTAGAAAATAGAGTAACTAATATCGTTAAAAAAATATAAAAATTTCTAACGAAACTCCCAGAATTGAATAGTGAGAACCCGAATATTAGAAGATAACTATATTTTTCGACTTTTTTTACTTCATAAAAATCATACAGTTCAAATAAATTATTTTGATTAAGGAAAAGTGATAACTTGTTTGTATATTCTTTAATATAAGTCTTAGCCAAACTATCAATATCTTCCTTTCTTAGATTATAAGGTTCTTCAATTAGAGAAGAAGGTATATTTATAACTGTATAAATCCTTGAAGCATTATCAATCCTAGCACTAAAATTATTTTCTAACTCAAATTTTAGTTTATTAATAGTTTTTCTATACGATAGAAATAATCTTATCTTCTTAATTAGCGATATTTTCTTCATCATATTTTTTATATACTGAAGAAAATTAATTGTTTAAAAATTTTATCTATTTTTCTTAACTAATGGGTCATCACCTCGAATTTCATCAACATATTTAGATAATTTATCTGAACTTGTTGCTATACTACCAAGTTTACCATCTACTGATTCCATTATATCATACAAATCACTCATCGTTTTTTGTGGTGCTGCTGCTCCAACACCACCACCTGTTTTTATCTGAGGTGATGGTGCACCTTTTTTAGGAGCAGTTTCAGAACCCTGTTTTTCTAGGTCTTGTAGTGCACCAACCAACACACCTCCTTTTTCCTCTAATTGAGTCATCATCGATTTGAATTGTTCTGGATCCATCAGGGACATCAATATTACTGAAGCATTTAAATTTCTGAGTGCGTTCAACTTTTCAACATCTAAATCTTCTAATTGAGCATTTAATTTTTGAACTGATGTAGCTAAGCTTGAATAACTTTTAGCTACTTTATTCATGTTATTAACGACAGTCGAAACTGCTCCAACTTTTGTTTTAGATTGTGTCAACCATTGTGCAAGACCGACGTATATTCTAACATTCTGATCAACATTTTTCATTATATTTGGATCGACATTTTTCAAGTTTCTTTGTATTTTATTGAATAGTTTAGCAACAATCAGCATTGAAGAAGTTACAGTAACTAAATAACCAATAGCTCGTGTTAGTCCTTTTTGTTTATTAGTGAAAAATGCTAATTTTACAAAACCCTTTATTCCTTCCGAAGTTGATTGAACCCATTCTTGTGAGACAGTCTTATCATAAACACCCTTCGATAGTATAATAGATGAACTTTTAATACCACGAGCAGTTGCGTCAATTGCTTTTTTGATTATTTCAGTATCAGCCCCACTTAACCAACCTGCATTTTTACTAATGAAATCCAAAGCTGGTAGGAATGCACCAATAGCACCACCGACACCCTCTGCCCAGGTTTTTGATGGAACCTTAGTTTCATCAAAAACAGCAATATTATCGCCGAAAAATATCGCAGCATCAACAATACCTTGACTTACTGTCATTATAGCAGATTTGAATTGTTCCGGTGTTGGTCCTTTTGTAAACCAACCTTGACTTTTTGCTAAGATTTCATAAACCGGCATAAATGCTCCTAAAGCTATCGAAACACCCTCAGCCCAGGTTTTAGTTGGACCTGGTTTTTCTGCAAATCCAGAAAATTCTTCTGAAGCAAAAACTATACCACCCACAACGGTTCTAATTGCTTGATTAAACTGATCTGGTGTAGGACCACTTGTAAACCAACCTTGACTTCTAGCCAACATCTCATAGATAGGTGCAAAAGCACCAAGTGCTAATGAAATACCACCCGCCCATTCTACTGTTGGGCCACCAGTAAAGTTACCTTTGGCTAATACAGCTGATACATCAACTATTGTTTGAGCAATACCAACTGTCATTTCACCTGCTTTTTTCCAAGGATCAGCACCGAAAGCTTGTGCTATGGAGTTTGCTACTGCTACACCAGCTAATACTAAAAGTATAGGTGTAAATGTAGCAAACAGTAAAGTCGTAGCTATACCCCACACTGCAAATCCTGGGATGTTGTAATTACCAGTTGAGAGTATTTTTGAAACTTCTGTGATTGTATTTGCAATTGCCAAAATAAAAGGTACACCCACCATCGCCAAGACTCCTGGTATAGCTAAAGCAGCTGCACCTAACGTAAAAGCAGTGATTGTTCCGAGTGCTCCGATATTCCACATTAAAGTAGGATACTTATCATAAACCCCAGAATTTAGAATATAAGAAGTTGCAACTATAACACCAGCCATCACTAAAATAGCACCAGCCCCAGCTGCAACAACTAAACCTTGTGGACCGAATACAAGCGTACCTAAAACTAAAGCTGCTAACGTAAATGCTGTTAGAGAAGCACCTACACCCAAGATCCAACCAAGTGTAGGATAATTTTTATATGTACCTATACCTAATATTAAGGATGACGCCATGATTACCGCTGACAATATCAATAACACAACACCACCTTTTACTGCGTTGGCTACTCCAATTTTGTTGGCAAATTTCATGGCAACAAACATAGTTGTAGCAATTGCTGCGAGTGTAGTAGATTGAAATATAATATTAAATAATTTTCCAAATGGTACGGTTTCCGTTAAATTAAATAAATAAGATGTAGCCATTATTGCAGTAGCCAGTAAAACTAAAATAACTGGTATCAATAGAGCTTCTTTGATTGTAATTTTCTGCATGGCTTTTGCTAAAAACGGTAAAGAATATGCCAATGGTATAAAAGCAACACCGATTAAAGCAGCGGTGATTAATTTAAATAACCCAACTGGCTTTATTAATTGAAATGCGTAAGAAGCACCAGCAATAGCAAAAGCCAAACCAATAAATACAATCGGCATTAGAATAGCAGTAGCGGCTGCCTTTGCTGGGTCGATTTTCATTTTACTGAACGCATCCATTATTTTTCCCAAACCATAACCAAGAGCAGCAAAAGCTCCGGCGATTAAGACAGCAGTAATTAATTTGAAAATACCAACAGGTTTTATCATACCTAAAACATGAGATGAAAGAGCGATTGCAGTTGACATAGCTAAAAGAACAGCAGGTCCGAAGAGAATCATTTTACCAACAGACATCGGACTAACTTTTTCAAAACCTTTTAATAGTTTTGGAAGACCAAATGATAAAGCAGCAAAAGTACCACCTATTAAAGTAGCAGTTATTAATTTGAGAATACCAACTGGTTGTACCATATTAAGTATGTAAGATGAAGCTGCTATTGCGGCAGACATGACTAAAACAATTAAAAGTACAGTCTTCATCTGTGCTGGTTTTAAGTCTTTCAATTTAGCAATCTTCTCGAAAGCTATAGCCACTAAAGGTAGAGCAATCGCTAAAGCGATTACAGAAGCAAAGTCTACTTTTCCTATTATTTTGAAAGCCATCCCAATAGCTAGTACACCCACAGCTATCAACATAATAGTTCCTAAACCATCTTTAATTTTATTTTTCTGTTTTGGATCTGAGGCATCACCTACTGCACCTCCTCCACTTTTTTGTTCTTTAGCTAACTTTATAAGTTGTTCTTGGTTTTTTAGAATCTTTTTATTGTCTGATTGAAGTTGTTTAACACCTTTATCAATAGCATCAATCTTTTTTTCTAGTTTACCAGAAGTTAATGCGGTGGAAGTAGCTGATTTGTTCTTATCACCTTTACCTTCTTGCATTGCCATAGAAAGCTCTTCTAAAGCAAAAGAAAGATTGTTTAACGCTTCTAAAAGTTTCTTATCCATCGAGTTTAACAAAGAAATTTTACTTATCAAACAATTGTTAATTATTTGAATAAAACTACAAAGTATATATAAAATTAAATTATGTCTTTAATATATACAGATATGACATCTGATAAGAAAAAGACGAACAGTCTTAAAAAGTATTTAGTATTAAAAAACTCTATTTCTGATAGTAGAGTAAACTCGATATTAGATAAAATTTTAGTAGGTGGAAAATTAACTAAAGAAGAAAATAATTTTTTAGACAAGTTTGATTTCATGATAAACTTTGATTTGAAAGATTATTCATATATCTCAAAAAATATAGCTGTCGAAATCATTGAGTCGTTGTTGAAAAAAAATATTGAAATAATTTGTGATTTAGAGGACAGGGATGGTAAATTTGGTGATGGGATTGTAAAAATAAAAAATAATTTTGAAGGAAATCGATGTGAAATCTATCTTAAAAAAGGAGAAAAATGTTATTTAGAGGATAAATTTCTTTACAATTTGTTTTATAATATCAACAAAAATAATTACTCACTAACAATACAAGACGAGTATTTCGAAAAAATTACAATAGACAAAAATGAAGATTAAGAAGTTTTCACAATTTGAATCAATTAGTGGTTGGGAACTAGTTGGACAACACGTTATGGGACCAAACTACCCAGAACAAAGATTAGCTGTTACACTTTCATCTTCAGATACAGAAGTTTTAATGGGCTTAGATGGCAATTTCTATACCTATGATGATTACCAATCACTACATAACGATTATCTTAAGCTCGGTGGTGTTCCTTTACAAGTTTTTTCTAAATCA
>JACCDU011345074.1_pt1 | contig 21465 bp, 16 predicted proteins | sample 7446081 | NCBI WGS metagenome assembly JACCDU01 (sample SAMN15323447, study PRJNA562643) | freshwater metagenome | isolation source: river surface water | place: USA:Blue River Watershed | collected 2017-08-17
CTGAGCATACGCCCAGAAAAATTTGAGCGTTTTTGTATTTTATTTGAGCAGGTGGTCTCCAGTTTAGTTACCCCCAGTGACTTACAAAAAACCATACTGGTGGATGGGAGTCTTGCCGATGAAAAGTTGGATTGGTCTTTAGTGGAATTATTAGAGCAACAAGCTTGGGGGCAGGGCTTCCCCGCCCCTATATTCTGTGATGAGTTTGCTATCAAACAACAAAAAATTGTCGGAGAAAAGCACCTTAAACTCAGCTTGCAACTGCAGTCTGAGAGCCAGCAAATTTTGGATGGGATCTATTTTTTTCAACAAGAGTTTCTACCGGAGCAAGTGAAGTTGCTGTATCAGGTACAAACCAATCGATTCAATGATAGAAAAAATATACAACTGCAGATACTGCATGTGGTGGGTGCCAAGCTGAGTGCTTAGGACTGGCACCATGACGATCGCTGAATTGATTATGGCTCTCGCTACAGGTAGAATGCCGCCTCTTGATGGAATCCACGGAATGGAATTCTAAATGCGCCGCAAAATTGTCGTGGCTAATTGGAAAATGCACGGCAGTCTGACTGCCAATCAAAGCTTGCTAGAGGGTTTCAAGCAAAAGCTTGCCCCTCTTACGCATGCGGATTTCGTGGTGTGTGTCCCTTATCCCTACTTGGCCCAGGCTCAACAGTTGTTGCAAGGGTCAAATATCCGTTGGGGTGCGCAAAATCTGGCGAAATTTCCTGTAGGGCCTTATACGGGAGAGGTCAGTGCCAGCATGTTGCAAGATTTTGGTGCTAAATTTGTGATTTTAGGTCACTCTGAGCGAAGCACTGCTTATTGTGAGAGCGGGGAAAATATTGCTGATAAATTCATGATGGCAAAATCTCATGATCTCACGCCCATTCTGTGTGTGGGTGAGACCTTGCAAGAACGAGAGTCTGGCGTGATGGAGCGGGTGATTGCGGAACAGCTGGATTATTTATTGAGCTCTCGCGGTGCTACAGTGTTTACTGACAGTATTATCTCTTATGAACCAATTTGGGCGATCGGTACGGGGTTAAGTGCAACGCCAGAACAAGCGCAAAGTATGCATGAATTTATTCGTGCGCGTATTGCTGAGCAAGATACCCAAGCGGCAGAGCAGTTAAGAATTATTTATGGGGGTAGCGTAAATCCCGCGAATGCTTCAAAATTGCTGGTTATGCCCGATGTTGATGGGGCGCTAGTTGGGAGATGCTCTCTCACAATTGAAGAATTTAGTGCAATCTGTTTGGCAGCTGAACATTTATAAACAATTGCACTTTTTAAAAATTTAAGAGGAAAAAAATGGAAACTTTGGTACTCATTGTTCATGTGTTGGCAGCGGCATCGGTCATTGGATTAGTGCTTTTACAACACGGCAAAGGTGCGGATATGGGTGCAGCGTTTGGCAGTGGCACCTCAGGCAGTTTATTTGGTGTGAGTGGCTCGGCCAATTTTCTCAGCCGCGCAACAGCCATTGCTGTAGCGATATTTTTTGTGACCAGCATTGTGTTAGCTTATATGGCGGGACATAAAGCTGAATTGAATAGCGTCGTTAAGTCTGCGCCAGTTGAGACTAAAACGCAGCCTTTAGCACCCAAAGTACCAGCCGTACCTGAAACGCCTGCTGTACCCACTAATTAATACACTTGCCGACGTGGTGAAATTGGTAGACACGCTATCTTGAGGGGGTAGTGACGAAAGTCGTGCGAGTTCGAGTCTCGCCGTCGGCACCAATGAATTTCAAATAAAGGATGTCTCCAGACATCCTTTTTTGTTTTTGTATAGAAGCAAAGATCCCGAACTCGCATCATGTATGCGAGGTTGTTATTGTTGAGGTTTCAACATATAGCAAAAAAAAGCGAAAAAAAAGCGAATAGCGGATAGAGAAAAAATAAAAATTTTATTCTAAGATTGATGATGATTAGCAAGATATGCTTGCTTGAGATAAAATTGATTCACAAGTGAAATATTGGAGAGAAAAGATGGGTTACAGTGTTCAAAAGGGTCAAGGATTGCGCAATTCTTTTGCTGCAAACGTTCGCATTAGAAGAAAAGCGTTGAAGATGTCACAGCAAGACCTAGCAGATGCGGCAGAAATCGACCGTACTTACGCTAGCCAAATCGAGCGTGGTATCGCAAATCCATCTTTGATGGTTGTTGAAAACATCGCCAAAGCATTGAGTACATCCGCTGTCGATTTATTGAAATAATTTCTAACACGCTCAAACATAACAAATTTGTTAATGGGATTTGTTATATTTTGGGGGAAGTGTTGGATTAATTTAATTTTTGTGCGATTTGTTCAGTAGAAACTGGCATCTTCTTTTTGCTATATTTGGGATAGTCATTATCCCTGAGCTTTCCCACGCAGAGTCATTCCAAATTCAGATCTTCGTTGAAAATCAACTCCTTGATAAAAAAAATACCAATAACATTTTTGCGGTAGAGCGTTATCTCAATCAAGCCAATATTGATCAGATTTATCCCCAATATTCTGGCCAAGAACCGCTGCAGGTCTTGGTAAATTATGGAAAATTTAATATTGATTATCAATTCGAAGATCAATTGGGCGCAAAATTAAGGTTACGTATTCCTACCATTCAATTTGATCAAACATTTGAGGGTGGCAACCGAAACGAGAGTACACGCATGGCTTTGGACTACCTTAAGGAGCGAGGATATTTAAAGAAACTGCAGAGCTCGGTAGTTAATGAGACGGCGAAAAAGTCGGGGAACCAGATTGCTGGTAGCGCCTTCAGTCTTTTGGCCAATAGTGTTCGAAACGATTTTGTCCAATATCAAAGAAATGGCAGTGGATTTCCCCAAGATTCTGCAAAAGGGTTTATTGAGGTCAACTACGCTAGGGATAACATACGTGAGCGCTCGGCAATACAGCGTGGAATGAGTCTAGGGTACCACTATTACAGTGATCAATTAAAAACGCAATTTGGCGTGAATCTCCCTCTTTTGCTGACAGAAATAGGCTCACAGGAGAGCTATACAGCGATTCTGAGTGGGTTTGCGAAACATTTCTTGACGGAGCGTTGGCAAGTGGGTGTAGGTATTTCCAATGCAATTACGTATACCCCGAACTCTGAGGCCTCAGGGCGCTATCAGGGCATCAATTTTTTTCAGTCCTATGAATGGGAAGTGGGGGCTAGTAAATGGGGCTGGAGTATGTTGCTCGGGGATTATCAGACGATAGGCTTTAGGGGATATGACCCGAAACTGAGTCATTTTGTGAACCAGCAGCGGGTAAATTTTTCCCAGCCAATTGATTGGATGAACCAGCCCCTTTGGTTGAAAGTCTATGCAGGACAAGTCAATTTCAATGGGGAGGATATCCAACGCGATCGGGTGAGAGAATTGGGTGTGAGTCTTGCTGGTGTGAGTGGCTTCCCTTGGGCAGTCTCACTTGCAAGCGAATGGAGTGGGTCAAATGCAGTATTTTTATCTTTAGGGTTAGGGTTTTAAATGGCGAACGTGAATTTTACGCAAACGAATATGGCTCGGTTTACAAGTCTGGTTTCTGCTAGTGATATCAGAACTGTGAATAACAATCTGAGCCAAGTATTCAATGATGGTGGAAACGCAAATTTAAATACTATTGAAGATATTGGAAATTTTTCCTATCGCGGGAGTTATGGAAATTACACTGTCAAAGGCTCCTTTTCCATGCAAACAGACCCAGAATCTGGCGCTCCCATTACCGCAAAACTTGCTTGGAACTCCTTTATAGCGGAGATTGATACTGCAGCCTCTATTCCTCATGGCACTTATCAATTTCTTGGATCTGCAAACGCAAGTCTCAATATCGATACAGGAATAGGCAGTATATCTTTGAGTAGCACTGGCTACTCTTTCAAGTCATCCAAAAATCAGAGTAGTTGGCAAATTACCTCTAAATTTTCAGGATCAGTAAAAATTGACCTTGAGTCAGGCTTGCGAAGCGTCTTTATTCAACAGGATTTTACTCGTTACACTTACACTGCGGATAATGGCGATAAGCTTGAGTTTACTGGTAAATTTACCTATGACGAGAGCACAGATGAACTCTCGGGGTTTATCACAAGCATGAGAGCGACAGTCGAGGGGGTCAGTTATGCATCGCCAGCGATAAAGATGTCAGTCAAAAGCCTAGGCTATGGTTATGATGCTGGTGATTTGTTGGTCTATATCTTGGCTGGCAATGATGTGATCTCTATGAACTCGGATGTCAGCAAGAACTTAGAGGGCTTCGCTGGCAATGATACGATCAATGGCAATGAGCAAAATAATAGACTCTTTGGTGGTCAAGAATATGATAACGACAATAGTGGGAGGGATACCATCTTTGGTTATGGGGGTAATGATTACATCCAGGCAGGGGACGGGACCGACTCTTTGGTAGGAGGGGATGGTAACGATACCATCTACGGTGGCGCTGGAAAGGATAGATTATTTGGTCAAACCGGAAATGATGATCTGGATGGAGGGGATGGTCATGATTCTATTGAGGGGGGTGAGGGGAGTGATTGGATTACTGGTGGTTCCGGTAAGGATACGTTAATTGGAGGAGCCGGTCAGGATGTGTTGATCTTTGAGACCGAGAATCTTTCTGGACGTAATATGGATCTCTTACGAGATTTTACAATTGGAGAGGATCGTATCGTCATTCTGGATTCGGAATATCAGCCTATCAAATTAACTGCGCAAAATTTTGTAACTAGTTCAGGCAATAGCTCGGCAAGCACTAGTGGGCAAAATTTTATCTACAATACAAGTAATGGGATCCTTTACTATGACCCAGATAGTGCAGGCCCTAAAAATGGAATCGCTATCGTTGAATTGATTGGTAAACCTGTTTTGGCAGAATCTAGTTTTATGGTTTGGTGATTATTTTGAAAAATAAAATTTACGCTTGGTATGTATTGGTTATAGCTAGTATCCTAGACATAACTTAACTCTCACCTTTTGATCATGCTCGAAACTCATGATGCGTTCGAACAGAAATTTTTAGGGCTCCTCGATCAGCAGGCCTCCTTGCCAGCATTCACCCAGCGAATTTTGGATCGTTATTATGATTTGTCATCCACCATTGATGCCGATAAACGTCTTGTCGCGTCTTTGTTGCAACTAGCAGAGGTGATCGATCAGTGGGGGCAAAAATTAGCCAAATTGGATTTGGAGCCACGATATCATAATCGCCAACATGCCCGCGAGGTATTGCTGGCGATGCTGCTACTCCTGCATACACAAGATTCAGACAATACTCAGTTCGCTTGGCCAGATAAACAATGGCCATACTTTCAATTGCATGATCAATTATTAATGCTCATTGCTGCACTAGGGCATGATTTTCTGCATCCTGGTAGCGTGAACACCTTTCCCCATGAACTAGAAAGACAGTCCGCTCACGGCGTCGAGGCCATCATGTTGGATCATGAGGTGGGCAGTGATGATATTGATTTTGTGAAAACATTGATCCTTGCAACCGAGTTTGAGTTTGTCCAAGGCCTTCATTCAAGGCTTATTAATCCGCCTTCAAATGGTGAAATTGACCGTACATTACGTGCATCTATCTTAGTCACAGAAGCCGATATTTTACCCAGTGTATTGCCTTCACATGGTCAGATCTTAGCTCAGCAACTTGCGCAAGAATGGCAAATGGCCAAGGTCGTGGGGAGGGAAGATCCCTCACTCCCTCAGACTCGCACAAAATTTCTTACCCGTGTCAGATTCTCCTCTCCCCACGCAAGTCGACTGGGTATCCCGCAGCTCATTCAATCGCAACTTTAAAAAAATTTCTCGATGAGGGACTTTCCCTCGCGCCAATAATATGAGATCGTAATTGTTCTATAAAATAGAACAGTGGAATGGATGCACACAAGGCTAGGCATGGCCTCAGTGTATTCATTTCCATTGAGAAAAATATCCGCACATCAAGGGGGCATGCATGACAACAACATGGACATTAAATTTTAGTGGCGATAACGGGGGCACCGTCTATTTTGATATTGGAGATACACCTGTTGCAGGGTCCACTACCAATTACTTAATTACCGGCGTAAGCGGAAGTCTGGGCGGGGTGACACTCTCCACCCTTGCCACAGTCGGTTCCAAGTTAATTGGATTTTATACTGTTAGAAATCAAGTCAAAACAGGAGGACTGCCCTCCTATGTAGGTGTGAAAGATGCCTCCGGTAATAGTTATTTATTGCATACCGCATCTGATGGAACGGTGAGCTTCTCCAAAGACGGAGATGTTTTAAATTTTAATAAAACTTACAGTAGCCCAACAGCTACACAATCGGATCCTTTTATCACCGGCACTACAGGCGCTGACAACCTGATTGGTGCTGACAATATCAATGATTCCATTAAAGGTGGATTAGGTAACGATAGAATCAGTGGGCTCGCGCTCTCAGATACCCTAGAAGGGGGCGATGGCAATGACACCATCGATGGCGGTGAAGATAATGACTTGGTCTATGGCGGTGTGGGTAACGATACCATCATCGCAGGGGCTGGGAATGATACCTTGTATGGAGACGGGGGCTATGACACGGTCCAGTTCTCAGGCACTTATGCCGATTATAGTTTTGATTATCGTGAATTTGTCTCAGGTGATGGTAATTCATCAAGTCAGCAATATCTCTATGTAACGTTTAATCGCAATTCATCCAATGCAGCCCTCACCGATAGTGGGCGCGATTACCTCAAAACCATTGAATATCTTTCTTTTAAATCAAGTTATAGCTCAAATGCATTTACAACCTATACCCTCTATCAAGGGGCAGTCGGTCGAGATGCTTTTGAGGGAACAGCAGGGCAAGATCTCATGTTTGCCGGCAGTGGTAATGATTTCCTTGATGGTAAGGCTGGCGCGGATATCCTCAATGGGGGCAGTGGGGATGATACCTACTTCGTTGATAATATTGGGGACATCACTGAGGATGCCAGTGGTACAGATATTGTCAATGCCACAGTGAGTTATACCTTATTAAGCGGTATTGAGAATTTGACGCTGACGGGAACTAGCAATATCAATGCGACGGGAAACGCCCTAGATAATACGATCACTGGCAATACAGGAAATAATAGTATCAATGGTGGTGCAGGTAATGACGTGATCGATGGGAAAAGCGGTACGGATACGCTTGTTTTAAGTGGTGCCTCCACCGATGCCTACATCATAAATTATGCAGCTACCAGTTCGAGTGGCACGTTTACTGTGCGCTTGGGTACCGAGGTGGATAGCTTACAAAATATTGAATCCATCTACTTTGCAGCAGATAAAGCTTCCATGAGTCTTGTCGGTGGGACCACTGGGAATGATTCTTTAGTGGGTACTTCGGGTGGCGATTACATCATGGCCGATGCAGGCAATGACACCATCAATGGGGGTGCAGGTATAGATCGCATGATAGGGGGTACTGGCAATGATACTTATGTTGTCGATGTATATAACGACACCGTAGAGGAATCCGATAGCCAAGGCACTGATACTGTACAAGCAGCGTGTAGCTACATTTTATCCAGTCACGTCGAGAATTTGACGCTGACTGGTAGCAGTCATATTAATGCTACTGGGAATTCACTTTCTAATCTGATTACTGGTAATTCAGGCAATAACAACCTTAACGGTGGTTTAGGTAACGATACCATCAATGGCGGGCTTGGTAATGATTTAGTGATCGCTGGATTAGGTAGCGATGTGATTGATGGCGGGGATGGGCTTGATACGATGAGATTTTCGTCTACCATAGCTTCTTATAATCTTTCCTATTATGTTTCCACTGAGACAATTACTCTCTATTCTTTAACGAAAAGTGAAGGATCTTATGATTACTATGCTGGATTCGGCTTTGATGATGACTCCGGTATTTACGATTTACAGAGTATCAAGGGCATTGAAAAGTTAAGTTTTAGGTCAAGTGGAACATCCGCGACCTCGGATATATACAACCTGGTTTTACAAAAGACAGTTCATGTTGATTTGATCGGAACAACAGGGTTAGATATCTTATTTGGTAGTCTTGATGGGGATATTTTAAATGGTAAGGCTGGTGCTGATCTGATGTATGGTTGGGCAGGGGATGATACTTATTACGTTGATAATATTGGTGACATGATTTATGAATCATTTGGTAACGGCGACAAGGTAATCAGTAGTATCAGCTATACACTTCCCTATTCAATTGAGAACCTGACCCTTGATGGATCATCCAATATTAATGGTACGGGTAATGATGGTGCTAACACTATTCAGGGTAATACAGGTAACAATAGCCTCTCCGGCCTTGGTGGAAATGACACGATCATAGGAGGTTCCGGACAAGACACATTAACAGGGGGCGGAGGCAGTGACACCTTTAAGTTCAGCGCAACGGCTGATTCTGCTACTGCTAAAAATGACACCATCACTGATTTCGTGAGGGGGGCAGATAAGATCGATTTGTCGGCGATCGATGCCAATACCAGAGTCGCTTCTGATCAGGCGTTTAACTTTATTTTGGATATGGCCTTTAGTCGTGAGGCAGGGCAACTGCGTTTTGCTAATGGTGTGTTGCAAGGGGACGTCAACGGTGATGGAACAGCCGACTTTCAAATCGCAGTAATGGGCCTTACCACGCTCGATGCGACCAATTTTGTGCTGTAAGTGACTGTAAAGTTCTAAATAAAGAGGAAAGCGGATGATGATTTCCCTTTCCTCTTTTTATTTCTTTTTGGCTTTTAAGTCAGGAATAACTTGATGAGCGGGCATTTTTAATTGGCGTCGGGTTTTACTATCCAGCACACTCCACACCGCTAATTTCTCTTGTTGGGCGAGAGACTCAAAATAATGTTTGGCATCTGGTATTTGTTCTTTAAGGACTAAATGCGTGACCTCCTCTGCCACACCATGGAGTAACTCCTTTTCTTCCATTGTAAACGGGTCCCATGCACCGGCAAGTGGGGTAATAGGTTGGCTGGGGGGTGAGATTACAGCCCCCATTGGTAAATCCTCTCCAGAATAAAGATAGAGTCCCAAGCCATGCAAAGAAATCGCCTTGGCAAGACAGCGCTGCATCGCGGTATTCACTTGAAACGCGTTGGGGTTGGCAATTGCCTGGTTGAGATGGTCCATAACCGGTAGTTGCGCGGTCCTTGTTTTGCCAAAGGCGTGGACACGGCAAAATACCATCATCGTTTGGTTAAACCACTGGGGCTCCAGATATTCCCAGGTTGCATTCTCATCGAGGATGAGAAGCTGGTCTAAGGCCCACGACCAAGAGAGATAATTGAGACCATTTTTCTTCTCAACGAAATCGGACACATTAATATTCCGAATCTCTTGATAACGCATCATGATGATTTTCCCCAATCTTCAGGGTCCCAGTCATATTTTCGTTGATCGTCCACGCGATGATATTTTTCTTCTATCAATGTTTCTTCTAGGTGTTCTTGAAGCGCGTCAATTAAAAAGTCTTGCACATACGGATAGAGATTGACGTTAGAGCGATCGCAATAAATCCCAAGGATCTCGGGGTCGGATTCATCAAAGGTCACATCAAAGGTAATACTCTCGTAATCGATGGAGCGATAGTCTAGGGGCTTGCGCATTGTATTCTCCTGTAAAAGATAAGCAGGAGTAAAGTTTAGAATACTAAACCTTAAAAGTCAAGAACTCTTAACTATTTAATAGGTGATCCCTCGCCAAGCATTATCCATCTGGCTGAAAAGGGGGTTTTATCCTCGAGAAGAAAGGCGTAACGTGGATCAATTTTTTTTATCTTTCCGCTTATCCACTGGTTTACAACACTTTTTGATGCGCCACATAAATTGCCGAACTCAGTCTGCTCATTAATTTTTAGATAATTCATCATGTATTGGACGCGTTCAGCTGAGGTTTTCAATGCATGGTTCCTTCGAAAATGGATAAAAATACAAGAAGCATTATAGGAGATTGCATGGGATTGATGTAGGGGTGCTTTTGGCTGTGAGAGTTCATTCATATCAAGGAGTGTCTTTATATCTCTTAAGATTCTTTATCATTTTGAATACAGCTATAATTGATGTATGAGGAATAAAGAGAAAATATTATGAGTCACCTCACCCCAGAGCTATTAGCCCGCATCCCATTGCTGCAAGGATTAGAGGAGAACTTGCTAAACGAGCTATCAAAGCTCATGCAAATCAAAGAGCTCGCGAAGCGGGATAATCTTATGCATAAGGGCGATGAAGCACGAGAGCTATTCTTTTTGCTTGAAGGCAGGCTGTTGGTTGTGGATGTGAGCCCAGAAGGGCGTCAAACAGGACTCAATTTTATTGAACCAGGAGACTTCCTTGGCGAGCTTGCAGTGATTGATGAGTTGCCACGCTCTGCTACGGTGTTGGCGATTGCGCCCTCGAAAGTAGCAGCATTATCAAAACAACTCGCCCGCAAGCTTCTCTTTGGGCACCCCTTGATTGCAGAGCGGATGTTAAAGCATATCTCTTTAAAGCTTCGCGCCTCGACGGACTATCGCGCTATTTTAGGGATCCCGAATGCATTCCAGCGGATTTTTAGTTTGATGGAGCTTCTCGGAAAGCCTGACCCTGGCAAGCTCATTACCATTGAGAATATGCCGACCCATGAGCAAATTGCCCTGATGGTCAACACCAGTCGAGAGACAGTCACCCGTGCAATGCAAATTCTCAACGATGAGAAAGTTGTCGAGAAAGATAATCGTCGCTTAATCATCCGCTTCCCTGACAAGTTACATGTGATTATTCAGCGCGTCTCCCAAGATCAACAGGATAAATAGCCCTTGAAAGCCTTTTTTCAAAGAAATCTTTTAAGAGCATTGCTCGTGCTGTTGGTCTATCTTGCAGTGGTGGTTTTTTCAGTGACCTCTAACGCGCTCTACCAAAATATCGAAGGTGTGCTCTACGACGGCCTCATTCGAAGCTCCTTAGAGGATGAACCAGAAACGCGCATCATCCTTGTGGATATTGACGAGAAAAGCCTATCGACTGAGGGGGCGTGGCCCTGGCCGAGAGCGAAATTGGCGATGCTGATCAATCGACTGACCCTGGACTATCAAGTTGGAGTGCTGGGCATCGATATCGTCTTCCCGGAGGCTAGAGAAGATGATGCGCGACTGATTCAAGCGCTTCATCACGATAATATCGTCATGAGCCAGGTGTTGGACTTTAATCCTGATTCCACTAACCAGACCGGACAATTTGTCGCCATCCCGGAAAAGTTTGAAGGTAGCATTAAGCCCTCTGTTACCGGATACATCGCCAATCATCCAAGTTTAGTGGCAGCAAAACCGAATGTTGCCCACATTACGCCGACCATCGATTTAGATGGGAAGGTGAGGCGCATTTACCCAATAGCATGCGGATCTATGGGATGCACGCCGACATTGAGCCTCAAGATGCTCGACGTGATTCATGGGGGGGCGCCTTTAAAACGCGAAAAAATCGGACGAGTACTGAATACGCAATGGTCAAACGATGATTATTTAACCCTTCATCTCGATCAAGAGGATCAACTTTTTATCCCCTTCGCACTTAAAACCAATGCATTTACATCAATTCCCGCTCATGAGGTTTTGCATCTTAATGCACCGAAGGTGCTGTTAAAAAATGCCATTGTCATTTTAGGTAGTACATCCATGGGTTTAGGCGATTATGTGGCGACCCCAGTAAGCAATTTGACGCCAGGGCTGACCCTGCATGCCGAAATCATCTCAGCTTTTTTAGATGATCGCTTGATTTCACCTAATCCAAGCCCTGTCTGGTTCTGGATAAGTTTGGCAATGGTCGGTATCCTATTTTTAATTTGGCCCTCCCGATCCCCAAGAGCGCTCTTTGCTTGGGCGTTGTTAGTCTCATTGATCTTTATTGTTTCAACGCTCATCCTTTTTGTTTTTAAACAGATCATCATCCCGCTCACGCCCATCCCTCTGATGACGGGACTTATTCTGTTTTTAGGATTAATCCTAGAAAGTATTTCTACGAATCGCCAGCTTAAATTAGTGGCGAGCCAATTTAGTCGTTTTATTCCGGAGAGTTTGGTGAAGCGCCTTCTCAAAGGCCGTGATGTTTCTCCTAATACCAAAAAGAGAGAACTCACTGTATTGGTCGCAGACATGCGTGGCTTCACTACGGCGTCTGAGGGAAGAGATTCCGATGCAGTCGCAGAGCTTGCGCAAAAATGTTTATCGGCACTGACCGATGTGGTCTATCAACATGGCGGGACAATTGAGAAGTATTCTGGGGATGGACTCATGGCCGTTTGGGGAGCACCAAACTATGACCCTCAACATGCTGCGCATGCGGTTGCTGCAGGAATTGATATGCAAAAAGCAATTCTGAATCTTAAAGATTGGTTTATCGAACATGAGTTTAAGCCGATGAGGGTGAGTATTGGGATCAATACCGGAGAAGGCTCGGTGGGTGTGTTTGGAGGTGAGGCGCACCTTGCATGGACTGCGCATGGAGACGCAGTCAATGTGGCAAGCCGCATCGAACAACTCACCCGTCAAGTGGGCTATGATCTTTTAATCGGTGAGCGCACACAAGCCCTCTATGGAGGGGTGAATGTGATCGATTGTGGGGAATACGCTGTGAAGGGTAGGACCGGTCAAGTGAGGGTGTTCGCGATCGAAAATAAAGAATAAAGTCATCATATTTTGGTATGACTTTGGTATGATGAGGTCAAAATCAAGCGTTTTAGAGAACAAAAAAACTTGAAAAATCCCCAAACCTCCCCATACAAGAAAATGTGCGCCGCATCACAAAAAGTTGACGTGAATTGATCGACACTATAGCTGTGTAAAAGTGTTAGCAGTATTTATATAAAGAGAAGTCAATGAGAAAAGTCATTAAACAATTTTTCATAGCAAGTTTGATTGCCTTGGTCCCAACCCTTGCCCATGCGCGGGTGGGCGAGGTCATATTTGCTATTGGCGATGCTAAGCTGGAAGGGGCGACAAGCCCGATCAAGCGCGGTGACGCTTTGGATGTCGGACAAGTGATCGTGACAGGTTCTAATGGCCATGTGCATATACGATTTGATGATGACGCTTTTGTGAGCGTTCGTCCGAGCTCGTCTTTAAAGATTGAGCGTTACGTTTTTGATGAGCGCGATCCAAAGAATAATCAGGTTAAATTTACCCTAATGAAGGGCACATCGCGTCTAATTACGGGCAAGGCGGGTCAAGCAAACAAACAAGGATTTAGACTGAATACGCCTGTTGCTGCGATTGGAATTCGTGGAACAGACTTTATTGTACAAACCGATTTGGATAATACACGTGTTGCAGTCCAACAAGGTGGCGTGACCATTGCGCCTTTTGGTCAGGATTGTACAGCGCAAGCGCTAGGCCCATGTGGTGGTACGCGAGCCAGGGACCTGGCTGGAAGCTTAAGTGATGCCTTTTTAGAGGTGCGTGCGCAAGGGTCAATTGAGCTTGTTCAAGGGCAAGGTCGAAAGGTGTTTGCACTGCCTCGTCCTGAAGAGCCTTCCGTGAATGGTAGTGGGAATCAAAAATCCACTCAGCTGCCTAATGGGATGCAAGGTGGTCAACAGCTGATGTGGGGGCGTTGGTCTCCCAACAGTATGGTGCCAGCGGGGTATGAACTTATCGGACAAAATGATGCTTTTGTGTTGTACCGAAACACCGAGTTAGTCAATCTTCCAACCTCTGGTTTTGTGAACTTCACACTCACCAACAGCGAGGCCTATGGCCGTGAAGGGCGTGGTGCTTATGAGCGTGCGAGCGTCTCCAACGCGAGTTTTTCGGTGAATTTTGAGGAAATGCGCTATCAAACCAAGTTTGATTGGACCTTTGATAATCAAAAAGCGACATTAAGAAGTAATGGTCTCATTACGGAAGAAGGACGCTTGAGAGCAGATGCAGGTCGCAGTAACGTGTCAATCTCTGGGGCTTTGTCAGGCAATGGGGACACGGCTGCGTATCTATTTAATAAGCGCTTTAATAACGATACCAATGCCTATGGAGTCATGTACTGGCAACAAAAGTAACGTGGTCATTTATGTTATGATATGACCCCGTGAAGATCACAAGATTTATTCTCTCTCTCTTATTGAGTCTCATAGTTGTTTGTGGGACTCTTTCTTTATCTGCATCGGCCTCGGATTTTAATCAGATCAAATCACAAGTCGATCAGCTGGTGAAAGAAAAACGCCTCGCTGAGGCTCTCGTTTTTTTAACTTCTCACCAGCCAGAATTTCAAGACGATTCAAATTTTGATTACCTGTTAGGGGTGACTGCGCTTGCCGCAGAGGATAATAACCTCGCACTCAACGCATTAGAGCGTGTGGTGATGCGGGATCCTAACTTTGCAGGGGCGTGGCTGGATCTTGCGATTGCATACTATCGCTTGGGCGACCAAGCCACCGCGACAGAACTGCTCGCTCATATTGAACAGAATTTCAATCCCCCAGAGAACTTGAAGATACAAATTGCGGATGTCAGAAAAAAATTAAACCAAAAAAACTATATTCAAGGCTGGAGAGTCAGTCTGATGGGCTTGCTGGGCCGTGCTGAGAATGCAAACTATGGCATTAATAGTGCAAGTTTCCAGTTAACGCCCATCGGCGCTCCGCCGGTTGATGTCTTGGTGGCGGGAAGTAGTCGACCGAAGTCATCGAATGCTTCAGAGTGGCGTCTGGACGCCTATCGACAATTTAAGCATGACAGTGGAAGCAAGAGTGAAGTACAAATCTTTGGGCGCATGCGACATTATAATCAAGTTGATGGGCAGGACCTGGGCGATATTGGCGCCTATTGGATAGTGACCAGACCCATTGATGCTAAATTAGAGACCTCTCAAGGCGTGAGTCTGCGCCATGTCATGATTGATCAAAAAAGTATTGCTACGTTTGCCAGTATTCTTGGGGGGCTTAGATTGAGTTTGGGTCAGTGTAGCCTTGGAGGACGCCTTGAATTCGAAAGACGTATTCTTGACGGCGATCAAGCAAATGCAGATGTGCCTTGGGTGGGAGGCTCCATCTCATGCCCATTTCAATCTATCACGCTAGATGGCCAGTACCGATATGGCTGGGATAATCCAGATGGCACCAGAGCGGGTGGGAAAACGATTCGACAAGAATCCTCATTGCAAGCCAGATGGACACCCAAAGATACGCTGCAATTAAGAGCACTAGTCTACTTTGCAGATTATCAGGACCAAGAAGGGTATAGCCAATTACTCAATAATAATGCCAAGAGACATATTCGCCGATTTGGACAGAGAGTGGAACTCGATTGGTGGTTGCCAATTACCCATAATCCAGGCTGGTCCTTGCATCTAGAGGCAGATAATGTCGAGAATGATGCCAACATCGAGGTGGTCAAATTCCGCGATACGCAAGTTTTTATGGGACTACGCTATCAACTCTTTTGAGATTTTGTGATGTATCTCACAAGTATTTGCTAATGAATCAAATAAAGTTCAACCTGCACAAAGGTTAAAAACCTTGAAATTCTTGTGGTTTTTGCTTGTAAACCAAGGAAAATAATGAGAAAATCGCGTGCGTTTCAAAATATATATATATGTTTTTTTGTAGTACCTTGTTTATTTTTATAGGAGTTTTACATAATGGCTACATTTACCGTTGCTTCTGGTAAAAGAGCGACTTACAGAGAGTCCTCTGCTACCAACAATACGTATGTAATCAATGACGACACCAAAGGCGCAACCATTTCTGGTTCCATAAATGGTGACATCATTGCAATCGAAGGATTTGCTGGTGACTTTACAGCTAGCGTATCCGCAAGTCGTGTAGTAACTTTGAGAAGCACTGTTGATTCAGATATTGTTATTCGCTTCCAACTAGCTAACACAAATAATGCTACAGCAAGCGTTCGTTTCTTGGATGGCGATTTAACTGCAACTTATGCTACAACAGGCAAAAAAGTTACATTAGGCACACAAACATTGACCCGTAAAGCTGCCGCTATAAATGACTCAGCATTAGGTTCTAACGATTCCTCATCAACTTTTGATGAATCATCTGGTGGTTCTGGTACTGGCACGACTTTCACGCTCACTACTGATTTGGATAGCAGATCAGGTACGGGTGGAGATGATACTTTTAATTCTGGCCTAGTAGCTCGTGGTGCAACCGGTACAACATTGCAAGCAGGCGACCAGGTTACAGGCGGTGATGGTACTGATACACTTAGAATTTCAGTAACTGGTGATATTGATACGACCGCTGACGTTAATGATACTCACTACACTATTCAAAGCGTTACGCTTGAAGGTGTTGAAAAGATTTTGTTGTCAAACTTTGAAGACAGTACTGATGCAGATGCAAATGTTATCTACGACCTTTCTACAGCAACAGGTGTGACTACAGTTGGGTTAAGTAACTCTGGTGATGAAGGTGATACCACGTTTACTAACGCAGCATCCATTGTTGAAGCAGTAATGAATAATGGTTCAGCTGACTTAACGATTGACAACACTGCTTCAGCAGTGACTGGCTTAGCCGATACGCAGGTACTCAATGTTAATGGCACAACTGCTGGTACATTCACAGCTGATACTGGCATCGAAAAGGTGACATTGAAAGTTACCGGTGCCGATGCAACTTTGACAAATATTGCGGCTACAGGTGCTAATACACTTACAATTGAAGCATCTAAAGCCCTGGAAATAACAGGTGCAATTGCCACTAATTTCACTACCGTAAATGCTTCCACATCTACCGGCGGTGTAACTTTGAACGCTACAGGTGCAGCCAACTACACAGTAACAGGCGGTTCTGGCAATGATGTGATTAGTATTGGTAATGAATTAACTACAAGTGATTCATTAACCGGTGGTAATGGTACGGATACTCTAGTTGTTACTGATTCCTCAGACTTGGTCGCGGATCTTAAAGTTTCTGGATTTGAAATATTACGTCTCACCGAGAATACTGGTTCTGCTGATATTTCTTTCTTGTCAGGAATTACAACTATTGACTACCGAACAACAGCTGGTGACGCTACAACAGCTACAAATGTAGCCGAAGGTACCGCAGTAAAAATTTCTGGCGATGCAGCGACAATTACACACACTGTGAAAAATGCTACAAATGCTGGCACAACAAATTCTCTTACAGTTACCATTGACCATGCCACTGCAGAGACAGACTTAGATATTACTACTGCTTTTGTTGCAGCAGGTGTGGAGACAATTAATGTTGTTTCTAGTGGTATCAGCTCACCTGCAACACTTGCTGCTGGTAGTCAAAATAGTATCGCGTCGTTTGTTGGCTCAACAGGTCTTCAAACGATTAATATTAGTGGTGCATCTGACTTTCAGCTTGGTGAAACCGGTGCAATAAGCACATTGACATTAATTGACGCATCTTCTGCAACTGGTCGAGTTGATTTAGATGTATCTGAAGCCTCAGCTACCGGAACTGTTACTACAAGAGGTGGATCGAATGATGATACTATTACAGGGCGTGCTACAGCAGATAGTATTGTAGGTAATGCAGGTAAGGATACTATTGACGGCGCTGATGGTAATGACACAATCAGCGGTGGCGCAGGCAATGACTCAATTACTGGCGGTACAGGCAATGACGTTATCACTGGTGGTGATGATGCCGATACTATTGACTCAGAAACAGGAGTTGATAATGTTGATGCAGGTAATGGTGATGACGTAATTTTAATCAGCGCAACCTACACAACAAATCTAACAGCAGCTGATACAATCTCTGGTGGCGCTGGTAACGATACAATTCGTTTCACTAACGGTAACGATGCAGCAATTGATTTAGTAACGAATCAAGGTATTCTTACAAATGTAACTGGAGTTGAGAACATTTCCCTTGGTGCAGCTGCAGCACAAACACTAACAATCAATGATTTAGCTTTGTCAATTAGCGACGGCTCAACTTTGGGTGTTGTTGCTCATACAAACCAAGCGCACGTAGTTAATGCATCCGGTGTGTTAAATAGTGCTGCTAGAATTAACTTTACAATGGGTAGTGCTGTTACAAACGCAACAACTGTAAGTTATACAGTGGGTAACGCTCGAGATAATGTTGCATTTGGTGTTGCAGATGGCGCTCTAACAGTTACTAATATGGCTTTCTTATCAGCTAATGACACAATCGTAGGCGGTTCTGGCACAGGTGATGCAATCAATATCAGCGATGATACGGCTACTACGCTTGATTTAACATCTAGCTCACACAAGCTCTCAAACGTTACTGGTATGGAAACCATTAGCATAGATACCAATAATGCTACAGCAACTGCAGACTATGTAATCACGCTTGGTAATACATTTGTAGCTGCAAACTATAACGCAGCCGATGGTGTATTCGCCATTACCCGTGCAGCTGCTGATACAGGTGATACAGATGTCAATGCTTCTGCAGTGACTGGCTACAATGTTTCAATTACTGGTGGCACTGCTGCAGATACGATCATTGGTGGTTCAGGAAATGATACATTGACTGGTGGCGCCGGTGTCGATACATTAACGGGCGGTGCTGGTAACGATAGGATTGATGGTGGTGTTGCTGCTGCCGATATCCTAACTGGTGGTACTGGAAATGATACGTTTGTATATGACACGGCTCCAACAGGCGTTGATAGCATTCAAGATTTCCAATTAGCTACAGATGACGGTTCTGACGCTGCTTCGGTTCGAGATATATTCGAATTCGATGGATTAACATTGGTTTTTGATGGTGCTGGTTTTAACAGTGTTGCGCTTGACTCTGCTGGCAGTAGTGCGGCTACAGTAGACGTAGTGATACTAGACTTAACGACATACGCGAATACTACAGCAGTTGATACGGCCGTAGATACTGACTCTAACAGTACAGATACCACAGATGTGATTATTTTCTGGCAAGACACCTTTGGTGTTGTCCATATCGGTTATGATACTGATCGTGGTAATGCAGGTGGCGTAGTCGATGTTGCTAAGCTGGTAGGCATAACAATGTCTGACGTTATTGCGTATGTAACAACAGCAAATATTGGTATGTTTGATGTAGCCTAATCTCCCCCAAAGGAGATGCCCACAGAGTAACGTGGGTTAAGTCATAAGAAGCCCCCATCTAGCAATAGGTGGGGGTTTTTCTTTTGTGTTTTAAGAATAATAAAAAGATTGTAATGATAAGAAATAGGAATTTAAAAGTTATCTTCATAGTATTTAAGTAGCGTTAGCTTTCTGAGACTATATATAATTCATAAGAGTAATAATAGAAATGTTTATTATTATGATATTGATCGAAATGCCAAAATTTTAGCAATTCAAATAGCATTTCTTGTTAGCATAGATTTACATAAACGACTTTCTTTTACTGCCTTTTTATTACATAACATCACTAACTATATATTTGTTATCAATAAAACCTTAGATACATATTTATGAAAAAAAATTTTTCAGCGGTAGTTGATATGAGATTTGACCAATTAGGGGACCTTACACTTGCAGGTGTTGAGGTAAACTCATTTGAATCGGTAAAACTTTTTGTAGATAAACTAAAGTCAATAGGTTATTCGTCAATCTCCTTTGCCACTAATGTCCCTGTAGATATTAATTCTGGAGAAATTGTTGAGTTAGATCCTAGTGCTGGGGGTAATAGATTCAAAACGGAGCCCAAAGATCTTTGGGCGCTTTGCTCATACGCGAATAGTATTGGTTTAGATGTAGCAATTAAATTAGATATTGTGGACTATAGAAATGACAATATTATTGGCTTTTGGACTGATTTTGGTAGAAATTTCTCCCTTACTAAATTTTTCGATAGTGTCCTAAATTATGAAAAGCAACTTGCTATAAAAGCCGAAAAATCCGGCGTAGATGTATTTTATGTAGGAAATTTTTCTAATGGATTAGATACTGAGGAATATAGAACAGAGTGGTCAAACATCGTAAATAACATTCGCCAAGTATTTAATGGAAAATTAGCTTATTCTTCAAATTCAAATAGATTAGATGCGCCAGCTGTTTTATGGGACTTGGTAGATATAATTGGGTTAGGATTTAGCCCCGAGATATCTCGAGATGCGATATATGATATTCAAGAAATAGTCAAAAAATACTATAACAGTGATAATTTGAATGGAAGAGGTGTCGTAGATGAAATATCCGAGATCAGAAAGTATCGTTTTTATAATAAAGAAATAATTTTAGATGCTGTAGAAATTCCTGCTGCAAATATAGGCTGGATGAAAGAGCCATTTTGGCAACTATTGCTTAATAATAATTTAAAAAAAGATCAATTTAATATTGATTATGAATTTCAATCCATTCGATTTCAATCAATTTTTCATTTACTAGAAAACGATCTAAATGATAACGTTTCAGGGGTAACTTTTAGAGAGTATATGCCGTGGCATGAGGCCAGTTGGATTGAGGATCCCGGAGATGAGACATCAAAGATGTGGCGACTTGCAAAAGATCTTTCGTTTTCTCTATATGATAATAAGTACGCAGAAAGCACATTAAGAACATACTTAAAATATGACTACATACCACTTGTGGATGGACCTAGCAAAGAACTTAGCTTGCTCGGGGGGCCAGAAGACGGGCAATTTATATCTGATGATTTGTGGGTACTTTTTACAAATAAGGTTGCCGCCGAAAACGGCTCTGTTTACTTACTTGATTCAAATAAAAGGGTAATTGAAAAATTCGATATTAACAGCAAGAAAGTAGAGCTAGTTAATAATGCTCTGATTATCAATCCATCAAAAAATCTAAACTATAATTCTAAATACTATCTTCAAATAGATGAAAACGCTGTCAAAGATGCATTTGGAAATAAAAACTCTGCAATATATATAAGTTTTACTTCTACAGACTCAGTTATTACTACATCCTCGAAATACACAATTAAAAGTCAATTTCAAAAAGTAAGTTATTTCGGAGATAAAAATTTTAACGGCATAGGATCGAAGTATGATGACACCATATCTGGAGGATTTGGGAATGATTCATTGAGTGGACGGATGGGAAATGATTCGCTAGCAGGTAGTTCTGGCAACGATAGTTTTGTATTCAACAGTAAGTTAGGTCCAAGTAATATAGATACGATCACAGATTTTACTCCTGGAATAGATAAGATTGCTTTAGGTAAAAATATCTTTAAAGCATTTGCTAGGGATAAAGCTATTCAAGCCGAAAATCTTGTTTATGGAAATAGCGCAATAGATAATGATGATTATATTATTTATGACCAGATCACTGGTAAACTATATTATGATGCTGATGGGTCAGGTTCAAAATCTCAAGCAATACAAATTGCTTTAATTGGAACTAGCAGTCATCCATTACTAACCTCAAATGACTTTACTGTTGTTTGAGTCGATCTTTATAAAGTAACGCAGGCTAATTTAATAAACCCCTGCCAGAAATGGTGGGGGGGTTTATTTTGTGATGAATTTGGTGTTGTTTGCTGAACATAAAGAAATTTTTAGAAAGTAATTTCTTATAAGAAGTGGC
>JACCDU010327060.1_pt1 | contig 21444 bp, 18 predicted proteins | sample 7446081 | NCBI WGS metagenome assembly JACCDU01 (sample SAMN15323447, study PRJNA562643) | freshwater metagenome | isolation source: river surface water | place: USA:Blue River Watershed | collected 2017-08-17
CGGCCATCACCGCCAGCGTGTGCAACCTCAACCCCAGCAGCCGCGGCACGGTGCAAATCAAGACACCCCGCTTTGAAGACGCCCCCGCGATCGCGCCCAACTACCTGTCCACCGACGAAGACCGCAGAGTCGCGGCCGACAGCCTGCGCGTGACGCGCCGCATCATGGCGCAAGACGCGATGAAGGCTTTTTTGCCCGAAGAGTTCAAGCCCGGCGTGCAGTACCAAACCGACGATGAACTGGCCAAGCTGGCCGGGGACATCGCCAGCACCATCTTCCACCCGGTGGGCACGACCCGTATGGGCCGGGATGACGACCCGATGGCGGTGGTCAATGCGCGGCTGCAGGTGCGCGGCGTGGCAGGTCTGCGCGTGGTCGATGCGGGCGTGATGCCCACCATCACCAGCGGCAACACCAACAGCCCGACGCTCATGATCGCCGAGAAGGCCGCGCACTGGATTGCCCAGGACGCCGAGCGCACGCCTTCGGCCTGAAGCCCACCCCAAGGGCCGTTTTGCTCAGGGATTTCCCGCGAATCGGGAAATCCCTGAGGGTTTCGTCTCCCGCCAGCCCTTACATTTCAGTCACTCGATGCAAAGCAGTACCTTGCATCCCGAGGGCCGAGGAGACAACTCGACACCCTAAGAACTCCAACATGAACCAACATCCGAACGAGATGTGACTTCTCAGGCGCCGCGCAAGCGGCGCTTTTTTTTGGCCGGTCGCTGGCCCGACAAGTCAGCCCAACACCCAATGCCACAATCGGGCCCATGGAATTGCTGATTGTTTCGCTGGCCTCGCTGCTGGCCGGCTTGGTGGACTCGATCGTGGGCGGTGGCGGCCTGATCTTGTTGCCCGCCCTGTTTGCCACCTTCCCCGGCGCGGCCCCGGCCACGCTGTTTGGCACCAACAAAAGCGCCTCGATCTGGGGCACCGCCTTTGCCACCGTGCAGTACAGCCGCCAAGTGGTCATGCCCTGGCACTCCTTGCTGCCCGCAGCTGGTCTGGGCCTGCTGGGTTCTCTGGCCGGTGCCTGGGCCGTCACCCAGGTGGACCCCAGCTGGTTCCGCAAAGCGCTGCCCGTGCTGCTGGTTCTGCTGCTGATTTACACCCTGACCAAAAAAGACCTGGGCCGCAGCCATGCCCCACGCTTTGCTGGCACAACCGAAGTCTGGATCGCTGCAGGCATCGGTCTGGTGATCGGTTTTTACGATGGTTTCTTCGGGCCCGGCACCGGCAGCTTTCTGGTGTTCGCGTATGTGCGCCTGCTGGGCTATGACTTTTTGAACGCCTCGGCGGCGGCCAAGATGATCAATGTGGCCACCAACCTGGCCGCACTGACGCTGTTCACACTCAAAGGCCATGTGTGGTGGCACATGGCGCTGCCCATGGCACTGGCCAATGTGGTGGGCAGCCTGATCGGCACCCGGCTGGCCCTGAAACACGGCGCCGGTTTTGTGCGCCACGTCTTCATCTTCGTGGTGCTGGCCTTGATCTGCAAAACCGCTTACGACACCTGGCTGCGTTGAGCCCTCAACGCAAGCGCCACTTGATCTGCCCGGCGTACTGCGCCAGCGCCACGCCCGACAGGATCACACCCGCCCCGGCGATCTTGATCCAGGTGTAGTGCTCGCCTGACCATGCCCAGGCAAACAGGCCGGTCATGGGCGGCATCAGGTACATCAAGGGGGCCGTGCGGGCGACGCCGCGCACGATGTTGATCCAGCCCCAGATCAACCAGCCCATGAAAGCGGACACCAGCACCGACCAGAACAAGCCGGCCCAGGCCCACACATCCAACGTGGCCCAGGGCGCTTGCAGACCCACCGGGACCGACCAAAGCAGAATCGGCAGGCTGCCCAGCAAGGTGGTGTAACCCATGGTCAGCACCGGCCCGTGCCGCTCCATCACGGGCTTGGCCGCCACGGTGTAATAAGAAAACAGGCTGGCCGCGATCAGCAAGACCAGATCGCCGCCACCGGCTCGCCAGTGACCGCCCAACAGCTTGTCGGACAGGAACATCAAAACCCCCAGCAGGGCCAAGCCAACCCCGGCGATCTGGGCCAGGCTCAAGCGCTCGAAACCCTTGTAACGCAAGATCAGCAAGGTGAACACCGGCCCGCAAGCCAGAATGACGGCACTGGAAAACGCCGTGGACCAATGGATGCCGTAGGTCACCAGCCCCACATGCAAGGTGTGGCCCGCAAAGCCCAGCCAGGCCATGTGCAGCAGGTCTTGGCGGGGCAAGGTGGGCAACCAGCGGCCCAGACGCCAGCGCATCAGCAAGAGCGCACACGTGGGCATGATGATGTAGCGCGCCATCAAAAAACCCGTGGGCGAAACCAGCTCAAACAGGTACTTTTGCAGCGTGAAGTTGGCCCCCCAGATCACGATCAGGGCCAGCGCGGCCATCAATGCGGTTTGATCATGGCGGTGCAGGGGCAGTCGGTGGGGCATGGGCCATTGTCACCGCGCCCAGCCCACCGGCTTGTCCCGCTTGCAGCAAGCGGGCCACATGGACCCGATCAGTCTTCGGTGACGACCGGCACGCGTTGGGAAAGTGCGCACATCAATTCGTAACCCACCGTGCCCGCGGCCTGGGCCACCTCGTCGATGCTCAGCACAGCCCCGTTGGCCGCTCGCCCCCACAAAGTCACACGCGTGCCCATGCCGGCCTGCGGCAAATCGCTCAGGTCCACCGCCAGCATGTCCATGCTCACGCGGCCCAAGGTCCGGCTGCGCACACCGTCCACCAGCACCGGCGTACCAGTGGGGCAGATGCGCGGATAACCGTCGGCATAACCACAGGCCACCACACCCATGCGCAGGGGTCTGTCGGCCACAAAGCTGGAGCCATAACCCACGCTGTCGCCCACCTGCAACTGCTGCACCCCGATGATGCTGGCGTTCAGGCTCATGGCGGGCTGCAAGTCCCACTCGGCCGCCGAGTGCGCCGGGAAATCCGGTGAGCTGCCATACAGCGCGATGCCCGGGCGGATCCAGTCGGCCTTGACACTGGCCTGCTGTGCATGCCGCAAGGTGGCCGCGCTGTTGCTCACGCTGCGTTCGCCGGGCAAGTCGCGGGTGGCCTCTTCAAAGCGGGCCATTTGCTCGGCAATGCCTTTGTCGCCATCGGCGTCGCTGAAGTGGGTGATCAGCGAAATCTCGTCCACCTGGGGCAAGGCGTTCAGCCGCGTCCAGGCCGAGCGGTAACGCTGCGGCGTGAACCCCAGTCGGTTCATGCCCGAATTCATTTTGAGAAAAACCCGGTGCGGCTCGTGTGTCTTGTGCAGCGCCAGCATGTCGATCTGCTCGTCGCAATGCACCGTGTGCCACAGGTGCAGCCGCGAACACAGCTCCAGATCGCGGGCCTCAAAAGCGCCTTCGAGCAGCAAGATCGGGCCACGCCAGCCCAAAGCCCGCACCCGCTCGGCCTCACTCAGGTCCAGCAAGGCAAAACCATCGGCCGCGCGCAGGCCTTCAAACACCCGCTCGATGCCGTGTCCGTAGGCATTGGCTTTGACCACGGCCCAGGCCTGGGCATCGGGCGCAGCTTGCCGGGCACGGGCCAGGTTATGGCGCAAAGCCGAGGTGTGGAGGGTGGCCTGAATGGGACGGGGCATGCAGCAGATCGCCTGAAGTTCGTGACCGTCCAAGTGTGCCAGCAATCTGCCCCCCGCCCCTCACCACCGACCACGCCTGAATGCACTCGGGAATACCCCTTGCGCCCCTGCTCAAAAGGGGTCATGCAAATGAATTACACTGGCCCGCTGCCTGTCGTGCGTGGCGCATTTCGCGCCCTCGCCAAGGCCTTGGTTGAACTTTGATATTCGATGGAAGTTTTTCAATTTCTGATGCCCATCTTCACCGAGTACGGCTACTGGGCCGTGTTCGTGATGCTTTTGATTTGCGGCTTCGGTGTTCCCGTCCCGGAAGATGTGACCTTGGTCACCGGCGGGGTGATTGCCGGACTGGGACACGCCAATGTGCACACCATGTTTGCCGTGGGCATGGCGGGTGTCTTGATCGGCGATGGGCTCATGTTCACCCTGGGTCGTTTGTACGGGCAACGCATTTCGCAAATGCCGGGATTTCGCAAAGTGCTGACCCCTGAACGCTTTGCCAGCGCACAAGGCGCTTTCCACAAATACGGCAAATGGGTCATGTTCGTGGCCCGTTTTCTGCCCGGCCTGCGCACCCCCGTGTTCTTTTCGGCCGGCATGAGCCACCGCGTGACCTTCCCCACCTGGTTCCTGATGGACGGTTTTGCCGCCCTCATCAGCGTGCCGATCTGGGTGTACCTGGGCTACTACGGTGCCCAGAACTGGGACTGGATGTTTGGCGTGCTGCGCCAGTTCCAGCACGGTATTTTTGCCCTGCTCGCGCTGGGTCTGGGCTGGGTGGGCTGGCGCTGGTGGCACAAGCACAAAGCTGCTGCTGCCGCCTCCAAAGACATCCACTGAGCCACACCGATGGCGCGCGCCCCTGACAAAAGCCTGGCCGTGGCCGGGCTGCTGTTCAATGCCCTGGTCTGGGGCCTGTGCTGGTGGCCCTTCAAACAACTGGAAACCCTGGGGTTGCACCCGCTGTGGGCCACCGCCTTGGTCTACGGCTTTGTCTTCATCTCGATGGCCATTGGGCTGGGCCTGCGTGGCCAGCTGGTCAGCTGGCGTCATCACCCCGGGCTGTGGCTGCTGCTGCTCGCATCGGGTCTGACCAATGTGGGCTTCAACTGGGCGGTCACCGTGGGCGACGTGGTGCGCGTGGTCTTGCTGTTTTACCTGATGCCCGCCTGGTCGGTGCTGGTGGCTTGGTGGCTGCTGGACGAAAAACCCAGTGCCATGGCCTTGTTGCGCCTGGTGCTGGCGCTGAGCGGTTTGTTCATCGTGCTCAAAACGCCTGAAACGCCCTGGCCTGTGCCCGAAAGCCTGGCCGATGTGCTGGCGCTGCTCAGCGGCCTGACGTTTGCCATCACCAACGCCTTGCTGCTCAAACTCAAAGACTCGCCCAGTTCCTCGCGCACCCTGGCCATGTTTGGCGGCGGTGCCATCATGGCGGCCTTGGCCGCACTGCTGGGCTTGGCAACCGGCGTGGTCCATGCGGGTGCAGTGCCCGCCTGGGCCTGGCTGCCCATGTTGGCTTTGCTGAGCACATCGTTCCTGTTTGGCAACCTGGCCTTGCAATATGGCGCGGCGCGGCTGGCTGCCCACACCACAGCCCTGGTCATGTTGTCCGAGGTGCTGTTCGCCAGCGTGTCTTCCGTCATACTGGGCGCTTCAAGCTGGGAAGGTCGCACCCTGGTGGGCGGCGCGCTGATCCTGCTGGCGGCGGTGCTGTCGGTGGTCGGCTCCAGCCAACACGATTGAAACTGGAGCGCCCACATGAGCATCTACGATTTTGAAGCCCTCGGCATCGACGGCCAGACGGTGGCTTTGTCCAGGTACAAAGGCCAGGTGATGCTGATCGTGAACACCGCCAGCGCCTGCGGCTTCACGCCCCAGTTCACCGGGCTTGAAAAACTGCACCAGCAGTACGGCACCCAAGGCCTGGCCGTGCTCGGTTTTCCATGCAACCAATTCGCCAGCCAGGACCCGGGGGACGACGCGCAAATCGCCAACTTCTGCCAGAAGAACTACGGCGTCAGCTTTCAGATGATGAGCAAGATCAAGGTCAACGGCGACGGTGCCCACCCGCTGTACCAATGGCTCACCGCCGAGGCCCCCGGCATCCTGGGCAGCAAGGCCATCAAGTGGAACTTCACCAAGTTCCTGGTCGGCCGCGATGGCCGGGTCATCCAGCGCTACGCGCCACAAGATGCGCCCGAGAAGATCGCCAAGGACATCGAGGCGGCACTGGCCGCCTGAAACCGCGCCGCAAACGCGGTACCCAGCACAGTGCGCCTGGCGGGTTGTAGATCGCATTCGACATGCAGTTTTTTACGAAGTCAAAGTCTTTTTTGATCTGCTTTTTCCGAGAATGACTTGTGCGTATCCTCGGATCAATTTTTGTCGAATCACGGGATGACGCATGCGACCCAAAAGTTCCCCACACAAACCGAGCCATCGCCTGGGCTGGTGTCTGGCCTTCCTGACACACAGTGCCTTGGCCCAAAGTCCACCGGGCATACCGCCCGCAGCCAAGGCTCCCGCCCCTGTTGTGACCCCAAGCAGTTCGTTCGTGGCCACGGGGCCCGAGCTGGGGTCGGAACACATCATCCCGATCATCCTGGCCCATAACCCGCAATTGCGGGCTGCGCAAAGTGCACGCACGGCGGCGCGATCGGGCATCTCAGCGGCCCAAGCGCTGGCCAACCCGCGCATCGATTGGAACCAGGGCCGAAACACCGCACGCCTGCCTGGCGTGACCAGTGGGGCCACCCAAAGCTGGACCATCAGCCAGGCGATCGACAACCCCGCGCTGCGCAAGGCACGCGTGGATGCGGCCAGTGCCACAGAGCAAGAAAGCGCTCACCTGGTGGGATGGACACGCAACGAACTGGTCAGTCAGGCACGCTTGCGCGTCTATCAGGGCCTGCTCTACCAAGCACAGGCTGCGGCCGCGGCCGAAGATGTCCAGTTGCTGGAGCAGGTGCGCGAACGGGTCCGCCTGCGGGTCGAGAGCGGGGAGGCGGCACGCTACGAGATCATCAAAGCGGATGCAGAAATCATCACCGCACGCGAGCGGCTGCAAACGTCCAGGCTCATGGTGGAGCAACGCAAAATCCAGCTCAACCAGTTGGCCGCCGGTCAACTGCCGGGGCAGTGGGTGCTGTTGGGCGATCTGAAAGACACGCAAGAGTTGTTGAGCCTGACCCAGCTGCACCAACTGGTGGAAAAACACAACCCAGAATTGAGCCTGCTTCAGGCTGAAGTGCACAAGGCCCAGGCCCTGCTGCGCAGCGCAGAGTCCAGCCGGTGGCCTGGCCTGGAGCTGCGCTACAGCCAGAGCCAAGATCCCGAGCTGCGCCAGGGGCAATGGGGCGTAGGGGTGCAAATTCCCTTGCTGGACCGGCGCAGCGGGCCCATCGCACAGGCCAGCGCCGAACTGGAGCGGGCCCAGATCCGCCTGGAAGGCCGCAAAGCCGAGCTCCAGCAACAGGTCCTGCTGACCTGGAAATCGCTGGAAATGGCACGTCTGCGCATCGAAGCGCTGAGCCAGGGCTCGGTGCGCGAGGCCGAAGCCGCGCTGCGCGTGGCGCAAGCCGCTTACCGTTTTGGCGAACGAGGCATCCTCGATGTGCTGGACGCTCAGCGCGTGCTGCGCAGCGTGCGTGCCGACCTGATCGAAGCGCGCTACCAGCTGCAAGAAGCCCGCGTCATGCTGGACCAGCTGACCGGCCAGAACACCGACCACTCACCTTCTTGAAATTTTGCAGGACTCCACCATGAAACCCCGTTTTTTCACTTTGCAGCGAACCGCGTTGTGCTTGCTGATCGGCAGCGGTGCCTTGCTGTTGTCGGCCTGTGGCGACAAGAAACCCCAGCCTGTGGCCAGCAACGCGGCGGCTGCAGTCGATCCGATGGAGGTCGTGATCAAGCCTGAAATGGCCCAGCAGTTCAAAGTCAGCAAGCTGGAGCTGCAGCAGATCACGCCCTGGCTGGACATCTCTGGGCGGATTGAAGCCAACGACCGCCTGGTCACCCGCATTGGCGCGGCCGTGACCGGGCGCGTCACCGAAGTGCTGGCCGAAGTCGGTGACCGGGTCCAGCCTGGGCAGGCCCTGGCCCGTGTGGCCAGCAGCGAACTGACCACGGCGCAAATGGGGTATTTGAAAGCCCACTCTGCGGCCTCGCAGGCCGAGCGCGCTGTGGACCGCGCACGCCAGCTCATCTTGGCCGACGTGATCGGCTCCGCCGAACTGCAACGCCGTGAGTCCGAGTTGGCCGTCGCCCGTGCCGAGCTGCGGGCCGCAGGTGATCAGCTCCGCTTGATGGGCTTGCCCTCCGGGGCGATTGAACGCTTGCGAGACCAGGGCACGCTGCACCCTGTGGCCGCAGTCAGCGCCACGCTGGCCGGCGTGGTGATCGAGCGCAAAGTCAGCCATGGACAAGTCGCACAACCCGGAGACCCCCTGTTCACGGTGGCCGATCTGAGCACGGTCTGGGTCGTGGGCGCTCTGCCCGAGCAGACCGCGCGCTCTGTCCAGGCCGGGCAAACCGTCAACATCGAGGTGCCTGCACTGGACAACCGGTCCTTGTCGGGCAAGATTGTTTTTGTCGGCGACACGGTCTCGCCAGAGACGCGCAGCGTCACCATCCGCACACAAGTCGACAACTTCAAACGTGACCTGAAGCCGCAAATGCTGGCCACCATGCGGGTGCGGGGGAGCACACAACAAGTGCTCGCCTTGCCGGCACAAGCTGTTGTCCGAGAAAACGACCGCGATCATGTTTTTGTCCGTACCGCCGAACTGCGCTACCGGCTCACACCGGTGGAACTCGGCCCCGCCCAAGACGAACTGCGCCCTGTGCTCAAAGGACTGCCTCAAGGCAGCGAAGTGGTCACAGAAGGGGCCTTTCACATGAACAACGAGCGCAAACGCGCAGAGCTGGAGTAAACCATGGTCGCCTCCATGATCCGCGCGGCGCTGAGCCAGCGCCTCATCGTTGTGGTGCTGGCCCTGGTGCTGTGTGCTTTTGGTCTGCGTGAAGCGACCCGGCTTTCGGTGGACGCCTTTCCGGACGTGACCAACGTGCAGGTGCAAGTCGCCACCGAAGCGCCTGGTCGCTCGCCCGAAGAAATCGAGCGATTTGTGACGGTCCCGCTCGAAATTGCCATGACCGGCTTGCCCGGTCTGGTGGAAATGCGCTCGCTCAACAAAAGCGGCTTGTCCATCATCACCTTGGTCTTCGCCGACAAGACCGATGTGTACTTCGCCAGACAACTGGTGACCGAACGCCTGATCGAAGTCACCCCGCGCATGCCCGCGGGCATTGCCCCTGTGCTGGGGCCGGTGTCTACAGGGCTGGGCGAGGTGTACCAATACACCCTTGAAAAAGCCGATGACGGCCAACGCGCCCTGACGCCTGAGGAACTGTCGGAGCGCCGCACCGTGCAAGACTGGGTGGTCCGCCCACTGCTGCGCTCCATTCCGGGCGTGGCCGAGATCAACTCGCAAGGCGGCTACGTCAAGCAATACCAGGCCCTGGTCGATCCCGGGCGTCTGCGGCACTACAACCTCTCGGTGCAGCAGGTGGTGCAGGCCATTGCCGCCAACAACTCCAACGCCAGCGGCGGCATCTTGCCGCAGGTCAATGAGCAATACCTGATTCGCGGCGTAGGCCTGATCCGATCGGTCGAAGACATCGGCAACATCGTGATCAAGGAACAGGCCGGTGTGCCGGTCTTTGTGCGGGATGTGGCCCAGGTCCAGATCGGCAGTGAAGTGCGTCAGGGGGCCATCATCAAAGGCGGGTACACCGAAGGTGTGTCCGGCATCGTGTTGATGATGCGTGGCGGCAATGCCAAAGAAATCGTATCCCGCATCAAGACACGCGTCGATCAGATCAACCACCAAAACATGCTGCCCGATGGTTTGAAGATCGTGCCTTACTACGACCGCACCGAACTGGTCGACTCTGCCCTGTGGACCGTGGGCAAGGTGTTGATCGAAGGCATCTTTCTGGTGGTGGTGGTCCTGTTCATTTTCCTGGGCGATGTGCGCTCCAGCCTGATCGTGGTGGCCACCTTGATCATCGCGCCGTTGACCACCTTCATCTTGATGAACCGCTACGGCATTTCCGCCAACCTGATGTCTTTGGGTGGCCTGGCGATCGCCATCGGCCTGATGGTGGATGCCACCGTGGTGGTGGTCGAGAACGTTTACCACCGACTGGGGCACGCAGGCCAAAGCATTGGCGAGCGGGTGCGAACGGTGCTGTCGGCCACCACCGAGGTGGCCACGCCGACCATCTTTGGCATCGCCATCATCATTTTGGTGTTCCTGCCACTGATGACTTTGCAGGGCATCGAGGGCAAGATGTTTGCCCCCCTGGCCCTGACCATTGCCATGTCCCTGGCCGTCTCCTTGCTGGTTTCGCTGTTTTTGTCGCCGGTGCTGTGCTCTTATTTTCTCAAGGGCGGATCCGGGGATGACACACGCCTGATCGCCTACCTCAAGCGCCACTACCTGCACTTGCTGGATGCCGCCACAGCCCGAAATCGACGGACACTGGCGGTAGCGGTGGCTTTGCTGCTGGGTTCTCTGGCCTTGTTCCCCTTGCTGGGCAAGTCCTTCATGCCGACCATGAAAGAGGGTGCGCTGACCCCGCAGATCAACCGCGTGCCCAGCATCTCGCTGGACGAGTCGATCCGCATGGAAATGGCCGCCATGAAAACCATCGCCGAAGTGCCTGGCGTGCGCATGGTGGTGTCCAAGCTCGGACGCGGTGAATCGCCGGCCGACCCCGCCGGCCCCAACGAGTCCGACCCCATCGTGTTGCTGGACCCGAAATCGGACAGGAGCCAGGACGAGATCGACGAAGACATCCGCCAGCGGCTGTCGAGCATTCCTGGTGTGCAGATCGTGCTGTCGCAGCCCATCTCTGAGCGGGTCGATGAAATGGTGACCGGTGTGCGCTCGCAAGTGGCCATCAAGATCTTCGGCGATGAATTGGGCGAGCTCAAAAACATCTCAGAGAAAGTCGCCCGTATCCTTAAAAGCGTGGCGGGCAGTCGCGACATCCGCATCGAACGGCTGTCAGGTCAGCAGGCCCTGACGATCGACATTGACCGCAAAGCCATCGCCCGCCATGGCCTGAATGTGGCCGATGTGCAAAGCATCATCGAGACCGCCATCGGCGGCAAGGACGTGACCACGCTGTACGAAGGTGAACGCCGTTACAGCGTGGTGGTGCGCTTTCCACCCCAGGTGCGCCAATCGGCCGAGGCCATTGGCAGCACCTTGCTGCCCACGCCCGGTGGTGCCCAGGTGCCCCTGTCAAGTCTGGCCAGCATCCAGCTGGTGGACGGCCCCGCCCAGATCAGCCGGGAAAGCGGCAAGCGCCGTGTGGTGGTCGGCGCCAACGTGGAAGGCCGTGACCTCGGAGGTTTTGTGACCGAGGTCCAGCAGCGCATCGATCAGGAAGTGAAGCTGCCCGAAGGCTATTACTTTGTCTACGGCGGCCAGTTTGAAAACATGGAGCGCGCGATGGGCACCCTGGCGATCATCGTGCCACTGACCATCGTGGCGATTTTCTTCCTGCTGTTCATCTTGTTCCGCTCGGTGAAGCTGGCCGCCTTGATCATTCTGGTGCTGCCGTTCGCCTCGATCGGTGGCCTGGTCGGCTTGTTTGTTTCAGGGGAATATGTGAGCGTGCCGGCATCCGTGGGCTTCATTGCCTTGTGGGGCATCGCTGTGCTCAACGGGGTGGTGCTGGTGACGTGCATCCGGCGCCTGCGTGAAGACGGCATGGGGGTGGCCGAAGCCGTGCGGGAGGGCTGTGTGCAGCGCTTCCGCCCGGTGATGATGACCGCGACCGTGGCCCTGTTGGGACTGGTGCCCTTTTTGTTCGCGTCGGGGCCTGGCTCTGAAGTGCAGCGCCCGCTGGCCATCGTGGTCATTGGCGGCTTGATCTCTTCGACCTTGCTCACGCTGGTGGTGCTGCCCACCCTTTACCGCTGGTTCGATGACGCACCCAGCGAAGCTTGAATCCCACAGGAGTTGCCATGAAAGAAATCCGAGCCATCGTTCGCCCCAACCGCCTGCAGCGCCTGCGGGACGCGTTGAGGGCCATTCCCAATTTTCCGGGCGTCACGATTTTCAAGGCCGAAGGTTTCACCGCCCCTGCGGCAGTGAACAAGCGTTCGGTCAAGGACGAATTGACCGACTTCAGCGATAAATTGATGGTCTGCGTGCTGGTGGAAACCGAGATGGTGGAGCCGATTCGGCGCGCCATCATGGAAGCCTGTCACACCGGTCAGATCGGCGATGGTCTGGTCTGGGTCATTGACATTGAGAGCATGCACCGCATCCGCGACCAACAAGCCTTGGGTTAAAGCGCACGCAGGACTCAGTCCTGCGCGCTGTGCATCACCTGCTCGACCAGCGGGTGGTGGCGGCTGCGGCGCGTGGTCAAGGCATAAATGTCTTCCTTGACCTCGGTCTGCCCCACGAGCTTGAGGCCTTTCATGAGGGACAAATCGTCACGCCCGATCAAACTGGCCGGGAAGACACCCAGCCCGCCGAGTCCGAACACCGACATCAAGGCGCTGTCTTCAAACTCGCCCACCACACGCGGCTTCATTTGCAATTCATCGAACCAGCGGTCCAACGATCCGCGCAGCGGTGAATGTGCCGTGGGCAGCAACACAGGCAATCGGCTCAGACTCTGCGGAAAATCATCGACATCGGCCTTATGCACCAGTGCCGCGGGGCCAAACCAACCCACCTCGGACGAAGACAACAAGCGACTGGACAAGCGCAAATTGCTGTTGTGGGCCGCCGCCTGCCCCGCCAGCACCAAGTCCAGATGGTGCAAGGCCAACTCGGCCATCAAGTGCTCAATCTCGCCTTCATGGCACACCAGCTTGAGTTCTGCCGCTTGCAGCGCTGGCCCCAGCAACTTGTGCGCCGCCAATTTGGAAATCCCGTCCGACAAACCCACCGCCAAGCGGATCGACGGCTCCGTGGCGGCCTGCATGACTTCTTGCGGAATGCGCTGGCCGATCTGGAAAATTTCTTCAGCCCGGGCATAGGCCACATCACCCGCTTCGGTGAGCGTGACCCCACGCCCCAGGGGCTTGAGCAGCTGATGACCCAGCGATTTTTCGAGCTCGCGCACCTGCGCGCTGATGGTCTGGATCGCCATGTCCAAACGCTGGGCAGCACGGGCAAAACCGCCCTCTTTGGCGACCACCCAAAAATAATACAAATGTCGGTAATTGAATGCAGCCACGTTCTCTCCTGTGCATTCATTGTGCAGCAGTTGCTGCCGTCTCCCCGGCTATGACAAGGCTTCGTCCAACAGCTCCACCCAATGCCGCACCGGCAGGCCGCTGCCGCTTTGCAGGTGGGTGATGCAGCCGATGTTGGCGCTCAACACGCCCTGAGGTTCCAGCGCGCTCAGGTGGCCCAGCTTGCGGTCGCGCAAGGTTTTGGACAACTCGGGATTGAGCACGCTGTAGGTACCCGCCGAGCCGCAGCACAGGTGGGATTCGTTGGCTGTGACCTTGATCTGGAAACCCAGATCACCCAAATGCTTTTCGACGCCACCTTTGAGTTGCTGGCCGTGTTGCAGCGTGCAGGGCGGGTGGTAGGCCTGCAGGCCTGCCGCTCGCAGGGCTTGAGGCTTGATTTTGGCTTGGAGCAGCGGCACCAGCTCGGGCAGCAGCTCGCTCAGGTCTTTCGTCAAGGCGCTGATGCGGGCGGCCTTGTCGGCATAAGCCGCATCGCCCTTGAGCACGTGGCCATAGTCCTTGACCATGACACCGCAGCCCGAGGCGTTCATCACGATGGCTTCGACCTCGCCCGACTCGACCAGCGGCCACCAGGCATCGATGTTGGCGCGCATGTGAGCCATGCCGCCATCGTGGTCGTTCAGGTGGAACTTGACCGCGCCGCAGCAACCGGCCTTGGGGGCGGTCACCGTCTGAATGCCTGCGGCGTCGAGCACGCGGGCGGTGGCGGTGTTGATGTTGGGGCTCATGCTCGGCTGCACACAACCTTCGAGCATCAGCACTTTGCGCGCGTGCTGCGCCGTGGGCCAGGCACCGGCGTTTTGCGGCGCAGGCACTTTGGCCTTGAAGCTTTCGGGCAAAAGGCCGCGCACCATCTGCCCCATCTTCATGGCCGGAGCAAACAGGGGCGAAGGCAGGCCTTCCTTGAGCGCCCAGCGCACCAGCTTTTCGCCCATGGGGCGCTCGACTTTGGCGTCCACCAGCTTGCGGCCAATGTCCACCAAGTGGCCGTATTGCACGCCGCTCGGGCATGTGCTTTCGCAATTGCGGCAGGTCAGGCACCGGTCCAGGTGTTGCTGGGTTTTGCGGGTAGGCGTCTGGCCTTCGAGCACCTGCTTCATCAGGTAGATGCGGCCACGCGGGCCGTCGAGTTCGTCGCCCAGCAGCTGGTAAGTGGGGCAAGTGGCCGTGCAAAAGCCGCAATGCACACACTTGCGCAAGATGGCTTCGGCCTCTTGGCCTTCAGGGGTGTTTTGGTATTCGGGGGCGAGGTGGGTTTGCATGAGAGGTCGCCTCAGAGCGGGTGCATGCGACCGGTGGCGAACACGCCTTTCGGGTCGAACTGCTTTTGCAATTGTTGCTGGATGCGTTCTTGCACCGCGTCCAGCGGGGTGTTCACGCCAGCGACTTTGTCCACCTCGGCGTGGGTGGTGCTGGCGCGGAACAAGCTGGCGTGGCCACCGACCGATTGCGCCAATTCACGCAAAGCCACGGCGGCAGAAGCAGGTGCCCACAGCCAGCGCTGCGCGCCTTGCCACTCGATGTATTGGGAAGGATGGTCCAGGCCGGGCAAGTCCAGCACCGGCGCAGTCTGCGGCACCGACAGGCGCCACAGGCAGGCATCGGCCGCAGGGGCTTCAAAGAAGGGCAAGGTTTGCTCGCCGCTGGCGTGCCAGTCGGCAGCGGCCTCGGTGTTGTTCATCACCGTCACCTGGGCGCCCAGGGCGGTGGCATCGGCGCTCATCTTGCTGGTGGCCGACTGCACCGCCGCCACCGCGCCGCGCAGGCGCACAAACAAATAATCGGCCACCGGCTGGGCCGTGGTGTCGCGCACCCAGGCGCTGGCGTTCAGGGGCAAGGGCTGGCCGCCCCAGCGGTGCAACAGATCGAGTGCGGCATGTTGCGCGAGGCCCGCACACATGAGTGTGGCCTCGGCCGGGGCCACGGGCAAGACTTTCAGGCTGACTTCGGTGATCAGGCCCAGCGTGCCCCAGCTGCCCGCCATCAGGCGGCTCACGTCGTAACCGGCCACATTCTTCATGACCTGACCGCCAAAGGTCAGGTGCTCGCCCAGACCGTTGATGAAGCGCGCGCCCAACACATAGTCGCGCACTGCGCCCGCCGTGGCGCGAGCGGGGCCGCTCAAGCCTGCGGCCACCATGCCGCCCACCGTAGCGCCTTCGCCAAAGTGCGGCGGCTCAAACGCCAGGCACTGGCCCTTCTCGGCCAAGGCAGCCTCCAGCTCGGCCAGGGGCGTGCCAGAGCGCACCGTGACCACCAGCTCGCTGGGCTCGTAGCTGACAATGCCGCGGTAGCCCCGGGTATCGAGTACCTCGCCCGTGAGGCTTTGGCCCCAGAAATCTTTGCTGCCACCACCGCGCAGGCGCAAGGTGCGGCCATCCACACCCGCCTCGCGCACGGCGTCGATCAGGGAATTGAGTTGAGCGTCCATGGGCAAAGATGGTAACCCCCACCCATGGCGGGTTGTGTGAATTTTTTGAACGCTGGCGTTGTGGGAAATTCGTCCACGGCCTGCGCAAAAACTCAGGCTTTGTAGAAATTCACCGGCAAACCCGGCACATCCACCCGCATGGCCCAAATGCACCCCGATCCAGGCATGGCGGCCAGCTCGGCCTCGCTGCGGCCCTGGCGAGAGCTGGTGATGAACAGGGTTTTCAGATCCTCGCCACCCAAGCAAGGCATGGTCGGGCACTGCACCGGGGTTTCCAGCTCGGCCAGCACCTGGCCTTGCGGTGAGAACTTGACGATGCGCCGGCCCTCGTACATGGCGCTGTAGTAATGGCCCTGCGAATCCACTGTGGCACCGTCAGGCCGCCCGCCATAGCCTGGGCCACCGGTCTGGCCCCAGGTCCAGCCAGCGGGCTTGGGCGTGGCCTGGTGAAACAAGCGCTCGTTCGACAAGCGGTTGTTCGCAGCGTCCCAGTCCCAGGCGCGCACCTGGTGGCTGCCCGTGCACGACCAGTACAGGGTTTTGCAGTCCGGTGACCAGGCCAGCCCGTTGGCCACCGTGGCCCGGTCCATCATGGGCTGGAGCACATGGCCATTCAGGCAATACAGCACGCCATCGGCCTTGTCGCGTGGCTCGTACATCGAACCCGCCCAAAAGCGACCCAGCGGGTCGCACTTGCCGTCGTTGAAGCGCACACACGTGGTGTCGTAGGGTGCCGCCGCCAGCAGCTGCAGCGGACCGCCCCAGGTCTTGCCCAGGTAAATGCCGTCGCGCAAAGCGATGATCAGTCCACCACCTTGCACCGGCGCGATGCAACCGGGCGATTCGGGCACGGGCCAGTATTCAACGGGGCCTTGCGCCTGCATCTGCCCCTGAATCGACAGGCGCGCCAGTCGGCGACCAGGGATATCCACCCAGTACAGGCGGTTTTCTTGCGGGTGCCAAAACGGCGATTCGCTCAGGCCGTCGGGTTCGGTGGTGATGGCGGTCCAGGTGGGTGCGGTGTTCATGCGGGCATTGTGCCCCGCGGGGCCAGGTTTTCGAGGTGCCCGGCGGATTTGGTACCTCAAATGAAACAGCCCGCAGGGCACGGGGCGCTGCGGGCTGCGGATGGGTGTCGAGCCAAGCCCGACGTCGATCACTTCTTGCGAGCGGCGATCGCCTCTTCGGCTTCTTTCACCAGAGCGACGCCCACGGTGTTTTTCCACTTGTCGTACACAGGACGGGTCACTTGCACAAAGGCCTCGCGCTCGGCGGGCGTGAGGTGCGTGACCGTCACGCCCATGGCGGCGATGTCCTTGAAGGCCGGCTTGTCGGCTTCGGTCAAGCCTTTGCGGGCGATGGCGATTTCTTGTTTGCCTGCGTCGATGGCAGCTTGGCGCACGATGGCTTGGTCAGCCGGTGTCCATGAGGCCCAGATGTCCTTGTTGACCACGAAGATCAGCGGGTCGGCCACATAGCCCCACGAGGTCACGAATTTCTGACCGACGTTTTGCATCTTGAGCACGTTGAACAGGAACAGCGGGTTCTCTTGACCGTCCACCGCGCCACTGGACAGCGCGGGCTGTGCATCGGCCCAGCTCATTTGCGTGGGGTTGGCACCCATGGCGCTGAACATGTCGGAGTAAATGGGCGAGCCCACCACGCGGATTTTCATCCCCTTGAGATCGGCAGGCGATTTGATCGCGCGCTTGGAGTTGGTCACTTCGCGGTAACCGTTCTCACCCCAGGCCAATGGCACCACGCCGGCTTTGTCGAGGGTCTGGAAAATCTTCTTGCCCACCGAGCCTTGGGTCAGCGCGTCGATGGCCGCGTAGTCGGGCATCAGGAAGGGCAGCGAGAACAGGTTGAGTTCCTTGACCTGGGGCGACCAGTTGATGGTCGAGCCCACGGCCATGTCGATCACGCCTTGGCGCAAAGCGCTGAATTCGCGGGTCTGGTCGCCCTGGATGAGCGACACACCGGGGTACAGCTTGATGTTGATGCGGCCTTGGGTGCGTTCCTTGACCAGATCGGACCAGATCTTGGCAGCCTGGCCCCAGGGTGTGGGCGGTGCCAACACGATGGACAAGCGGTATTCGGCTTTGTAGTCGGCGGCCGCAGCAGGGGCCGAGAATGCACCGAAGGCGGTGGCAGCAGCCAGCAGGCTGAGCAGGTGACGGCGAAGTTTCATGAAAAGTCTCCTTGTTTGAAAAAGTACAACAGCAATCTTAATAGCCCATTTGGCGCGGCAACCACAAGGCCAGCTCGGGCCAGGCGATCACGGCAAGCATGACCAGGAACATCGAGAACAGCATCCAGCCGACCCAGCGCACGGTCTCTTCCATGCGCACACCGGCGATGCGGCAAGACACCATCAGGTTCACGGCCAGCGGCGGGGTGAACTGGCCCAGCGCCACCTTGAGCGTGAGGATCACGCCAAACCAGACCGGGTCCCATTTGTAGAACTGCACGATGGGCCACAAGAGCGGCACAAAGATCAGGAAGATGGACACGCCATCGAGGAACATGCCCACGGTGATCAGCATGAGGATGAGCAGCGCCAGCACGCCATATTCGCCCAGGCCCGAGTTGACGATGGCATTCGTCACCGGATCAATCACGCCCAGCGTGGACAGGGAGAAGGCGAAGATGCCCGCCAGCGACACCACCAGCAAGATCACGGCCGACAACTCACCCGACTCGCGCAGGATGATGAACAGGTCGCGCATCTGGATGGTGCGGTAAATCACCATGCCCACGAACAAGCCGTAGAACACCGCCACCACCGCGGCTTCGGTGGGCGTGAACCAACCGGCGCGCATGCCGCCCAGGATCAAGATGGGCGCAGCCAAGCCCCAGGTGGCTTCCTTGAAGCTCTTCCACAATTCGGGGCGCGGCAAGCTGGCCTCGTGCGCGCCCATCTTGTGTTGACGGGCCATCCACACGGTGGGCACGATCAGCGCAATGCCCGCCAGCACACCGGGGATCATGCCGGCAGCAAACAGCGCAGGCACCGAGGCGCCGGGCACCAGCACCGAATACACGATGAAGGCCACCGAAGGCGGAATCAAGATGTCGGTGGCCGCAGCAGCCCCGACCACGCTGGCCGAAAACGCCGCCGGGTAACCGGCGCGCGACATGGCCGCGATCATGACCGCACCGACTGCCGCCGCGTTGGCAGGACCCGAGCCGGAAATGCCACCCAGGAACATGGCCACCACAATCGCCACCAAGGGCAGCATGCCGGGGCCACGGCCCACGATGGCCACCGCAAAGTTGACCAGTCTGAGCGCGACGCCCGAACGGTCAAAGATGGAGCCCACCAGCACGAACATGGGAATGGCCAGCAGCGGGTACTTGCCCAGACCGGCGTAGAAGTTTTGCGGCACAGCCAAGAGGCCATACCACTGCGCGTCGCCATTGGCCAAGGCAATGCAGGCGGCACCGGCCAGACCCAAGGCCGCGCCAATCGGCACGCCCATCAGCATCATGACCACGAAGGCGGTGAACAGGAGCGTTGGAATCATGGCTGGCGCCCCCGACGGATGAACAGACCCAGGGCACGACCGGCAATGGCCACCGACAAGACCGGCAGCCAGACGGTGTACCACCACTGCGGGATGCCGATGCCGGGCGAGGTCTCGCCAAAGCGGAAGTCGTCCCACACCACACGGGCGCTGAGCACGGCGATCAGGGCGAACAGGGCGAAGACCATGATCGCGCCAAAACGGGCCAGGGCGCGTTGGCGTTTTTCAGAGCCGCTGTCGGCAAAGTACTCGATGCGGATCTGGCGGTTGCGCGCCACCGAAGCCGAGCCCGCCACCAGCGCCAGCACGATCATGAGGAAGACCGAGAACTCTTCGGTCCAGGCAAAAGACTGGTCGGTGAAGTAGCGGACCACCACGTTGGCAAACGTGATCAGGGACAGCAAGCCCATGACGATGACCGTCAGCCAGTCTTCAATTTGGAGGGGAACAACGGTTTTTTCGTCGTCTTCGGTCAGCCCCGGCGCATCTGCAGAAGGGGGCAATTCGTGAGGTTGTGGCATGGCAAAAACAAAAACGTGAACAAATCACTTTACCATGCCCTCCCCCACCAACCGGCGCTGCCGGCACCGGCCCAACACGCTGTCTGGCCTTCGCGGCCAACCCAAAAAAACAGCCCGCACACCGAAGTGTGCGGGCTGTTCGAGATCAGCGCAGCATCAACCGTGGTAGGCCGACTCGCCGTGCGAAGAAATGTCCAGACCTTCGCGTTCTTGCTCTTCCGAGACACGCAAACCGATGGTCAGGTCAACGATCTTGTACGCCACGACCGACACCACACCCGACCAGACGATGGTCAGCAACACGGCCTTGGCCTGGATCCACACTTGTGCAGCGATCGAGTAAGCGTCGGGTGTGACCATGGTCACGGTGACCCAGTCACCCACAGCGCTGGGGCCACCCAGAGCCGGCGAGTTGAAAACGCCGGTCAGCAAGGCACCGACGATACCGCCGACGCCGTGCACACCGAAGACGTCCAGAGAGTCGTCAGCACCCAGCAGTTTCTTCAGACCGTTCACACCCCACAGGCAGACGAAGCCACCAATGAAGCCGATGACCAAGGCGCCACCGATGCCCACGTTGCCGGCAGCAGGGGTCACAGCCACCAGACCGGCCACAGCACCCGAGGCAGCGCCCAGCATGGAAGCTTTGCCACGCATCAGCGCTTCACCCACACACCAGGCCAGCACAGCCGCAGCAGTGGCCACCAAGGTGTTGATGAAGGCGAGCGCCGCAAAACCATTGGCTTCCAGGGCAGAGCCGGCGTTGAAACCGAACCAGCCCACCCACAGCAAGGATGCACCCACCATGGTCAGCGTCAGGCTGTGCGGGGCCATGGATTCACGGCCGTAACCCACACGCTTGCCGATCATGAAAGCCCCCACCAGACCCGCCACAGCGGCGTTGATGTGCACCACGGTACCGCCGGCGAAGTCCAGCGCGCCCCACTGCCACAGCAAACCGGCCTTGGATGTCATTTCGTCTGCGACTTCTTTGGAAGCGTAAGCGTCAGGACCCATCCAGAACCAGACCATGTGGGCCACAGGCAGGTAGCTGAAGGTGAACCACAGCACCATGAAAGCGAGCACAGCTGAGAACTTGATGCGTTCGGCGAAGGCACCGACGATCAGCGCGCAGGTGATGCCCGCGAAGGTGGCCTGGAAAGCGGCAAACGAGATTTCAGGAATCACCACGCCCTTGCTGAACGTCGCGGCATTGGCAAACGTGCCCGCCACGTTGTCCCAGATGCCCTTCATGAACAAGCGGTCAAACCCACCGATGTAGGCACTGCCTTCGGTGAAGTCCAGGCTGTAGCCATAAATAAACCACAGCACCACGATCAGCGAGAAGGTCACGAAGACCTGCATCAGCACGGACAGCATGTTTTTGCTGCGCACCAAACCGCCGTAGAACAGGGCCAAACCTGGAATGACCATCAAGATCACCAGGATGGTGGACAGCATCATCCAGCCCGTGTCACCCTTGTTGGGCACAGGAGCGGGCGCGGCTTCTGCGGCCGCGGCCGGGGCGGCAGCAGCGGGTGCTGCTGCAGGTGCAGCGGCTTTGGCGTCGGCCGCGGGCGCGGTCACCGCCGCCGGTGCGGTCTGGGCCGAGGCCACAGAGGCCGCGCCCAGGAAACCCAGACCCAGGGTCAAACCCAGGGCCAGCAAAGCGAGTAGCTTTTTCATATCTCGACTCTCTTTCTGATCTGTCAAAGGGCTTCGCCGCCGGTTTCACCGGTGCGGATGCGAACCACTTGTTCGAGGTCGTACACAAAGATCTTGCCGTCGCCGATCTTGCCGGTGCGGGCACCGGACTCGATGGCTTCGATCACACGCTCGACCAGTTCGTCGGACACAGCGGCTTCGATCTTCACTTTGGGCAAGAAGTCCACGACATATTCTGCGCCGCGGTACAACTCTGTGTGGCCTTTTTGACGACCAAAGCCTTTGACTTCGGTCACGGTGATGCCCTGCACGCCGATGCCCGAAAGTGCTTCACGCACCTCGTCCAGCTTGAAGGGTTTGATGATGGCGGTCACCAGTTTCA
>JACCDU010605323.1_pt1 | contig 21417 bp, 23 predicted proteins | sample 7446081 | NCBI WGS metagenome assembly JACCDU01 (sample SAMN15323447, study PRJNA562643) | freshwater metagenome | isolation source: river surface water | place: USA:Blue River Watershed | collected 2017-08-17
CTTTGTTGGACCCCGCTTCTTTGGCAGAAGTCAAAGCAGCTTTGGCTTGAACTTTGAAAAGAATTTCGTATGACTGACAAATCCCAACACATCGCACTGGTCACTGGCGCTTCACGTGGCATCGGCGCCTCGATTGCTCACGAACTGGCCAGCCAGGGTTACCGCGTGATTGGTACGGCCACCTCCGACGACGGTGCCGCCAAAATCAGCCAAGCCTTGTCGGCCTACCCAGGCTGCCGTGGTGCCAATTTGAATGTGAACGACGCTGCAGCGGTGGACGCCTTGATTGACACCATCACCAAAGAGCACGGTGCTTTGCATGTGTTGGTGAACAACGCCGGTATCACCCGCGATACCTTGGCCATGCGTATGAAAGACGATGACTGGGATGCGGTGCTCGACACCAACCTCAAAGCGGTGTTCCGTTTGTCACGCGCTGTGATTCGCCCCATGATGAAGCAGCGCTATGGCCGTATTATCAGCATCACCAGCGTGGTGGGTGCCTCTGGCAACCCAGGACAAGCCAACTACGCGGCCGCCAAAGCGGGCGTGGCCGGCATGACCCGTGCCTTGGCCCGCGAGTTGGGCAGCCGTGGCATCACCGTCAATTGCATTGCCCCTGGTTTCATTGAAACCGACATGACAGCCGCCTTGCCCGAAGAGCAACAAAAGGCCTTGTTGAGCCAAATTCCTTTGGGACATTTGGGTAAACCCTCTGATGTGGCGCACGCCGTGGCCTATTTGGCCGGTGCACACGCCGGTTACGTGACAGGTCAAGAATTGCATGTCAACGGTGGCATGTTCATGGCTTAATCGCCAATAAAACAACAGAATCAAAACGGTGTGTCTGCCCGGTTAAAATTGCAGACTTATTCACAACCCTCTGAGGGAACCCATGAGCGATATCGAAACACGTGTCAAAAAAATCATTGCCGAACAACTCGGCGTTGAAGAGTCTCAAGTCACCAACGAAAAAGCCTTTGTGGCTGATTTGGGTGCCGACTCCTTAGACACCGTGGAATTGGTGATGGCATTGGAAGACGAGTTTGGTATTGAAATCCCAGACGAAGATGCCGAGAAAATCAACACCGTGCAAAACGCGATTGACTACGCGTTGGCCCACAAAAAAGCCTAACTACTAGGAACACCGCATGAGCCGTCGTCGCGTCGTCGTGACCGGCCTGGGTTGTATCAGCCCCGTGGGTAACACGGTGGCTGACGCTTGGGCCAATCTTTTAGCTGGTAAGTCTGGCATTGCGAACATCACCCGTTTTGATGCGTCCGCAATCAATTGCCACTTCGCTGGTGAAGTCAAAGATTTAGACCTTGACCAATACATCGCGCCCAAAGAAGCGCGTGCCATGGACAAGTTCATTCATTACGGCATTGCTGCGGCGGTGCAAGCGGTTCAAGACTCAGGTCTCGCCACAGGCGAAGCCCTGAGCGAAGAAGAAGCGACGCGCATTGGCGTCGTGATCGGCTCTGGCATTGGCGGTTTGCCGCTGATTGAAGACATGCACAGCGAATACCTGAACAAAGGTGCGCGTCGCATTTCCCCATTCTTCGTGCCAGCGTCCATCATCAACATGATTTCTGGTCACGTGTCCATGCGTTACGGCTTCAAGGGCCCTAACTTGGCCGTGGTCACAGCCTGCACCACAGGCTTGCACAGCATCGGCGAAGCCGGTCGTCACATTGAGTACGGCGATGCCGACGTGATGATTGCGGGTGGTTCTGAGTGCTGCATGTCGCCTTTGGGTGTGGGTGGCTTTGCGGCCATGCGTGCCTTGTCGACCCGCAACGACGATCCCACCACGGCTTCGCGTCCTTGGGACAAAGACCGTGACGGTTTTGTGCTGGGCGAAGGAGCTGGCGTATTGGTGCTCGAAGAGTACGAACACGCCAAAAAGCGCGGCGCCAAAATTTACGCCGAGCTCGGCGGCTATGGCTTGAGTGCCGATGCCGGTCACATGACAGCCCCCAACATGGACGGCCCACGCCGCGCCATGCTCAGTGCTTTGCGTAATGCAGGTGTCAACGCTGACCAAGTGGATTACTTGAACGCGCACGGCACATCGACACCCTTGGGTGATGTGAATGAAACCAACGCCATCAAAGCCGCGTTGGGCGATCACGCCAAAAAGACGGTCGTCAACTCGACCAAGTCCATGACTGGCCATTTGTTGGGCGGTGCAGGTGGTATTGAGAGTGTGTTCACGGCGTTGGCTGTGTACCACCAAAAGAGCCCCCCCACCATCAACATCTTCAACCAAGACCCCGAGTGCGACTTGGACTACTGTGCCAACACCGCACGCGACATGAAGATCGATGTGGCGCTCAAAAACAACTTCGGATTTGGCGGCACCAACGGCGCTTTGGTTTTCAAACGCGTTTAAGGTTTCCCCCATGCACAACGCCCCATCGGTTGCTTATCCGGTGGGGCGTTGTGCTTTTCAGCGGCAGCTTTACGCCTTCTTCACGTGTGTGGCGTCAGCGGTATGGTTGGCTTGGGCGTTGTCACAAGGTATGAGTGCTGAACTGTGGTTTGGCGCATGCAGTTTGGTGGCGGCGGTTGTTGCCGGCTGGCGCGCATTGCGTCCAAATGACATGACCTTGATTTGGGATGGCCAAGCTTGGTGCTTGCACCAGGCGTCGAATCCTTTGGTGGATCAATGGGGCGCTGTCCATGTGTGTTGGGATGTTCAAAAAGCCTTGCTTTTGAAATGGCAGCCCTCATCTGACAAACTGGGTATTGCAAGACAGTGGTTGTGGTTGGGGCATGACGCCTCACCCGCGCATTGGCAAGAGGTGCGTCGCGCCGTTTACGCGCGTGCCCGCAGACAGTGAAAGAATGATTTATGACCTTCAAGATGACGTTCAAACAAACAATTTCTCTGAGTCTTTTGTGTGGCAGTTTGCTGGTGGGCGGTGTGGCGGCTGTGGTGCCCATGCCTGCGGCGGCACAGGTCAGGGCCTTGCCAGACTTCACCGACTTGGTGGAGCAGGTGGGCCCCTCGGTGGTGAACATTCGCACGCTGGAAAAAGCTTCTGCCCGCGAAGTGCAAAACAACCCCGCTGATGAAGAAATGCAAGAGTTCTTTCGTCGCTTCTTTGGTGTGCCTATGCCCAGCCCCAATGGGCCGCGTCAACAACGTCCCAATCGTCCGCAGCAACCCGAGGAAGAGCAACCCCGCGGCGTTGGCTCTGGATTTATTTTGTCGTCCGATGGCTTTGTCATGACCAACGCCCATGTGGTGGAAGGTGCAGACCAAGTGGTCGTGACCTTGCCTGACAAGCGCGAATTCAAGGCCCGCATTGTGGGTTCCGACAAACGCAGCGACGTGGCTGTGGTCAAGATTGAGGCCACAGGCTTGCCGGCGGTCAAAATTGGCGATGTGAACCGTCTCAAAGTTGGCGAGTGGGTGATGGCCATTGGTTCGCCCTTTGGTCTCGACAACTCGGTCACCGCCGGCATTGTGAGTGCCAAGCAACGCGACACCGGCGACTACCTGCCTTTCATCCAGACCGATGTGGCGATCAACCCAGGGAACTCCGGTGGTCCGCTGATCAACATGCGCGGTGAGGTGGTGGGCATCAACAGCCAAATTTATTCGCGCTCGGGTGGTTTCATGGGCATCTCGTTCTCGATCCCGATTGACGAGGCCATGCGCGTGAGTGAGCAACTGCGTGCCACGGGTAAAGTTCAGCGCGGTCGCTTGGGCGTTCAAATTGATCAAGTCAGCAAAGACGTCGCTGAATCTCTGGGTTTGAGCAAAGCCCAAGGTGCTTTGGTGCGCGGTGTGGAGCAGGGGTCGCCCGCAGAGAAGGCGGGCTTAGAGCCCGGTGACATCATCTTGAAGTTTGATGGCAAGACCATCGACAAATCCTCTGATTTGCCGCGCTTGGTGGGTAACACCAAGCCCGGCACACGCAGCGCGATTCAGGTCTGGCGACGTGGCGGCTTGCGTGACATGCAAATCACTGTCGGTGAATTCGAAGCTGACAAACCTGTGAAGAAGACGGCTGCACCTGCGGAGAAACCACAAGCCTCCGCTGTGAGCAAGGTGTTGGGCTTGATGGTGAGCGAGCTCACCGATGCCCAGAAAAAAGAACTGAAATTGCGCGGCGGTGTGCGCGTGGATGCGGCGGCAGAGGCGGGTGCGCGCGCTGGCATCCAAGAAGGCGATGTGATTTTGGCCCTGGCCAACACCGAAACCCCCACGGTGCAGGTGTTGGAAACCTTGGTTTCCAAGCTCGATCGCAGCAAACCCGTCAGCCTCTTGATTCGACGTGGCGAATGGGCGCAGTACACCGTCATTCGCCCCAACCGCTAAATCCCCAAACCACAGTCGGGATTGGGGCTGTTTCCCGGAATCGAGGTCCGGGAAAAAATATTTTTAGAATTTTTTGAAAACCCTTGTTATGTTGGCACTTGCTAACTTAAAAGGGATTTCAAGCTTATTTTGTATAGAATTGAGGGGCTGAATGCGCTTTTGCGATATATCGCGCGTGCCAAACTCCACGATATGGGATCGGTAGACAGACTCCACAGGTGCTCCACAGATCACCCACAAGTTGTCCCCTTAACCCCTTTGGTGAAATGTTGATAAGTTGTGGATAAATTCGTGTTGCTAGCTCGCAACGAGTGCTCAGTGGCCATCAGGTCGCTGTGCATTTCGGGGTTTTTGCCTACAATGAAGTCCCAACTATCGCAGTTGCCATTGCTTGTTGGTTCTGGGCGCGTCAGCATTTGACGCGCCCTTTTTTCATGCGCGCATCCCTTTGAATTCAATCACTTAAGTGCTCCCGTTGATGAACCACATCAGAAACTTTTCAATCATCGCCCACATTGATCATGGCAAATCCACGCTGGCAGACCGACTGATTCAGCGTTGTGGAGGACTTGAAGAACGCGACATGGAAGCGCAGGTTCTTGACTCGATGGATATTGAGAAAGAGCGTGGGATAACCATCAAGGCGCAGACCGCTGCGCTGCAATACAAAGCCAAAGACGGTCAGGTCTACAACCTGAATTTGATCGACACACCGGGCCATGTGGACTTCTCGTACGAAGTCTCGCGTTCGCTGTCTGCGTGTGAAGGTGCCTTACTGGTTGTTGACGCCAGCCAAGGTGTCGAAGCACAAACGGTGGCCAACTGCTACACCGCACTCGATCTTGGTGTGGAAGTGGTGCCTGTGCTCAACAAAATGGATTTGCCCAACGCCGATCCAGACAATGCCAAAGCCGAAATCGAAGACGTGATCGGCATTGATGCCACCGACGCCATTCCTTGCTCAGCCAAAACAGGCATGGGCATCGACGAAATCTTGGAAGCGGTGGTGGCCCAGGTGCCTCCCCCCAAAGGCAATCCCAACGCACCACTGCGCGCCATGATCATCGACAGCTGGTTTGACAGCTATGTCGGCGTGGTGATGCTGGTGCGGGTGGTCGATGGCCGCTTGGGCAAAGGCGAGCGCTTCAAGATGATGGCCACCAACGCCGTCTACAACGCCGACAACTTAGGCGTGTTCACGCCCGCCAACGAACCGCGCAATTCCCTCGAAGCAGGTGAAGTGGGCTACATCATTGCTGGCATCAAAGAATTGCAAGCCGCCAAAGTGGGCGACACCATCACGCTGGAAAAGAAGCTGCCGAACAATTTAGGCCCAGCAGAAGAAGCCTTGCCGGGTTTTAAAGAAATTCAGCCTCAGGTGTTTGCGGGTCTATACCCCACCGAAGCCAACCAATACGACGGCCTGCGTGACGCGCTGGAAAAACTCAAGCTCAACGATGCCTCCTTGCATTACGAGCCTGAAGTCTCACAAGCCTTGGGCTTTGGCTTTCGCTGCGGCTTCTTGGGCCTGTTGCACATGGAAATCGTGCAAGAGCGTTTGGAGCGCGAGTTCGACCAAGACCTGATCACCACCGCGCCCAGCGTGGTCTATGAAGTGGTCAAGCCCGACGGCGAAGTCATGATGGTGGAAAACCCCGCCAAGATGCCCGACCAAGGCAAGATGCAAGAAATTCGCGAGCCCATCGTTACCGTGCATCTGTACATGCCGCAAGACTATGTGGGCGCGGTGATGACCTTGGCGAATCAAAAGCGCGGTGTTCAATTGAACATGGCGTACCACGGCCGCCAAGTCATGCTCACCTACGACATGCCGCTGGGCGAGATCGTGCTCGACTTCTTTGACAAACTCAAATCGGTCTCGCGTGGCTACGCCTCCATGGACTACGAGTTCAAAGAGTTTCGCCCGTCAGACGTGGTCAAAGTCGACATCTTGCTCAACGGCGAGAAGGTCGATGCCTTGTCCATCATCGTGCACCGCACCCAAGCGCAATACCGTGGCCGTGCAGTGGTGGCGAAGATGCGCGAAATCATCAGCCGCCAGATGTTTGATGTGGCCATCCAAGCCGCGATTGGTGCCAACATCATTGCGCGTGAAACCATCAAAGCCTTGCGTAAAAACGTGCTGGCAAAATGCTACGGTGGCGACATCAGCCGTAAACGCAAGCTCCTTGAGAAACAAAAAGCAGGTAAGAAACGCATGAAGCAAATCGGTTCGGTCGAAGTGCCGCAGGAGGCCTTCTTGGCCATTCTGCAAGTGGAGGAATGATGCCTACCTTGACCGCATTCGTGCTCGCCGCATTTGTGAGCTATGCCGGGTCTTGGTACCTGGGCATGATTGAAGGCAACTTTGCCTTGCTGATGTTTTTGGCCACCGTGGTCACTGGCATTTACTGGCTGGCCGAACGTTTTTACTTTTTGCCACAGCGCCAAGCGGCTGCTGAGAAATTAGAGCAAGAAGCCGGCAAACGCCGTGACGAATTGACCAAGTTGGGCATTGCCCAAAACGACGTCAATGTGAGCGAAGCCAAAGAACGCCTGATCATGCAGCCTTGGTGGCTGGATTGGACTGCGGGTCTGTTCCCCGTGATCGCCATCGTGTTTGTGCTGCGTTCGTTTTTGTTCGAGCCCTTCAAAATTCCATCCGGCTCCATGATTCCCACCCTCTGGGTCGGCGACCTGATCTTGGTCAACAAGTTCCACTACGGCGTGCGCTTGCCCGTCATCAACCTCAAAATCACTGAGGGCAACCCCGTCCAGCGTGGCGATGTGATGGTGTTTCGTTACCCCCCCAAGCCCAGCCTGGACTACATCAAGCGTGTGGTCGGTGTGCCGGGTGACGAAGTGGCGTACTTGAACAAGCAACTCACCATCAACGGCCAAGCTGTGTCCAAAACTGCGTTGCCCGATTTCTTTGAAGAAGACAGCCTGCGTTACATCAAGCAGTTTGAAGAAAACATCCCATTGGGTATGAAGCCTAGCGAGATGCGCGGTGCACGCACCCATCGCTTGCTCAACGACACCGATCGCCCCGCTTTTGTGCCAGGGGCCGATGACTTTGTGTTCAAAGAGAACTGCCGCTACACCGTTGAAGGTGTGACCTGCAAAGTGCCCGAAGGCCACTACTTCATGATGGGCGACAACCGCGACAACTCGCTCGACTCCCGCTACTGGGGCTTTGTGCCTGAGAAAAACATTGTCGGCAAAGCCTTCTTTGTGTGGATGAACTTTGGCAATATCCAGCGCATTGGCGCTTTTGAATGACCGCACGCGACCGCATGGCCAAACCCTCGTTGACGCAACAGCAAATCCTTGAAACCCTGCAGCAGCGCCTGCAGTACACGTTTCAAAACCCGGCGCTGCTCGCGCAGGCCTTGACGCACCGCAGCTTCAGCTCTGACCACAACGAGCGTTTGGAATTTTTGGGCGATTCGGTCCTCAACCTGGCCATTGCCAATTTGCTGTACCAGCGCCTCAACACCTTGCCTGAGGGCGACCTCTCACGTGTGCGCGCCAACTTGGTCAAGCAAGACACCTTGCACCATTTGGCGGTTGAACTTGGCCTGTCGGGCGTGTTGCGCTTGGGCGAGGGCGAGATGCGCTCAGGCGGCCAAAAGCGGCCTTCTATCTTGGCTGATGCCCTAGAGGCCGTGCTTGGCGCGGTCTATCTGGATGCAGGCTACCAAGTCGCAGACGCTTTGGTGCAACGCATTTTCTCGGCGGTAGAAATCAACCCCGACATGCAAGCCGTGGGCAAAGACCCCAAAACCGAATTGCAAGAATGGTTGCAAGCGCGCAAACTCCAACTGCCGATTTACCGTGTGGTCGGCACCCTGGGGGCAGCACACCGCCAAACCTTTGATGTGGAATGTGAAGTTCCAGAACTGGCCCGCTGCGAGCGTGGCATCGGCGCTTCGCGCCGCGCAGGAGAGCAGGCCGCCGCAGCAGCCATGCTCCAAGTTTTAAAGGAGTCGGCATGACTTCCACCTCACCCAACGACGCCCAAAGCGTGCAAGACATTGACGCCATGTTGGCGGCCAGCAAAGGCAACCGTGTGGTCGCCAGCCAAGCTGTGGTGGCCCCCGCAGATCAACGCTGCGGCCTGATTGCCATCGTGGGCAAGCCCAACGTGGGCAAGTCCACCTTGCTCAATGCCTTGGTCGGGCAAAAAATCAGCATCACGTCGCGCAAAGCGCAAACCACACGTCACCGCATCACCGGCATGCACACCCAAGGCGCGGCGCAGTATGTTTTTGTGGACACACCGGGTTTTCAAACCATCCATGGCAATGCGCTGAACAAATCGCTCAACAAAGCCGTGCAAGGCGCCGTGGGCGATGTGGATGTGGTGTTCTTGGTGGTCGAAGCGGGCAGCTTCACCTCTGCCGACGACAAAGTGTTGTCACTGCTGGCGCCTGGCATTCCCACCATCTTGGTAGCGAACAAACTCGACTCGATGAAAAATCGGACCGAGATCATGCAGTGGTTGCAGTCCATGCAAGAGCGCCACCCCTTTGCCGAAATCGTGCCCATGTCGGCCAAGAACGACAAAGACGTGCAACGACTCTTGGGCATTGCTGAAAAGTACTTGCCCCAACAAGCGTGGATGTACGCCGCCGACGAGTTGACCGATCGCAGCGAAAAATTCATGGCCGCCGAAATGGTGCGTGAAAAACTGTTCCGCTTGACGGGCGATGAATTGCCTTACACCTCGACCGTGGTCATCGACAAATTCGAAGAAGAAGCGGGCAAGTCCAAAGGCGTCAAACGCATGGTGCGCATTGCCGCCACCATCGTGGTCGAACGCGATGGCCACAAAGCCATGGTCATTGGCGACAAAGGCGAGCGCTTGAAGCGCATGGGCATGGAAGCCCGCACCGAGCTGGAAAAACTCTTTGACGCCAAAGTGTTCTTGGAGCTGTGGGTCAAAGTGCGCTCGGGGTGGGCCGACGACGCAGCGCGGGTGCGTAGCTTTGGCTACGAGTAAGTCCAGCACGTTCACGATGTCGCGGGGCATTCCCCGCATCCAGGACGAGCCTGCGTTCGTGGTGCACCGCTACGACTGGAGCGAATCCAGCCTGATTTTGGAGACCTTCACCCGCCACTTTGGCCGGGTGGCCTTGGTCGCCAAGGGTGCTAAAAAACCCAGCTCTAACTTTCGCCCCGTGTTGCTGCCTTTGCAGCCGCTGACCGTCAGCTATTCGGGCGATGCCGAAATTCGTACCTTGAAGGGCGCGGAATGGGTGGGCGGCCACATCATGCCCACCGGAGAGGCCTTGCTGTCGGGCTACTACATCAACGAGTTGCTGCTGCGCTTGCTGGCACGCGACGACCCGCATCCCAACTTGTTTGACCTCTACCGCCAAGTGGTGCAGGTATTGGCCTCGGGCCACGAGGGCACCATCGCCCCTGCGCTGCGTGCGTTTGAACTGCTGCTGTTGCGTGATATTGGTTTTTTGCCTGAACTCAACGCCCAAACCCTCACGCTTGAGGCCTTGCAGCCCGACGCCTTGTATGTGCTGGTCGCCGAAGGTGGCTTGCGAGCCCACAACGCGCAAGATCGCACAGGGCTTGCTGGCAGCGTGTGGCTGCAGCTGCACGAGAGCCTGTCCACCGACGCGCCATTCACCGCCACGCTGCGGCTGTGTGCCGAGATGCCGCCCGAGCAACGCAACGCCTTGCAAGGCCAGCTACGCGCCTTGCTGCACTACCATTGTGGGGTCAAGACACTGCGCACACGGCAGATGATGATTGACCTGCAATCGCTTTGATGAACCCCCTTCACCTCATGTCTCACGCCCACACCTCCACCGCGCTGTCGGTCAACCTCAACAAAGTGGCCTTGGTGCGCAACACGCGCCATTTGGGCATTCCCAGCGTCACCCGTGCCGCCACCTTGTGCTTAGAGGCGGGTGCAGCGGGCATCACGGTGCATCCACGCCCTGATGCACGGCACATCCGCACGCAAGATGTGTATGACTTGGCCGCCTTGCTCAAAGCCTGGCCCGACCGCGAGTTCAACATCGAAGGCAACCCCTTCCACAACCTGATGGACTTTGTGCGCGAGGTGCGTCCGCACCAAGTGACTTTTGTGCCCGACAGCGAAGGCCAATTCACCAGCGACCACGGTTGGGCTTTCCCGCAAGACGCCGAGCGCTTGAAGCCCCTGATCGCCGAAGCCAAAGCCCTGGGCGTGCGCGTGAGCTTGTTCATGGACCCCGTGCCCGAGGCAATGGCTGCTGCCAAAGCCGTAGGAGCCGACCGCGTCGAGCTCTACACCGAAACCTATGCTTCGGCTTATGGCACGGCCCACCAAGCCGAGGTGCTGGCCGCGTTCAAAGCCGCGGCTGAAGCTGCTTTGGCGGTGGGGCTGGGCATCAACGCCGGCCACGATTTGAACCGTGACAACCTGCACACCTTTCTCACCACCGTGCCCGGTGTGCAAGAAGTGTCCATCGGCCACGCCTTGATTGCCGATGCGCTGGAGCTGGGCTACAGCGACACCGTGCGTGCCTACCGTGCTTGCATGCCCACATGATTTACGGCATCGGCACCGACATTTGTGACATTCGGCGCATCCGTGCGTCGCTGGAAAAGCACGGCGAACGCTTTGCACAAAAGGTGTTGAGCGACAACGAAATGAACACCTACCGCGCCCGCAGCGAGCGCTGGCCCGAGCGTGGTGTGCGTTTTGTGGCCACCCGCTTCTCAGCCAAAGAAGCCTTCAGCAAAGCCATTGGCATGGGCATGCGCATGCCCATGACCTGGCGCTTGTGCGAAGTGGCCAAATTGCCCAGCGGTCAACCTACGATCGTCTTGCATGGCGTGCTCAAAGCATGGTTTGCAGCCCAAGGCCTCACCGCGCACGTCAGCGTCAGCGATGAGTCCGATTACGCCACCAGTTATGTGATTGTTGAAAAGAACAACTAAGTTATGTCTCACCATGCCCCCCTCATTCTTGACATTGCGGGAACCGCGCTCACCGCCGCGGACCGCAAGCGCTTGCAGCATCCGCTCACCGGCGGTGTGATTTTGTTTGGTCGCAACTGGACCAACCGCCAGCAACTCACGCAGCTGTGTGCCGACATCAAGGCCGTGCGCCAAGATTTGCTGATTTGCGTCGACCACGAAGGCGGGCGTGTGCAGCGTTTTCGCACCGATGGCTTCACCCACATCCCGCCCATGCGGGCCTTGGGCGAGTTGTGGATGAAAGACAGCCACAGTGTGAGCGGTGAATTCAAAACCGGCAGCGGCGCCATGGCCGCCATGGATGCCGCCACCGCCAGTGGCTATGTGCTGGCCAGCGAGCTGCGTGCTTGCGGCGTGGATTTCAGTTTTACCCCGGTGCTCGACCTCGACCATGGCGAAAGCGGTGTGATTGGCGACCGCTCTTTCCACCGCGATCCACGCGTGGTCAGCGCCTTGGCCAAGAGCGTCATGCATGGTTTATTGCTGGCGGGCATGGCCAACTGCGGCAAACACTTTCCTGGCCATGGCTTTGTCACAGCCGATTCGCACGTCGACATCCCCGTGGACAAACGCAGCCTCAAAGCCATTTTGAACGACTGTGCCTTGCCCTACCCGTGGCTGAGCACCACGCTCACCAGTGTCATGCCCGCGCATGTGATTTATCCCAAGGTTGATGCCTTGCCCGCCGGTTTTTCACCGCGTTGGTTGCAAGATATTTTGCGCGGCCAGCTGCATTTCAACGGCGCTATCTTCAGTGACGATTTGTCGATGGAAGGCGCCCGCCGCATCGAAGGTCGTGCTGTGAGTTTTGCCGAAGCGGGTATGGCGGCATTGAATGCCGGTTGCGACCTGGTTCTGTTGTGTAATCAAAGCTTGGGCGACGGCCATGCGGTTGACGAGATGCTGGCTGGTTTGACCGAACAGTTGATCAAAAACCAGTGGTCTGCCAGCGAGGCGAGCGAACAACGTCGCCGCGCGCTGTTGCCCCAAACCTCGCCGCTCGCATGGGATGCGTTGATGACTCACCCCGCGTATGTGCGGGCCTTGGACTTGTTGCCTTGAACCGCACCCAAGTTCGCCTCTCTTTTTGAAAGCTCAGATGGCGACGAAAAATGGAAAAAACGAAGTCAGCGACAGTGGGTTGCGCTTCACCAGCCGTGAAAACGGCTCGCCCTTCATGGGCATGGGTAAAGTGGGCGAGACCATGTCTTGTATGAAGTGCGGACTTCACAAGCCTCGCCGCTTGGGCAGCCAGCGCCGTTTTGCAGGCGCATTGGCTTTTTTCTGTTTTGATTGCAAACCACCTGTTGAGAAAAAATAAAAATGGCTACCCCCAATTACAACTACGAAAAACGCCAACGCGAGTTAGCCAAGAAAAAGAAGAAAGAGGAAAAACTCAAAGAACGCGAAGCGCGTAAAAACTCACCCGAAGGCGAGTTTGGTCAAAACCCAGAGATGGGCCCTGACCACACCCAAAACCCCGACGGTGTGCTGCCCTCTGATAACCCAGACCAGGTCTGACCCCCGTTTCATCATTTGTTTTAAAAAAGGAGTTCCGCCATGTTTCCTTCCCGTCGTCACCTTGCTGTTCTGGCTTTGGCTTTGAGTTGCGGTTTTGCTGCCGCCCAAAGCGTCAAGCCCATCAAACTGTTGGTGGGCTTTCCACCTGGCGGTGGCACTGATGCCGTGGCCCGCGCCTTGGCCGACAAGCTCAAAGACGAGCTCGGCACGCCTGTCGTGGTGGAGAACAAACCTGGCGCCGGTGGTCAATTGGCAGCCCAAGCCTTGAAGACCTCGCCAGCCGATGGCACGGTGCTGTTTCTCTCGCACGACCACACCATTTCTATCTTGCCCTTGGTGGTCAAAAACCCAGGCTATGACTCGGCCACCGACTTTGTGCCTGTGGCGGGTTTTGCCACCTTCGTCAACGCCTTGGCCGTCTCGGGTGGCACACCGGCCAAAACGTTTGCTGAATACGTGGCTTGGGTGAAAGCCCAAGGCGCTGGCAAAGGTGCCGTCGGCATTCCTGCTCCGGCTTCCACGCCGGAATTTTTAGTCAAAGTGGTGGGCGAGAAATTCAAACTCGACTTGGTGGCTGCGCCTTACCGTGGCAGCGCGCCCATGATGGCTGACATGCTGGGTAACCAAATTGCCGCCGGTGTGGGCTCGGTGCCTGATTTCATTGAAAACCACAAAGCCGGCAAAGTCCGGGTGGTGGCCGTGCTGGGCGGCAAGCGCCAAGCCGCGTTGCCCGATGTGCCGACCTTCACCGAACTCGGTTTGGGTGGTTTGGAAGACACGCCTTATTACGGCATCTTCGCGCCCGCTGGCACACCCAAGGCCACCATCGAGCAGTTTGGCCAAGCCTTGAACAAAGTGTTGGCCATGCCCGATGTCCATGAGCACCTCACCAAAATGGGCTTGACCGTCGGCTACATGAACGCACAGCAACTGGCCCAACGCGAGCGTGCCTACACCCAGGTGTGGACCAAGATGATCAAGGCCAGCGGCTTTCAGCCCCAATAAACCATGGCAATTCCTTGGCTCTCGGCGTTGAAAGTCATTCCCTGGGGGGACGTGATCGCGCACGCGCCCACGGTGCTGGAAAAAGCGCGTGACTTGATGGAGCGTAAAACAGCCCCTCAGCCCATGGCCACGCCCAACGACACCTCGTCAGAGGACGTCCCCAGCTTGGGCGAGCTGAAAAATCGTCTGATGACGGCGCATCAGCAACTCGACCAACTGCAGCAAGGCCAAACCCAGCTGGCGCAAACCGTGGCTGAGCTGGCCGAACAAGATGCGGCCTTGTTGGCCGCCGTCGGCAGCTTGCGTCGCACCCTTCGCATGACGGTGATGGCTTTGGTGCTGGCGTTTGTGGGTTTGGGGGGCTTGGCGTATAGCCGATTTTTCTAGGCCTGGGTAGCGCTTTGACAGGCACCAACGCTGTTCGGTGACTGTTGCCCACAGTCGTTGACGGTCTCAAACCGACCCAAAGCGGAAATCCACTATTTCCTGCCAATGACCGCTATTGAGCTTTCTGATGTACCAGAGGGCGGCGACCACCCCAAAACGCTGCACTCGCTGCAACCAAGTTCAATACCGCGCAGAGCAAGAGAACGGGAACATAGCCACCAAAGACATCACGGACGACTCCGTAAATCGTAGGCCCGAATGCCATGGTGAGTTGAATGAATGCCGCTGCAAATCCATAGATCACCCCAAATGAGGCTGCTCCAAATTCACGTCGAACGATGATGGGGGACAGCGTGGTGACATTTCCGCAGGTCAACCCGTAAGTGATGCTGAACAGTACAAACGCCCAAGTAAGCGGCAACATGGCCAAACCCAGCAATGAGAGTGCTGCAATCAGCAGCACGGCGGTCCCTACCAATCGCACATCCAGGTGATCCGCATAGCGGGCCAGCAACAATCGACCGATAAATGATGCAACGCCTCCAGCAAAAACTACCGTTGCCGCGCCCTCCACACCCAACACTGGAATAGCGATAGGTACATGGTGGCTTAGAAAACCAACTTGGACCAGCAAGCCAAGACCAAATGCCACCACGACCGTTTTGAATTGCCACGTAGCCGCTGCCTGTTGGAGGCTCCACTGGATGGACACAGTTGTCTGACCGTCCTTTTGGCTCTCCATCCCGTCCGGGAGCAAGCCGATGTCTTGTGGACGCCTCTTTAAGACAAATCCTGCCAAAGGCAGGACCAAGGTCACAGTGGCAATGGCTGCAATCATGAAGGTCGTTTGGAATCCCCAAACCTTGATGCCACTCATCAGCAAGGGGGTGCCGATCATTCCTGCAATACTGGCCCCCAACATGGAGGTAGACATGGCACGGCCTTGAAAGCGTTCAAACCATGGGGCCAGAGTGCTTCCAACTGTATTGGTGGACAGGCAAGCCATACCTAGTCCCAAGACCAAGAAAATGCCGATTACATGCCATTTTTCGGTGCAATACGGCATCAGCAATACCGCTGTCGCCATGGCCACTGCACCAACCGTTACAACCAAACGCGGCCCATTCTTCGCAATGGTTTTCCCCACACTCACTGCAAGCAATGCACTCAAAATATAGGCCGCCGTGACAGCCGTGGAGACGGTCGTCACAGAGAGCCCCTGAAAACTTGTCAGGGCGTAGATGTAAACGCCCATGCCGAAAATGCCCAATGACCAACTGACGGTCACAAACAACATGCAGGCGGCAACGATCCGCCATCCATAGAACATGGTTCTCATGATTTTCTTGTGTTCAGAAATTTGAAGGTTGGAATCAACGTCAGTGAGGTCACTGCTGCCAAAAGCCACCAGCCAAATTGGAATGCCTCAAGTCGTGCTTGAAGAGATGCAGGTGAACCGACGATGGCCACGAACATTGCTACACCAATGGCAATCGAGGCTTGGCGCAGCATGTTGATTGCCCCCGAACCTGTTGCAAACGCATCGGGTGGCAAAGCCTGTGTTGCTGTACCCATCAATGCAGGGAAGATCAGTCCGACGCCAATGCCATTGCAGGTCATGCCCAAGACGATCAATGCGGTATTGGGCTCTGTTCCGATGAATGAGGCCCAGATGCCAAAGCCCATCATGATGAGTGCCGTGCCCAAAGTAACAGGGTAAACAGCTCCACCGCGTTCGATCAATCGACCCGTGAGCAATGAGGAGGTCAGTGGCACCATCAGAGGGCCTGGGATGATGGCAAGGACCGCTTGCAAAGCACTCCAGCCCCATGCCGACTGTCCCCAAACTGCCACTGAGAACAGCATGGCCCCAAAACTGACCGAATACGGAATCATGGCCAAGGCTGCGCCCGAATAGGGTCGGATGCGAAACAGTGCCGGGTCAACCAAGGGATTGCTTGAGCGCAATGAATGAAAGAGGAACGCACACAGCAAGAACAAAGAAATCGCAAGACTGGTCATGACTTGAGGTGAGCGCCAGCCCCATGCATTGATTTTGACGATGGCAAAGATCAATGAGGCAATGCCCGCCGTCACCAAGAACGCGGCGATCAAGCTGGGGCGCTTCACTTCATGTCCAGGCACATGCGGAAGGTGACGCCATCCAATCAGGATGGACGTGGCACCCAAAGCCGCATTGGCTACGAAAACCCAACGCCAATCAATCGATACCAATGCCCCACCAAGCACTGGGCCGAGCGCAGCGGCCAAACCACCAATCCCAGCCCAGTTGCGAACAGCTGCACCTCGGCGCTCTGGCGGAAAAGTCGCCAAGATCAAACCAATCGAGGTAGGTGTCATCAACGCAGCACCCGCTGCTGCAATCACACGATAGCCCACCAGCATCCAGACGTTGGTGGCTGTTGCACTGGCCGCCGCTGCCAAAGTGAACATCCCAACCCCAAGAATGAAACTGCGGTCGCGCCGATAGCCTTCAGCCAAGCGCCCAAAGAACACAAGCAACGCTGCATAGGCAATCGCGTAACCATTCAAAATCCAAGACAAGTCCTCTAAAGGTACGTCCTTGAATTCGGCAGCGATTTTTGGGAGGGCAATGTTGATGCTAAACAAGTCAAGATTCGGAATAGCAGTGCCCACGCACGCTACTGCAAATATTTTTTTGAGATCGGCCATTGCTTCAACCAAAAATGGCCACGTTCTGACGGGATGTCAGTACGGGTTTGCCGTCAGAATTCCAGATCACTATGCTTTGCGATGAATAACCTTCGCGTGAAGTGTCTGCGATCGCTTGCACCAACCACCAGCCCGTCGAAGTAAATGGATGATCATCCAAAAATTCGATTGCCGAGGTCATGGTGCTGATTTGGATGAACGACTTGGATAAGACCAATGCTGGCGGTGGCAAAGCGTCTGCAAGTGCAAGCAATCGAGTCAAATTAGATTCATCACCCGAATCACGGTGACGCAACCAAACTGCCATTTCTGGTTTTACGCCTGTTGTTCTGGGTAGCGCACCTGAAGCAAGTCGACCTTCAAAATGGCGCATGAAGTTAGGACGATCAGGCCATACGTAATAGTCTGTGCATTCGTCAGGCTTTGGCACATTAGGCATCGGGATCGATTGATATTCATGTGTAGAGGTGCGAGCCGCGCCAAAGCAGAAAGTTGATCTGACGGCCAAGCCACTGTCGCCTGTCAGGTCTGAACCGATGATCGTCGTCGACTTCCCCTTTCGCAACACATCAGATGACATGTTCAACGCACCCGTTGCTGGGCCGATGAAACAAAAATGTGCAGACCGCAACGGTGGCAAGTCCTCGTGACTGCGTTTTGTCGCCTCAAGACACAACGCTGCCGACAATCCACCGTAGGCGGTTCGCCCTTGCAGCCAATCATCTGGCAAAACGATGCTGTGATCGGTGCTGCTTTGTCGCATAGCAGCCATCAAATCCGAAAACGGTGTCATTTCCAATGAGTTGCTCATAGTTGTCTCCCATCAAGACGTGAATTTTGAGAAGTCCGGCTGACGACGCTCCGCGAAGGCGCTGAAGGCCTCACGTGCCTCGTCACTTCGGAGTCGCTCGCCAAAAATCAGGCTCTCATGCTTCATCCGAGCCAGAATGGTTTCTGCATCGCGCATCAGTTTTTTGGTTGCAACGAGCGAACCTGCGGGCTTCTTCGCCAGCGCCTGTGCTGTACTGCGAGCCGCAGGCAATACCTCCTCCAGAGGCAAAGCTTTGTTGGCCAATCCCAGAGCCACCGCGTCCGGTCCACTGATGCTTTCGCCCAATGCAAATGTGGCAAAAGATCGGACATAGCCAATGCGGGCAGGCATGAGCATGCTGGATGCAGCCTCTGGCACTAGCGCCAGATTGACAAAGGGCGCTGAAAGTTTGGCTGTGTCTGCGACGTACACCAGATCACAGTGCAGCAACATGGTGGTTCCCACACCGACTGCGATTCCAGGCACAGCTGCGACGATGGGCTTTTCAGCTCGACCTATTGCCTGTATGAAGGGGCCCGCCTGTGGCTCGCCAGCTTGACCGGATGAGACATTCGCAAAATCACCCAAATCATTTCCGGCAGTGAAGGCATTGCCCTCTGCACCAAACAAAACGACCCGAATGGAGTTGTCTTTCTGGGCACTTTCCAGGGCTTCTCGTGCTGTACGGTACATGGCGTTGGTCAACGCATTCTTCTTGTCTGGGCGAGCAAAGATGATTTCGAGTACGCCGTCATGCTGACTGAGCTTGATGTGTTCGCTCATGTTGTTCCTATGTGGTTTGTTGTGAAGATCAGTTGCAGGGCTAGAACGCTCGATCAGGCCGCTGATTGTTCGAGAAAGGGGTAATCTGTATATCCCTTCTCGGCACCGCCATAAAAGGTCTTTGGATTTGGCTCATTGAGTGCCGCGCCAGCCATCAGCCGTTGAGGCAAATCGGGATTGGCAATGAACAAGCGTCCAAACGCCACCAGATCGGCAACACCAGCATTCAAGACAGCTTCAGCGCTTGCAGCCGTGAATCCACCCGATGCAATCAATGGACCAGAAAACAACGGACGGAACATCGCGCTCACAGACGCCGGTGCACTGGTGTTGAGTTCGCCGCCCAATCCGGCACGCACTTGGGGCTCGATCAGATGCAGGTATCCCATCCCTTTTTGGGAGAGCGCTTTGATCACGTAGGTGTACAGAGCTGATGGATCACTGTCTGCCATGTCCCCAACATCGCTGTAGGGTGACAGTCGCACCCCGATGCAATCCAGAGGCCACACCTGTGCCACCGCCTCGACAACCTCAAAGAGCAACCTGGCCCGGTTTTCAATGGAGCCTCCGTAGTTGTCCTTGCGTTGGTTTGACTTGTCCTCCAGGAACTGCTGCAGCAGGTAACCATTGGCCGCGTGGATTTCCACGCCATCAAAGCCAGCCTTCTTTGCATTTTCTGCAGCCCGTTTGTAGTCCGCCACGATGTGCTGGATTTCATCCACATCCAAGGCATGTGGCACCTCATGCGGAACTCGTCCAAATGTGCTGGTGAATGCGTTCCCTGTAGGAGCAATGGCCGAAGGGGCTACGGGCAATGCGCCACCATCTTGCAAGGAGGAGTGGGAGATGCGTCCCACATGCCAGAGCTGCAGGATGAAATGAGCTCCTTTGCCTTTGACCGCCTTGACCACAGACGACCATCCTTCGACTTGTTGATCGGTGTAGATGCCAGGCGTTTGTGGATAGCCCTGGCCTTGCCGCGAAATCTGAGCGGCCTCGGCAATGATCAAACCGCCAGCTGTTGCCCGTTGGCTGTAGTAGGTCGCGGCGAAAGGTGAAGGCAGGCCATCGTCAGCACCAGCCCGCATCCGTGTGAGCGGCGGCATCACGATGCGATGAGACAGCGTCATAGAACCGAGTTGGAAAGATGAATTGAGTTTCATAAGATGACCGGTCGTCTTGCGTTTGGTTAAAAAAAATGAGCGACCTCAGCCCCTCATGCGAAAAGCCCAGCAAAGACGACTTGTTCAAAGTCCTCAAATGCTGATCTATTGAGCTCCACCTTGGATCGCAGCACCGCACCTTCCCAGGAATTCACCAGGAAAGCCGCCAGGGCCTTGGGTGGAATTTGCGCTTTGAGCTTGCCAGCAGACTTCGCATCCTCGATGCAGCGCTCCAGCGCGAGGCTCCAGTCCGCGTAAATCTTGGCTAGGCGCTCCCGAAACTCTGTGTTGGCGGACATCTCTGAACTGAAGTTGCCAATCATGCAGCCACGTTCATATTTGATCTTGGCCAAAGCTGCCGAGAGTTTCTTGAAGTGAAGGCGCAGACGCTCTACTGGATCGATGGAAGCGTCGGCCAGCAGCGCACGCCGTGCAGTTCCGTTAACCCAGAACATTTCCAGCGCGGCCAAGGCCAGCGCCTCTTTGCTCTCGAAGTGGTTGTAGAACGAACCTTTAGGAACACCCGCAGCTTGAGTAATGTCTTGGACCGCGCAGCCATTGAACCCTTGCGAATGCAAGGTCCGCAGACCGGCTTCCATCAGTTGTTCGCGCACATTCGGTTTAGGCATGGAGCGCATAATATGACCAGTCGTCTTAAATGTCAATCATCTCGTCACCTCACCTGAAAGAGGGGCGTTACAGGAAAAAGCAATGGACCATCTGCGACTACTGCAAGAAATTAACGCGACGGCTCAATTCAACCAATGGGCTGGATTGGAGGTCCGAAGTGCCGAAAAAGGTCAGGTTGAACTGGCGCTGCGATGGAAAGCCGAGTTGGGCCAATATTCGGGCTTCCTGCACGCGGGCTTGATCGGTGGACTGATTGATACTGCCTGTGGATTTGCGGCTGCTACCGTGGTGGGGCCTAAGGTATTGGCATCCAACTTCTCTGTCAATTGCTTGCGTCCAGCCGTTGGCGACATGTTCATTGCCAGAGCAAGAGTCATCAAACCCGGCAAGACCCAGGTGTTTACCGCGTGCGATCTTTATGCGGTCAAGGATGGTGAGGAAAAACTTGTTGCGAACGGACAAACGATATTGATCGTTGCGAATTAGGTCGCCCGAAATGAAGCGTACTGACGACCGAATGCGGACCATCAACGGCATCAGTAAACGTCCGCTTTTGGCCGAGTGCAGTCATACGCATTGAGTGACGGGTGACAGCTACCGAATAGCGGGCACCAACAAAAACGCCTCCCTATGGAGGCGTTTTGCTTGTGTACACCGTGTTTATGCTTCGCGACGCAAGGCGGGGAACAAAATGACATCGCGGATGCTGGGGCTGTCGGTCAGCAACATCATCAAGCGGTCAATGCCAATGCCGCAGCCGCCCGTGGGGGGCATGCCGTATTCGAGGGCGCGCACAAAATCGTGGTCGTAGAACATGGCTTCGTCGTCGCCGCTGTCTTTGGCTTCGACTTGGGCATGAAAGCGTGCCGCTTGGTCTTCGGCATCGTTCAACTCACTGAAACCGTTGCCGAATTCGCGGCCGGTGATGTAGAGCTCAAAGCGCTCGGTCACATCGGGCTTGCTGTCGCTGGCACGGGCCAAAGGTGAAATCTCGACGGGGTGCTCGCAGATGAAAGTGGGCTGCCACAGCTTTTCTTCCACGGTTTCTTCAAAGTACATCACTTGCAAGCTGGCCAAGCTGCGTGTGCTGAGTTTGTCTTTC
>JACCDU010050173.1_pt1 | contig 21399 bp, 20 predicted proteins | sample 7446081 | NCBI WGS metagenome assembly JACCDU01 (sample SAMN15323447, study PRJNA562643) | freshwater metagenome | isolation source: river surface water | place: USA:Blue River Watershed | collected 2017-08-17
ATCGTGATCGATTCCGGCAACGGCATCGCGGGCGCTTCGGCCCCCGGCATCTTCCGCGCCTTGGGCTGCGAGGTGATCGAGCTGTTCAGCGAAGTGGATGGCAACTTCCCGAACCACCACCCCGACCCGAGCAAGCCAGAAAACCTGCAAGACCTCATCCACACCCTGAAAACCTCGGGTGCCGAGTTGGGCCTGGCCTTTGACGGCGATGGCGATCGCTTAGGGATCGTCACTGCCGATGGCCACAACATTTACCCCGACCGCCAGATGCAGCTGTTTGCCAAAGACGTGCTCAGCCGCGTGCCCGGTGGCACGATTTTGTTTGACGTGAAATGCTCGCAGCGCCTGGCCCCGGCCATCGAAGCCGCAGGCGGCCAGGCCCCCTTGGGTGGCGAGATGAGCGGCCACATCTTTTTCAAAGAGCGCTGGTACGGTTTTGACGACGGCACCTATGCGGGTTGTCGTTTGCTGGAGATCGTGAGCCGCGCGCCCGATGCCAATGGGGTGCTCAAGGCCTTGCCCACCAGTTTCAGCACACCCGAGTTGAACGTGGCCTGCGCCGAAGGCGAGCCGCACAGCGTGACCCGCGCCTTGCAGGCCCAGGCTGCCAGTGCCTTCAGTGCCCCGGCCCAGGTGTGCGACATCGATGGCCTGCGTGTGGATTGGCCCGATGGTTTTGGTCTGATCCGGGCCTCCAACACCACGCCGGTGTTGGTCCTGCGCTTTGAGGGGCAAACCCCCGAGGCACTGCAGCGCATTGAGTCCGACATGCTGGCCCTGCTGCGTTCGGTCAAGCCGGACGCGCAGATTCAGGCAGCGGCGCATTGAAACAGCTTGGTTCCATGAACACCATGCAGCCCCTTCACCCTTTGCTCAGCCCCGACCCCGAGGTCATTGTTTTCAATCTGAAGCAGCGCTACACCGGTGTGTCCGCCACCATCAATGCTTTGGTGCCCTTGCAGGCGCAGCAGTGGCGTTTGGGTTTTTGTGGCACCCGCATGTCCAACGGCATCGAGGGCATGGGTTTGCGCGAGGCGATTCGCCTGTCGCGAAAGCCGCCCGAGGGCCGTGCGTTTCGCATCTGGCATGTGCGCCGCGACCCGGAAATGATGGCCGCGATTTTTGCGCGCGATGTGCTGCGCTTGCCCATCAAGCTGGTGTTCACCTCGGCTGCGCAGCATTTGCATGGGGCGTTTCCTCGGTGGTTGATTTCCAAAATGGACGCGGTCATCTCGACCACGCCCCTGGCCGCTTCTTTTGTCCCCAACACCACGGCGGTGGTGCCACACGGCATTGATTTGTCGCGGTTTTCGCCCCCGGCAGACAAACGCAGCGCCTGGAAAGAATCCGGCTTGCCGGGCGACTACGGCATTGGGGTGTTCGGTCGGGTCAGGCCCGATAAAGGCAGCGATGTGTTTGTGGACGCGATGATCGAGGCCTTGCCTCAGTTGCCCGGGGCCACCGCAGTGATTGCGGGTTTGGCTCAGCCCAAACACCAGGCTTACCAGGACGCGCTCAAGGCGAAGATTGCCGCTGCTGGGCTGTCAGAGCGCATTGTTTTTTTGGGTGAAGTGCCTGCGGGGCAGGTGCACCTGTGGTATCAGCGCTGTTTGTTGTGTGTGGCTTGCCCACGTTACGAGCCTTTTGGCCTCACCCCCTTTGAGGCTGCGGGCACAGAATGCGCCCTGGTGTGTTCGCGCACGGGGGCGTTTGACCAGCTGAGCATCCCGGGCTTGACGGGTGAGATGGTTGACACGGGCGATGCCCCGGGTTTGGCGCAAGCGGTCTTGCGGGTCTTGTCGGACCGTGAGCAAGCCCTGCGCATGGGGCAGGCGGCGCGTCAGCGCGTGCTGAACCAGTTTTCTTTGGCCCAAGAGGCTGAAGGCATTGGCCGCGTGTACGCGCAGCTGTTTGCCAAAACCTGAGCGGCGATGCCTGGTTTTTCAATGCGCCTTCGCCTTGTAGAGCGCTGCTCGCTGTGGCTGTATGGCGCTTTGATGCGCTTGTTGCAGCCTTTGCTGTTGCGCAAACTTCGGCGGCGAGGCCAGCAAGAGCCTGGCTACTTGCACCAGGTGCCGCAGCGCTTGGGCCGTTATGACACCCCTGCTGTGTTGCCCGGTGCCGTGTGGGTGCACGCGGTGTCTTTGGGCGAGACCCGCGCAGCCGGCCTGCTGATTGACGCTTTGCGCCAGCGCTGGCCCGACATGCGTTTGGTCTTGACCCACAGCACGGCCACAGGCTGGGCGCAAGGACAAAGCCTGTTGCGTCCAGGCGATGTGCAGGTGTGGTTCCCGTGGGACACACCGCAGGCCACGCGGCAGTTTTTGCAACAGCACCAACCCGTTTTCGGGGTGCTGCTGGAGACCGAGGTTTGGCCGTTCATGGTGCAAGCTTGCCAGCAAGCGCGCGTGCCTTTGTTTTTGGTCAATGCGCGGCTCAACGACAAGTCTTGGCGCTCGGCGCGGCGTTGGTCGTGGTTGTCTGGTCCCGCCTACCGGGGCTTGCAGGCGGTATGGGCCCAGTCAGAGGCCGATGCCCAGCGCCTGAGGTCTTTGGGTGCGCGGGTCGAGGGTGTGTTGGGCAACCTCAAGTTCGATGTGCAAGACCAGCCCCAAGCGCGCGCGCTGGCGCAGTCTTGGCGCGCGCGCTGGCGCTTGGGCGACCGAGCGCGGCCGGTGGTCATGCTGGCGAGCACCCGCGAGGGCGAAGAAGCCGAGTGGCTGGACGCGCTGGCGGCCCAACCCGAGCGCGAACAAGCCTTTCGCGATGCCGGTGTGCTGTGGCTCTTGGTGCCACGGCACCCGCAGCGCTTTGACGAGGTGCACGCGGCCCTGCAGTCGCGCGGCATGGCCGTGTTCCGGCGCAGCGCCTTGCCGCCAGGCGACGGCGCTTGGCCTGTGGCCGCTGTCCAAGCGCCCGTGTTTTTGGGCGACAGCCTGGGCGAGATGCCGGTGTACTTTCAGGCGGCCGACATGGCTTTGCTGGGGGGCAGTTTCAAACCCTTGGGCGGGCAAAACCTGATCGAGGCGGCGGCATTCGGGTGTCCCATCATCATGGGCCCGCACACCTACAACTTTGCCGATGCAGCGCAGGGGGCCGAAGCCTCGGGCGCAGCGCGCCGTGTGGCGAACATGGACGCCGCTTTGGACCAGGTGTTGGTTTGGTTGAAGCATCCCGCTGATTTGGCCCAAGCCCAAGAACAAGGTTGGCTGATGGTGGCGCAAAGCCGGGGGGCAGCCCAGCGCTGTGCGCAGGCGATCATGGCCGAGGGGGCTGTGTCGAGTCCGGCGCTTGGGGGTTCACCCACAGACTGAGCGTGCCCCACAGCGTGAGGCAAAGGGCGATGGTGGGGCCGCTGGGCGTGTCCAGCCACCACGACACCAGCAAACCCGCCACAGCGGCGGCCCAAGCCGCCAACACGGCAATCCCATGTCGCATGCCTCTTTCCACCCACAAAGCCGGTGCGATCAAGCAGCTGAACACCAAAAACAAACCCAGGGCAGGCACGGCCAAACTCGTCACCAAGGCAAACAGGCCATAAAACGCGGTGTCCTTGGCCAGCCAGCGTGTCTGGCGCATCAAAGTCATCAGGGCGGCGCAGACCACCAGCGCCAACACGCTGAAGCTGTTGACCCACAGCACATCGGCGGCCAAGAGTTGCATCAGTTTTTCTTTGCCGTGAGGGTGAACGCTTGCGCCCAGCATGGCCAGGCAGGCGCCGGCCACATACAACAAGCCAATCAACGCTTCGCGCTGGGCGGGCCAACGCCGCGTGATGCCCGCAATGGCCAGACTCACCATCAGTGCCCCGGCGCTCGCGGCCAGTTGGTCCAGAACACCCGACTCCATGTCGAGCACAAAATGAACGCCGATCACCGCTGCAGCAGCGGCTTGTGCCACGGCCAGGTCAATGAAGACCACGCCGCGCCGCAGCACTTGGCTGCCCAAAGGCGACAGCGCCAACAGGCCGCCCAGCAGGGCCAGCAAGGGCAGGGCGAGCCAGGCTTGCATCGTCATCAAGGCGCCACCTGCACCAAGCGGTTGACCATCAGGTCAAACCAGCGAAACAAGGCGTCGGGGCCATCGCCTGAGACGGTGGCGGGCAAGACGATCAGTTTTTGGGGAGAGCCCAACTGGCCGCTCAGCCATTGGGCGGGCCTGGGGTCATGGTGTTGGGCGATCACGATGGCCATCGGTGGTGCCGCTCGGCTTTGCTCCAGCGTTCGTGCCAGGTGGCTGGGCGTGGGCGGCAAGCCGGGTTTGGGTTCCAGGTCGGCCAGCGGATTCAGGCCCAACCACAGCCACAGGTAGCCAAAGTTGGCGTGTTGCGTCACCACAGACCGACCCCGCAAGGGTTTGGCCAATTGCTCCCAAGCTTGGATCTTGCCGGTCAAGGCCGTTTCAAATTGCTGGAGTTGCCGTTCAATGCCGGCTTTGTCTTGAGGGGCGAAGGCTGAGAGCCGAGGGGCCAAGGCACGCGCCACCGCCAGCAAACGCCGAGGGTCGGCATGCACATGCGGGTTGCCCTGCACGTGCACATCGCCAGAAAACGGGGTCACCGTGCCCTTGAACGGGTGAACCAGGGTGACGTGATCGGCCGCGTAAAACATGCCGGGCTGGCCATTCTGAACTTTCGGATTGCTGGCTTTGGCCTGCAACATGGGCAGCCAGCCCGCTTCGAGCTCGGCCCCGGTGCAAACCGCCATGTCGGCGTTGCGCAATTGCGCGATCAGCGAGGGCCGGGCCTCGATGTGGTGGGGGTCTTGCAGGTGATGTGTGGCGCTGTAGACCTTGGCGCTGGGCAGCAGCGTTTGCGTCAAAGCCGCCCACTCGGGCTCGCAAGCGAACACCGTGAGCGCCAGCGCCTGTCCCTGGGCCATCGCGATGGCCAGGGACAAGCCCAGCTTAATAAGCGTGCGCACCATGGGCACCGAAGGCCACCACGTATTGCAATTGGATGCTGCGCTTGGCGGGGTTGCCAAAAACGGCAGGGTCAGCATCGCCATTGCGGGCGCTTTGCTGCGTCAGTTGCAGGCGCAGGGTTTGTTTGTGCGAGGGTTTGTAGGCCAGCATGATGGCATTTTCTTTCAAGCGGCCTTGTTTCACCTCGACTTCATCGTGACCGTGATCGTGGTGAACCTCGGCTTGCTTGACCCGTGCCCAATCGGTGCGCACACCCACTTCCCATGCGGGGTGAAAGCGCCACACCGCGCCCACAGACGATGCCGTGTGCTTGAGCGCGGGGTCCAGCAGCGGGTGGATGCGGCTGACTTGGGCGTATTCCCAATTCACGCGCACTTGCTGGTTGCGGTTGTTGCCCTGGGGGGCCCACTTCCAGACCCAGTCGCTGACCTGCATTTTTTGGCCGGTGAACCGGGCCGCGTGGCTGTGGGCGTGGCCATGGCTGTGACCCGCTTCTTCATGCTCGGGCAAGGGGCTGACGCGTTGGTTGTTCAGCTGTGACAAGCCCCATTGCCAGCTGCTGTGGCGACCCAGATCGTTGCCCACTTTCAGGTTCAGCGTGGTGACACGGTGGCCTGACTCGGCGGTGGCTTGCGGCACCAGTTTTTTGCCCCCAAACACTTCGGCACCCAAGCGCAAGTAAAAGGGGGTGGGCGCGGTCCAGTTCATGCGCAGGCCGTCGTCGTACCAGTGACCGCCCAAAAAGCCACGGTACAGCAAAGGCCGCTCGGTGAAGTCGTCGGTGTGCGGGTGCAGTTCGTTGAGGTAACCGATTTGGGAGGCAAAGCGCCCGGCCCTCACCTGAAGCCCTTGGGGCAGGCTGCGGGTTTGCACCCAAGCGTTTTCAAGGTGGTGTTCCAGTTGGCGGTCTGCCGTGTGAAAGCCCAGGATCGCCTCGCCACTCAGGTGCTCATTGAAAGCGCCGCGCAAGAGCACATCGCTGTGGCCCAAGCCCACACCTTGGTCGCGCGCGCCCAGTGCCAAACCCCGTGAGGTGCTGGCGGCATCCAAGACGACACCGGCTTGCCAGCGCTCGGTGGGCGGGGTGTTTTGGGCCCAGGTGCCGAGGGGCGCAGCGCACAGCGCACCGGCGAAGGCGGAAAGGGTGGAAAGGCCGAAGAGAGGCTTTCTGGCGGTCATGGTGTGGGGCCCATCAAAAGTTGCAATGCTCTAATGATAATGCTTTATCAATAGCAAAAACAGCTTTTTTTGCAGTAAGCTCCCCGCGTGGAAAGATCAACCCGTCAACGAACCGCGATTGCGCAAGCCCTGGCCGCTGTGGGGCAACCGTTGCTGCCGCAAGAACTGCTGGTGGAGGCCCAAAAAAGCGTGCCCAGCCTGAGCTTGGCCACGGTGTACCGCAACCTCAAGGGCTTGGTCGAAGACGGTGTGGTGGATGTGGTGACCTTGCCGGGTGAGGCGACCCGGTATGAATCACACCGCCACCACCACCACCACCATTTCCATTGCAGCCATTGTCAAAAGGTGTTTGACATTGACGCCTGCCCTGGCGATCTGGGCCATTTGTTGCCCAATGGCTATGTCCTGGACTCCCACGAGCTGACCTTTTACGGCCGCTGCGCGGGTTGCGCGGCTTGAGCCGCTGATGCTGATCAAGGGCGCAGCAAAGCGTCCAGATTTTTCAGATCGTCCGCTTTGAGCACGCCGGCCGCTTGGCGCAAGCGCAGCTGACCCACCAGCACATCGTGCCGGGCTTTGGCCAGATCACGCTTGGTCTGGAACAGCTGGCTTTGGCTGTTGAGCACATCGATGTTGATGCGCACCCCCACCTGGTAACCCAGTTTGTTGGCATCCAAAGCGCTTTGGCTGGAGGCTTCGGCCGCTTGCAAAGCCTTGATTTGGCTCAGGCCGGACTCCACCCCGAAAAACGCGGTGCGTGTGGACTGGGCCACATTGCGCTGGGCGGCTTCAAGGTCGTTGCGTGCTTTTTCTTCCAGGGCCACGGTTTCGCGGATGCGGTTTTGGCTGGCTTGTCCGCTGTACAGCGGCATGTTGAAGGCCAAGCCGATCGTGGCCGTGTTGTTGTTGACTTGCACTTGCGAGCCGTTTTGGAACCGGGCCATGCCATAACTGGCGTTGAGGTCCAAGGTGGGTTTGACGGCCGCTTGGGCTTTTTCGATTTCCAAGCGGGCCACCTCCAGGGCGATTTGGGCCGCTGTGAGGTTGCTGCTGTGTTGGCTCGATTGGGCGATCCAGGACTGTACCGTGCCGGTTTGCAGTCGATCGATGTTGGCGGCCATCATCAGGGCTTGTGGTTTGACTTGGGGTTGGCCGACGGTGTCGGCCAGGATGCCTTGTTTGACGCGCAAATCATTTTCAGCGGCGATTTCTTGCGCGGTCACCAGGTCAAAACGGGCCTGAGCTTCTCGGGTGTCGGTGATGGTCGAGGTGCCCACCTCGAAATTGCGTTTGGCTGCGGCCAGCTGTTCTGACACCGCCGATTTTTGGGCCTTCACAAAGTTCAGGCTTTCTTGGGCTGTCAAGACGTCAAAGTAAGCCTGGCTCAAGCGCACGATCAGGTCTTGCTCGGCGATCTTGAGTTGGGCTTCACCCAGCGCCACTTGTTTCATGCCTTGCTCGTAGCTGGCTTTGTTGCCGGGGCGGTACAAGGGCTGGCTGCCGCTGAAAGTCATGTTGCGAGATCCCGTTTGTCGGGTGAGGGTCGGGAGCTCGACGTTGCTTTCAGACACATTGGCGCCCCAATTGGCCGTGGGCCGCAGGAAGGCTTTGGCCTGTTCGGCGCGGGCCAGGCTGGCATCGAACTGCGAACGGGCCGACTTGTAGGTGGCGTCGTGGGCTTTGGCCGCCTCGAACAGTTGGGACAAGCTTTGAGCCGAGGCAGGGCCCGAGAAGGCGGCCATCAAGGCCAAGGTCAGGGGCAGGGTGCGCAGTGTCATGGCGTTCTTCTTCATCAAAGACGGCCCATCAAGGGTCGGGAGTGAGCCGTTGGGCGGCCCACAGTGGGCTCAGTAAACCGGGATGCGGGGATCGACTTGTGCCGACCATGCATGGATGCCGCCGGCCACATTCACGACCTGAAAGCCGTGTTGTTGCAAGAAGCTGGCCACCTGCATGCTGCGTCCACCATGGTGGCACAGACAAGCGATGGGGCGTGATTTGTCGAGTTCGTCCAGGCGTGCCGGGATGGACTGCATGGCCATGTGCACCAGGTCCAGACCCTCTGGACTGGCACTGGCAGTCTGGACTTCCCAAGCCTCACGCACATCGAGCAAGACGGGGCGTTGGGCTTGTTGGCTGGCCCATTCGGCAATTTGGGCGGGGTAGAGCTGTTCCATGACCATCTCAAAATTGAAAGCGTGAGGGCTCGGGGAAGCCGGACAGGCGGGGCGCGGTGCAGTCCCAAGGCTCGGTGGTGGTCCAGCTGTTGTCACCGCTGCGGGTGATCAAGGTGGCACGCATCATGGGGTCATCGCCCACAATCGCCACCAGGCGGCCGCCCACACTCAATTGCTGCAGCAAGACGGCTGGCACTTCGGCCACCGAGCCGCTGAGCAAAATCACATCGAAAGGGCCGTCTGCGGCGGCGCCTTGGCTGCCATCGGCCTGGCGCACCGTGACGTTGTGCACACCGGCTTTTTGCAAGTTGGCCCGGGCTTGTGCGGCCAATGCCGCATCGGTCTCGAGGCTCAGCACGCTGGCGCCCTGGTGGCCCAACAGCGCGGCCATGAAGCCCGAGCCGGTTCCGATGTCCAGCACCTTGTCCGTTTTTTGGACGGCCAGGTCTTGCAACATGCGCGCTTGAACGCGTGGGGCCAGCATGACCTGGTTGGGCGCGGCGCCCAGGGGGATCTCCATGTCCACAAAGGCCAGCGCTTTGTGGGCCAGTGGGACGAAGTCTTCGCGGCGCACCACCGACAGCAATTCCAAAACTTTGGGGTCCAGCACTTCCCAGGGACGGATTTGCTGTTCGATCATGTTGAAGCGGGCCTGATTCAGATCCATGGGGGGTACTCCGGTCATTCGGGTTCAAATAAACGAGGATTTTAAGGGGCCGGGCTGGCGGTGGCCTGACGGGGGTCAAAGCCGGCCTTGCGGCGCAGCCATTGGGCCAGGTCGTCCATGTAGCAGTACATCACGGGCACCACCACCAGTGTCAGCAGCGAAGAGGTGATCACTCCGCCAATGACCGCCTGACCCATGGGCGCGCGTTGCTCGGAGCCTTCGGTCAATGCAAAAGCCAGTGGCACCATGCCAAAAATCATCGCCAGTGTGGTCATCAAAATGGGGCGCAAGCGCACTTTGGCCGCCAGCAGCAGGGCTTCGTGGCGCGCCAGGCCCGGGATGCGCTGGCCGTGCGGATCGGTTTGGTCTTCGCGGGAGCGGATGGCAAAGTCCACCAACAAGATGGCGTTCTTGGTCACCAGGCCCATCAGCATGATCACGCCAATGATGGAGAACATCGACAAGGTCGAGCCAAACAACATCAGCGCCAACACCACGCCGATCAGGGTCAGGGGCAGCGAGGTCATCAGCGCCAGGGGCTGGAAAAAGCTCTTGAACTGGCTGGCCAAAATCATGTAGATGAAAATCACCGCCATGGCCAGCGCCGACAAGGCGTAGCCAAAGGACTCGGCCATGTTCTTGGTGGAGCCGCCAAATGCATAGCGGTATCCAGGCGGCAGGGCGATGCTGTCCATGGCCCGCCGGATGTCGGCCGAGACTTCGCCCGCCGCGCGCCCGAACACGTTGGCATTGAAGGCCACCTCACGCATCAAGTCGCGCCGGTTGATCTGGTTGGAGCCGGTGGTTTCGCTGACTTGGGCCACCTGCCCCAGGCGTACCACACGCGGGCTGCCGTCGGCGGCAGTGCCCACCACCAGGGGCAGGCGCTCCAGGTCTTGTGGGCTGTTGCGTGCCAGAGGGTTCAGGCGCACGTTCACGTCATAGGTCTGGTCGTCCGGGGCGCGCCAATTGCCCACGGTCTGGCCAGCCACCAGGGTGCGCAAGGGCCCCGCCAGTTGCGCCGTGCCCAAGCCCAGGTCAGAGGCGGCGTCGCGCTTGACTTGCACGCCGATGACGGGCTTGTTGGGCTTGACGCTCGAATCCAGGTCCACCAGTCCGGGGATGTCCCGGATCTTGTCCAGTGCCAGCACGGCCAGGCGTTCGAGCTCTTTTTGGTCAGGGCCTTGCAATGAAAACTCGATTTGCTTGTTGCCCCCCACCGCATCGAGCAAGCCTGCGTGCGTGACCGCGATGCCCGGCACCTGTTTGAGGCGTTCACGCAGCACGGCCGACATTTGGTCGGCGTTGCGGCTGCGGTCTTTGCGGGGCACCAGCCGGATGTACAGGTTCACGTTGTTCTTGCCCTGAGCGCTGGCGGTGTTGAGGGTGCTGACGGTGTAGAGCACTTCCGGGAATTCGCGCAAGATGGCCTCCACTTGGCGCGCTTTGGCTTCGGTGGCTTCTAGCGAAGTGCCCACCGGGGTCTCAAACTTGACCGAGGTTTCGGAAAAATCGGCTTTGGGCACGAACTCGGTGCCCAACAGCCGGATCATGAACAGACTGGCCATGAAAATGCCCAGAGCCAGTAAGAGGGTGGATTTTTTGTGCACCAGTGCCCAGCGCAAGATGCCCTGGTAAGCGTCGGCCAGGCGGTCGGTGCCTCGGTCAAACCAGCCGGTCACGCGGCCAATGGTTTTGTCGTACCCGCTCACGGGCGCGCGGTGTTGGCCGTGCGCCGCGATGGCCGGGTCGTGCCAGATGCTCGACAACATCGGGTCCAGCGTGAAGCTGACGAACATCGAAATCAGCACCGCCGCCACGATGGTGATGCCGAACTCGTGGAAGAACTTGCCGATGATGCCTTCCATGAAACCAACGGGCAAAAACACCGCGACGATCGACAAGGTGGTGGCCAGCACGGCCAAGCCGATCTCGCGTGTGCCGTCCATCGACGCGTCAAAGGCGTTCTTGCCCATTTGCACATGGCGCACGATGTTCTCCCGCACCACAATCGCGTCGTCGATCAGCAAGCCCACGCACAGGCTCAACGCCATCAGCGTGATCATGTTGATGGTGAAGCCGAACATCTGCATGAACATGAAGGTGCCGATGATGGAGATCGGCAGTGTCAGCCCGGTGATGACGGTCGAGCGCCAGGAGTTGAGGAACAGGAAAACGATCAGCACCGTGAGGATGGCGCCTTCGATCAGGGTCTGACGCACGTTGTTGACCGACACGCGGATGGGGCGCGAGTTGTCGGTGACAGGTTCCAGCCGCACACCTGCGGGCAGTTGGCTCTTGAGTTCGGCCACCGCTTTGATGAGGCCGTCGACCACCTGGATGGTGTTTTCGTCCTGCGACTTTTGCACCGACATCAACAAAGTGCGTTGACCGTTGTACAGCGCCAGGTTGTCCAGCTCTTGTGCGCCGTCTCGCACGCTGGCCACTTGCGACAAGCGGATGGGGGTGCCGTTTTTGCGCGCGACAATGATTTGCCCAAAGTCCTCGGGGCGCTGCATGCGTGAGCTGATTTGCACCATGCGCTCTTGTGAAAGGGAGCGGATGGCCCCGACGGGCAAGTCCTGGTTTTCGCCACGCACCGCGGCCACCACCTGTTCGGCGGTGATGCCCAGCGCCTCCATGGCTTCGGGCTGCAGGTACAGGTTGATCTCGCGCTTGCTGCCGCCCACCAGTGTGACCGAGCCCACGCCCCGCACGTTTTCAAGGCGTTTTTTGAGCACCTGCTCTGACCAGTTGGTCAGTTCCACCGCGTTGAGCTTGTTCCCCTCGGGGATCACCGCCAGCGACCACACCGCCCGGCTGGCCGGGTCAAAACGCAAGACGCGCGGCTCTTTGACCTCGGTGCGCAGCAAGGGGCGCAGCGCAGCGACTTTTTCGCGCACGTCTTCGGCGGCTTTGCGACCATCGATGTGCAACTGGAACTCGACAATGACCAGTGACTGGTTTTCGTAGCTGCGCGAGGTCAGGGCGCTGATGCCGGCGATCGAGTTGACGCCTTCCTCGATTTTTTTGGAGACTTCGCTTTCCACGATTTCGGGCGATGCACCGGGGTATTCGGTGCTGATCACCACCACCGGGAAGTCGATGTTGGGGAATTGGTCCACTTTGAGGCGCTGGAACGAAAACAAGCCCAGCACCACCAGGGCCAGCATGACCATGGTGGCAAAAACCGGGTTGTGCAAACTGACGCGGGTGAACCACATGCTGTTGGCCTCTTTATTGGGCTGCGTTGGCCGGGGTCGTGAATTTCACCCGCACACCTTCGCGCACGGCCCCCACGCTGGCGGCCAGCACTTGGGCGCCTTCGGTCAGACCGGTCACAGCCAGCCAAGTCTGTTGTTCGCTATCGCTGCGCGCACCGGGCTGCACCGTCACATGCCGCACCACACCGTCTTGCACCACCTGCACATAGGGTTGCGGTTTGTCGGTGCGCACACTGGTGATCGGCAAGGCCAGCACCTGCAGGCTTTGGGTGCCCAGGCTGCCTTGGGCAAACAGGCCTTGGCGCAGGCCTTCGCCACCCGCCACACCCAAATAGACCACCACACTGCGACTGCCCGCCTGGGCGCTGGGGTTGATGCGAAGCACCTTGGCGGGCACGGGCTGCGCCTGGCCTTCGATGGTCAGTTGCGCCGTCATGCCCACCCGGACCTGGGCCGCGTCGCTGGCGGGCAGTGCGGCTTCGAGTTCCAGTTGCGACAGATCGATCACCTCGACAACGCGCGCCTCAACGGCCACGCGCTCGCCTGCTTGGGCCAGGCGTTGCGAGACCACGCCGGACAGCGGCGAACGCAAGGTGGCGTCGTCCAGAGATTTGCGCGCCACATCCAGTGCCGCCAGCGCCGCCATGTGCGTGGCTTTGGCCCCGTTCAAGCTCGCTTGCGAGCTGATCAGGGCGGTCTGCGAGATGAAGCCCTGGTTCACCAAGGCCTGGTTGTTGTCAAACTGGCGCTGGGCAATGTCCACCTGGGCGCGAGCCGCATCGGCTTGCTGCTGCGCTTGGCGCACGCGGGCCTGAAACTCGGTCGGCTCCACCCGGGCCACGACCTGCCCCGCTTGCACACGGTCGCCTTCGCGCACCGTCAAATCCATCAATTCGCCCGCCACACGGGCTTTGATGAAGGCACTCTGACTGGCCTTGAGCGCACCCGAGACAGGCATGCCGAGCGTCAAGGTGCGTGTCTGGGCGGTGAAGACATCGCCCGCGGCCAGCTCGATCGTGGGCACGCTCGGTGCGGCCGGTGGGCTGGGTGGCGCTTTGGCGCGTTGGCTGGACCAACGGGCGCCTGCAGCCAGCAACACGGTCACGGCCACAGCGGACAAAATCCAGAGGGTGCTTTTTTTCATGGGGACTCAGCAATGGACAAACCACGCACCAGCAATTGGGCGTGTTGTGAAATGAAGGCTTCGGGATCGATGCGTTCCTGGCTGGGGCAGCAGGGGCCCATGGAGTGCTTCCACATCACCAGAAACAGCAGCGGGGCCATGATCGAATGCACCGCCAGCTCCAGCGCCACCGGGCGAAACTCGCCTTGGTCGATGCCGCGCTGCAAAGCGTTGCGCACCAGATCGTGGCCTGGCTCGATGACTTCGGTGCGGTAAAACTGCGCGAGTTCGGGAAAATTGCTGGCCTCGCTCATCACCAGCTTTGAAATGCCGGAGGCCTTGGTCGCACCATAGCGCAGCCACCACTGCAACATCATCCACTCGATCAAGGCCGCGCTGCTGCCCTGAAACTGCGCCACTTCTGCCGCGCCTTGCGCCACCGTCTCCACGATGTTGTCGCGCACCACCGCCTTGAACAGGTCTTCCTTGCTGGGGAAGTACAAAAACAGCGTGCCTTTGGAGACGCCAGCCCGCAAGGCGACCTCTTCGACGCGGGTGGCGGCATAGCCTTTTTCGACAAACAAGTCCAAAGCCGCTTCGAGCAACTCACCCGGGCGGTCTTGCTTGCGGCGCTCGCGTTTGTGGGGGGCAGCGGTGTCGAGGGGGTTCACAAGGCTTTATTAATGACTGACTGGTTAGTAATGTAAGCCTTGACCACAAGCTCGTCAAGGCGGCGGCGCCAAGGTGGGGCGGATACAGAAGCCATGAAAAAAGGGGCCGAAGCCCCTCTTTGGCGACAACCGACCGATTTCAATAGAAAGCCTGCAAACCGGTTTGGGCCCGGCCCAAAATCAAGGCGTGCACGTCGTGGGTGCCTTCGTAGGTGTTCACGGTTTCCAGGTTGATCATGTGGCGGATCACGTGGTATTCGTCGTGGATGCCGTTGCCGCCGTGCATGTCGCGGCTCATGCGGGCGATGTCCAGCGCCTTGCCGCAGCTGTTGCGCTTGATCATGCTGATCATCTCGGGCACGGCTTTGCCGTCATCCATCAGGCGGCCCACGCGCAGGCAGGCTTGCAGGCCCAAGGTGATTTCGGTTTGCATGTCAGCCAGCTTCTTCTGGATCAGCTGGTTTTGCGCCAGGGGGCGGCCAAACTGCACGCGGTCCAGGGTGTACTGACGGGCGCGGTGCCAGCAGTCTTCGGCGGCGCCCAAAGCGCCCCAGGCGATGCCGTAGCGGGCCTTGTTCAGGCAGCCAAACGGGCCCTTGAGGCCATTCACGTGGGGCATCAGGTTTTCGGATGGCACGAACACATCGTCCATCACGATCTCGCCGGTGATGCTGGCGCGCAGGCTCATCTTGCCTTCGATCTTGGGGGCCGTCAGGCCCTTCATGCCTTTTTCGAGGATGAAACCGTGGATGGACTCTTGGCCACCGACGGTGCCGTCTTCGTTTTCCAGTTTGGCCCAGACCACGAACACGTCGGCAATCGGCGAGTTGGTGATCCACATCTTGGCGCCCTTCAAGATGAAGCCGCCGTCCACCGGTTTGGCGCGGGTGATCATGCTGGCCGGGTCAGAGCCGTGGTTGGGTTCGGTCAGGCCAAAGCAGCCCACCCATTCGCCGGTGGCCAGCTTGGGCAGGTATTTCTGGCGCTGGGCCTCGGAGCCGTATTCGTTGATGGGGTGCATGACCAGCGAGCTTTGCACGCTGATGGCGCTGCGGTAGCCGCTGTCCACGCGCTCGACTTCGCGGGCGATCAGGCCATAGGCCACATAGCTCAGGCCCGAGCAGCCGTAGCCTTCGATGGTGGAGCCCAAAAAGCCCATGGCCCCAGCCTCGTTCATGATCTCGCGGTCAAACTTTTCGTGGCGCGCGGCTTGCAGCACGCGGGTTTGCAGGCGTTCCTGGCAAAAGGTGTGGGCCGCCTCGACGATGGCACGTTCGTCGTCCGAGAGTTGCTCGCTGAGCAAAAAGGGGTCATTCCATTGGAAGGTGGGTTTCATTCGGGGTCTCCAGTGTGGGGCGTCTCAATCGGGCGAGTGTGTCATACCCGCACCTGTGTTCGTCGCAGGGGCTGTCGTGTGGGCGATTGTTGTGGCTTCATGAATAGTTGTCTAATATTGATTACCGATAGATCAATACATTTTTTAAATTTATGGAATTCCGTCATCTGCGCTATTTCCTGATGCTGGCCGAGGAGCTGCACTTTGGGCGCGCCGCCCAGCGCCTGGCCATCTCCCAGCCACCGCTCAGCCTGAACATCCAGCAGCTCGAAGCCTCGGTGGGGGCCCAGCTGTTCACCCGCAACAGCCGGGGCGTGCAGCTGACAGCTGCCGGTCAGGCCTTTGTGCCGGCTGCGCGGGCGTTGTTGGCGCAAGCCGGCGCGGCGGCGCGCGAGGCCCGAGACGTGGCCGAGGGCCAATCGGGTCAGCTGCAAATTGGCTTTGCCGGAACCATGCTGTATTGCGGCTTGCCCCAGATCCTGAGCCGCTTTCAGGCCAGCCATCCGCGTTTGCGCCTGGTGCTGCGCGAGCTCAGTTCGTCCGAGCAGTTGTCGGAGTTGCTGCGCGACCGACTGGATGTGGGCTTTGTGCACACGCCTCGGGTGCCGCCGGGTTTTGAGCAAATTTTGGTGGCCAGTCAGCCGCTGGTGGCCTGTTTGCCTGCCCGCCACCCCTTGGCTGCACAGGCCCTTGTCGGTTTGGATGCGTTGGTGGGGCAAGATTTGGTGGTGGTGTCCCGCACCGTCTCGCCCGATTACAACGAACGCATTTTGCAGTTGTGTGAACAGTCGGGCTGGATGCCACCTGTGGTGCATGAGCTGCGCCATTGGCTGAGTGTGGTGTCATTGGTTTCGCAGGGCTTGGGTGTGGCGCTGGTGCCGCAGGCACTGGCGCAATCCGCCATGGCGGGGGCGGTGTTTGTGCCACTGAAAGACGTGGATGTGCGTTATGACACGCGCTGCCTGTGGCGCAGCGACCGAGACCAAACAGCCCTCAGGGATTTTGTTCAAGCGGTCCAGGTCGATGCAGGGCGAGGCCGATAATCTGGCTTTGCCGCAAACCAGTGTGCGGCCATTTTTTGCAGAGGATGCGACATGACAGAAACTTTGGTCTTGGGCGGGGGTTGCTTTTGGTGCACCGAAGCGGTTTTCGTCAAAGTGCGCGGCGTGACCGACGTCGAGTCCGGGTATTGCAATGGCCAGACCCTCTCACCCACCTACGAACAGGTGTGCACCGGGCGCACCGGGCACAACGAAGTCGTCAAACTCGAGTTCGACCCCCAGCAGATCACGGCCCGCGACTTGCTCGAAATTTTCTTTGTCATCCACGACCCGACCACGCTCAACCGCCAGGGCAACGATGTGGGCACGCAGTACCGCAGCGGCATTTATTTCACCACGCCCGAGCAGGCCGAGGTGGCGCGTGCGTTGATCGCCGAGTTACAAGCCGCCAAGGCCATGGGTCAGCCCATCGTGACCGAGGTCTTGCCTTTGGCCAACTACAGTGCCGCCGAGGACTACCACCAGGATTTTTTTGAGCGCAACCCCTACCAAGGCTATTGCATGGCCGTGGCCGCGCCCAAGGTCGCCAAGTTCAAGCATACATACGCGCGTTGGGTGAAGCCTTGACGCTTGCCACTTTGACTTCTTCCATGCACAGCGCATTCATTCAGAAACAGTGAGGAAACACATGCGTCACATCGCTTTATTCATCATGGCCTTGAGTTTGAGCGGCGCTGCATGGGCGCAGCACGGTGCCAAACAAATTCAGGAAGACATTGCGCGTCACCGCGCCATGGCAGAGGCCCATGAAGCCGCAGCGCGATGCCTGGAGTCCGGCAAAAAACCAGCGCAGTGCACCAAGGAATTGCAAACCGCCTGCAGAGGCTTGGCGCTGGGCAAATACTGCGGCATGAAGCACGTGCACTGAAGGGCAAGAGCCCTGTGCGACGACCGGTCGCTCAAGGCGCCAAGCGTTCGCGCAGCCAGCCTGAGGCGGCAGGGGTGTAACGCAAACGGTCGTGCAGACGGCTTTTGCGGCCTTGCCAGAACTGCCACTGGTCCGGCACCAGGCGGTAGCCGCCCCAATGCGGCGGGCGTGGGGGGCTGAGCATGAATTGCGCCGCGTATTTGGCGGCATTGGTCACCAGCACGGTGCGGCCTTCGATCACCTGGCTCTGCGGCGAAGCCCAGGCGCCAATGCGTGAGTCCAGTGGGCGGCTGTGGAAGTAGGCGTCGCTTTCTTCGGCGCTGACCTTTTCGACCCGGCCTTCAATGCGCACCACGCGCTCCAGCTCAACCCAATGAAACTGCAGGGCGGCAAAGGGGTTGCCCGCCAATTCCTGGCCTTTTTGGCTGTCGTAGTTGGTGTACCAGACGATGCCGCGCTCATCGAGGCCTTTGATCAGCACCACCCTTGTGCTGGGGCGCAGGTTGCTGGCCACGGTGGCCAGTGTCATGGCATTGGGTTCGGGCACTTCGGCGGCGATGGCTTCTTGGAGCCATTGCTCAAATTGCCGGAGTGGGTCAGGGTGAGAAGCGGTTTCGTTGAGCTCGGCTTTTTCGTAGCTCTTGCGCAGGTCGGCGATGTTCATGGCCGCAAGTATAGGCAGGTGCCCTGTGTGCTGGCCCTTCAGCAAGGTTTGTACTTGGGGCAGGTGAGGACTTGATGGCCCGGCAAGCGGGGTGGCTTCTCAGTCCGCATGGCGCAACACCTCGGCCAAAGCCCGGTCTTCGATGCCGTGTGCCCTCAGGCTGTTGTAGGTTTGCCGAGCGTAGTCGAGTGTGGTGCCAAAGCGCCCCCGCGCATGCTTGAAGATTTGCCGGTAAGTTTCGGGTGAGAGCTGACCGGTGAAGCTGGGGCTGCTGCTGGGCAAGGTGAAGGCCAGGGCCTTGACGGGGCCTTTGGACGTGGCGCAGGTCAGCCAGCTGGGGGTGTACACGTCCATCGGCATTTCCCTCGCCCACAAACGGGTCAGCACTTCGTCCGTGTGTTCGGCCGCGATGCGGTAAACCACCCCACGGCAGCTGCCACCGCGCACCAGGGCGAAAACCAGACCGGGGCATTCCGGGCTGCCCCGGTTCAGGCGGCTCCACATCTTCAGGGCCCGGTGCCAACCCCAGACCTGGCTGAGGTGCTGCTCTTGCGCTTCAAATTCTGGGCGCCACAACAAAGAGGCATAGCCAAACACCCACAAATCTTGACCTGCTGCGCATTGCGCTCTGAAACGGTCAAGCAATCCGCGCTGGAAGACAGGTGGTTGTTCAGCTGCTGGCGCATCCGTGGCATCAGCAGGGCTCTGGTCGGTCATCTGCAAGCATGTCCCTTTACAATCAGGCCACCATTTTCGGAGAAAACAAACATGTCAAACAATCAAGATGAGAATCAACCCGTGGTCTTGGCCATTTTGGTCGGCGTGATCGTGCTGGTCATTGGACTGGCCGTGGGGATTGGCATCGCCAAAAGCAAAAAAGCAGCGCCCGCTGCCCCCGCCGCCGTGACAGCACCTGCAGCACCCGCTCCAGCAGCGGCGGCAGATGCGGCAGCGGCTGCACCCGCTGCACCCGCTGCGGCGGATGCTCCCGCGGCCAACACGGCAGCCCCAGCGGCCAAGTGAAGCACTTTGCGCCTTGGGATGAACCCGCCTCGGCGGGTTTTTTTACGTCTGCAACGCCCCAAAATGCTCGTACCCCTTTGGTAAAAGGCCATTGCCCCTCAAAGCTGGAACACGGTTACCATCGCACATGTAATTTAGTTACGATGCACCGCCTGGAGGCCAGACATGACACTTCACCCCACCGTGGCCGCGGTCACGGCCCGCATCACCGAGCGCAGTCGCCCGACACGTCAGGTCTATTTGCAACAGCTCGACGCTGCGGCCAACCAAGACCCCGGCGCACAACGCATGGGTTGCGCCAACGTGGCCCACGCCTTTGCAGCCATGCCCAAGGGCGACAAAGACCGCGCCACCGCTCTCGACAAAATTCAAGTGGTGGCCCCGCGCGCACCCAACATCGGCATCGTCAATGCGTACAACGACCTGCTCTCGGCCCACGCCCCGCTGCAGCATTACCCGGACCTGATCAAGGAGGAGGCCCGCAAGCTGGGTGCCACGGCCCAGGTGGCCGGGGGCGTGCCCGCCATGTGCGATGGCGTCACGCAAGGCATGCCCGGCATGGAGCTGAGCTTGTTCAGCCGCGACGTGATCGCCATGGCCACGGCCGTCTCGCTGAGCCACGATGTGTTTGACGCTGCGCTGATGTTGGGCGTGTGCGACAAGATCGTGCCGGGCCTGTTGATCGGCGCCCTGCACTTTGGCCATTTGCCCACGGTGTTTGTGCCCGCAGGCCCGATGACCAGCGGCTTGTCCAACAGTGAAAAATCCAAGGTGCGCGAGAAAGCGGCCCAAGGCTTGGTGGGGCGCGCTGAATTGCTCGAAGCCGAATCGGCCGCTTACCACGGTCAAGGCACTTGCACTTTTTACGGCACCGCCAACAGCAACCAGATGCTGCTCGAAGCCATGGGCCTGCATGTGCCAGGCACGGCCTTCATCAACCCGGGCGAGGGCGTACGCACCGAGCTGACCCGCGAAGCGGTCCGTACGGTGCTGGCACTGGTCAAGGGGCAACACTTCACCCCGATAGGCCGGCTCGTGGACGAGCGCAGCATCGTCAATGCCCTGGTGGCTTTGCTGGCGACCGGTGGTTCGACCAACCACCTGATCCATTGGGTCGCCGTGGCCCGTGCCGCAGGCATCGTGATCGATTGGGACGACTTCTCGGCCCTGTCGGACGTGGTGCCGCTGCTCAGCCGCGTGTACCCCAATGGCAGCGCCGACGTGAACCAGTTTCAGGCTGCGGGCGGTCCGGGTTATGTCATCCGCGAGTTGCTGGACGCCGGGCTGATGCACGCCGATGTGATCACGGTGCGCCCCGGTGGTCTGCGTGAATTCACCCGCGTGCCTTCGCTGCAAAACAGTCAACTGGTTTGGACCGACACCGGGGCCAGCCAGGACGACACCGTGGTGCGGCCTGCGTCCAGCCCCTTCAGTGCAACGGGTGGCCTGAAACTGCTGCAAGGGCCATTGGGCCGCAGCGTGATCAAGATCTCCGCGGTGCCCGAAGCTTTGCATGTGATTGAAGCGCCAGCGCGCGTGTTCAATTCGCAAGACGAATTGCAAGCCGCATTCAAGGCGGGAGAACTGCACCGCGATGTCGTTTGCGTGGTGCGCTGGCAGGGCCCGCAAGCCAACGGCATGCCCGAGCTGCACAAACTCACCCCGCCGCTGGCGGTGCTGCAGGGCCAGGGCTTCAAGGTGGCGCTGGTCACCGACGGCCGCATGAGCGGGGCCTCGGGCAAAGTGCCTGCGGCCATCCATGTTTCGCCCGAAGCCGCAGCCGGTGGCCCGCTGGCCAAGGTGCAAGACGGCGATGTGATTCGCCTCGACGGCGTCGCGGGCACCTTGCAGGTGCTGGTGAGCGAGGCCGAATGGGCCGCCCGGCCACTGGCCGAAATGCCCGCCGAACTGCGCGCTGCCAACAGCGTGGGCATGGGCCGAGAACTGTTTGCCAACATGCGCCGCCACGCCCTGAAAGCCGAAGAAGGAGCCTGCACATGGCTGTGAGTTCAAACGCCCCTTTGACCGCCCTGCAGGTGATGCAGGACGCCCCGGTGATCCCGGTGATCGTGCTCCACGATGTGGCCCATGCCGTGCCGATGGCGCGTGCGCTGGTGGCGGGCGGCATCCGCATGCTCGAGGTCACCCTGCGCACCCCACAAGCATTGGCCTGCATGGCAGCGATTGCCCAAGAAGTGCCCGCTGCCGTGGTGGGCGCGGGCACCGTGCGCAGCGCCGCCGATGTGGCCGCAGCGGCCCAAGCCGGTGCCCGTTTTGCCGTCAGCCCTGGCTACACCCGGGCGGTGGGGCAGGCCTGCCGTGACCACGGTTTGTCGCTCTTGCCTGGCGTGGCCACCGGCAGCGAAATCATGATGGCCCAAGAAGACGGTTACACCGAACTCAAGTTTTTCCCCGCCATGCAGGCCGGCGGCCCCGCCATGCTCAAGGCCTGGAGCGGTCCGTTCTTTGATGTGAAGTTTTGC
>JACCDU011068904.1_pt1 | contig 21398 bp, 19 predicted proteins | sample 7446081 | NCBI WGS metagenome assembly JACCDU01 (sample SAMN15323447, study PRJNA562643) | freshwater metagenome | isolation source: river surface water | place: USA:Blue River Watershed | collected 2017-08-17
ACCAATACGCCCTCGCATTTTAAAACCTGCGCCTGAAGTAGTACAACTCCCACTTAAATCACCAGACTTGTCCAACGCCAGCATTCCTATTGTGTCATGGTTCCATTCTCCATTTTCTAAACGAGAAGGCGCGAATGGACCATGATCCTTTTTGTTTTCGATATTTATAGTAGGTGATTTATAATTTGATTTTTGTAGCCAATTTTTATAGGCTGCTTCTGCAGCTGGAGACAACTCAGGCGACTCTAATGAAAAGCCCTCGGAGAGTGCAAACTGTTGCGCCCCCTCGCCCACCAAAAAAACGTGTGGAGTTTTTTCCATTACACGTCTAGCTACAGAAATCGGGTGTTTAATTCTTTCTAAAAAAGCCACAGACCCACAATTATGGTTTTCATCCATTATGCACGCATCCAATGTTACATGGCCATCCCGATCTGGATTAGCACCTAACCCTACACAACAATTTTGGGAGGCTTCCGTTTCTTTTACACCTTCTTCCACTGCATCTAACGCTCTTCCACCTTTTTGTAAAATAGTCCACGCTTTTTTATTGGCTGCAATTCCTGCATCCCAGGTTGAAATCACAAGTGGCTTGTTAATAGGTACAATTTTTTTAGACTGTACTGTTGCTTTTGCAGGTTGTATTGCAGCACCTGCTGATAAAAATGTGAGTGATTGCAAAAAGTTACGCCGGTTAAACATGCAAGAAAGGTAGGTATATTTATTTTAATGTTTAAACACCGAAAAGTAACTTTGCAAAATGAAATCAATTAGATCTATAGAGCGTGTGATTGCACCACCTCCCCCACATATGGTTGGAGATGGTTTTAGAGTCCATAACTTTTTTCCTTCTGGGGGAATTCAAAGCAAGCAAAGAATGAGCCCCTTTTTCATGCTAGACTATGCATCTAAATTTGAATTTCCACCGTCAGAAACACCTCGAGGAGTAGATGTACACCCCCACCGTGGTTTCGAGACAGTAACTATAGCATACCATGGAAAAATTGCACATCATGACAGTGCTGGAAACAAAGGAGTAATTGAAGAAGGGGATGTTCAGTGGATGACCGCTGCATCAGGTGTACTACATAAAGAATATCACGAAGCCTCCTTTTCAAGACAAGGAGGCCCCTTCCAAATGGTACAGCTTTGGGTAAATTTACCTGCCGCTAACAAAATGACAACGCCCCGCTATCAGGAATTAAAAAAAGAGAGCATGGGACGCTTGAAATTTGACGGAGGTGAATTAGAAATAATTGCAGGAGAGTTTGACGAAGTAAAGGGACCAGCAAAAACCTTCACTCCTGTTCATCTTTCAAATTTGCATCTAAAAAAAGAAGGCACATTTACCCTACATTTTCCATCTCACTATAATACGGGACTTTTAGTGATAAAAGGAAGTGCACATATCAATGGCACCTCAGCATCCACCAATCATTTTGTTCTACTATCAAATGATGGAGAAGACATCAATATTAGTGCTTCAGAGGAATCTACCATTTTGATACTTGCTGGAGAGCCCATTCAAGAAACTCTTGTAGCATATGGCCCATTTTTAATGAACACATGGGAGGAAATAGAGCAGGCTATTTCAGATTTTAACCTTGGAAAATTTGGCGTATTGGACTAATCGGTATTTTAGATACCTAAATCATTCCCATGCGCTTTTTTGTACTGCTGTTATTGATGCCATTCTCAGGTTGGGCACAATCTTTTGTTATTCCACAACCTGCAAATATTGAATGGAATAACGGAAAATATAACCTACCCAAAAATTGCTTTTATTTCACCACTTCAAAAAACCCAGAACTCTTAAGAACAATTGAATTGGTGGGTAAGGATTTTGCCACGCAGTTCAATATTCAGCTAAAGCCAACTGACCAATCAACAGCTGCACAATTTCACATTTCTGAAAAATCGGGTAAAGCTAAGGGCGCAAATGCCTATGACCTAGTGATAACAGAAAAGGGTATAAATATTACCGCACTAAATGCTGAATCTTTTTTTCATGCAAGCAGAACCTTACTTCAACTGCTCACTCCACAACCTGGCGATGAAATAAAATTACCATTGGTTCACATTGAAGACTATCCCCGTTTTACATACCGCGGGATGCATCTTGACGTAGGTCGTCATTTTTTTCCTGTATCATTTATTAAAAAGTATATTGACTGGTTATCCTATCATAAGTTGAATATCTTTCATTGGCATTTAACGGAAGATCAGGGGTGGCGTATAGAGATAAAAAAATATCCAGCATTAACACAAATTGGTGCTTGGAGAAATGGTACAATTATTGGAAGATATCCTGGCAAGGGTAATGACAATATTGCCTACGGCGGGTTTTACACGCAGCAAGAAATAATGGAGGTGGTAGCTTATGCGAAAGAACGATTCATCGAGGTCATTCCTGAAATTGAAATGCCTGGGCATAGCAGTGCTGCGATAGCTTCCTACCCCTTTTTAAGTTGCTTTCCCGACAAACCTACTGTCATACCTTCTTCAATGATGTCAACTAAATCTATCGAAGAACAAAAAAGTGGTAAAGTAAAACTAGTACAGGAAACATGGGGTGTTTTTGATGATGTATTTTGTGCAGGTAAGGAGTCCACATTTGAGTTTTTACAGGATATCATTGATGAAGTGATCCTGCTTTTCCCCTCTTCTTACTTTCACATTGGTGGAGACGAGTGCCCAAAAACACATTGGAAACAATGTTCTCTTTGCCAGAAAAGAATCAAAGAATTAGGCCTCAAGGATGAACACGAATTACAAAGCTATTTTATACAGAGAGTTGAAAAGTATTTAAACAAAAAAGGCAAAAAACTAATTGGCTGGGATGAAATCTTAGAAGGAGGTTTGGCACCCAACGCCACAGTTATGAGCTGGAGAGGTGAGGCAGGTGGAATTGAGGCGGCTAAACAAAATCATCCCGTGATCATGACACCAGGCAATCCCCTTTATTTTGATCACACACAACGTTTGGTTGAAGATTCAGTAACTATTGGCGGTTTTAACCCCATTGAAAAAGTATATTCATATAATCCCGTTCCCGCTGAAATACCAGTGGACAAAACAGGGATGGTGCTTGGAGCACAAGCAAATGTGTGGACGGAGTATATGAAAAATGAGAAAAAGGTAGAGTACATGATATTTCCTCGGATTGCAGCACTCAGTGAAGTATTATGGACTTCCCCAGATAAAAAAGACTGGTCTCTATTTGAAACCAAAATAGAGCCGCTAATGAAGCGGTATGAAAGCTGGGGTGTAACAGTGAATCCAGGCTATTTTGATATGGGGAGTAATGTGGTATCAACAAGTAATAAAAAAGGTGTAACACTTTCGTTAAGCTGTAATGCAAAAAGCGGACAAATCAATTGGGACTCACCTCTAGCTGGACTTTACCAAGGGCCAGTGACTATTCAAGTAAGTAATCTTTACACCGCAAAATTTATTGGTAACGATCAAAAAGTGAAAAGCACTTTTTCACAGTTAGTAGAGATAAATAAGGCTACCGGCAAAGATGTAACACTTCGTCAGCAACCTTCCCGCAGCTACCCTGGAGATGGCCCTTTTACGCTGGTTAATGGAATCAGAAACAACTCCGAAAAAAACATTCATTTCAAAAAATACCTGGGTTACAGCGGAGAAGACCTGGAAGCTACCATAGATTTAGGTCTTGAAACACTCGTAAAAAACGTGAAGGTTTGGTTTTTACATCAACCAGCCAGCTGGATTCACCAGCCCTCCTCAGTAGAGATATCAACTTCTAATGATGGCACTAATTTTAAAAAAATGGGGAATTCCGAAAAGCTAATTTTTGAAAAAGGCAATCAACAAATTGGTTATATTGATTTGAATTTCAATTTAAAGCATAGATATATTAGAGTTTTAGTTAAAAACAAAGGAGCGATACCTGCTGGAAACCCTGGAGAGGGAAACAAGTCTTGGCTCTTTGTAGATGAGATTCAGATCAATTAATTCTTTTATTAAACATTTAGGACTTAATAAATTATTTTTGTAAGTAAACTGGTTACATGCCTACTCCTTCCCTCCCCTCCAATCTTGCTGATAGCTTTGAAAAAATAACGGTCCGAATTGAAGATAATGCGCAGCTTGGCTCAAAATGGGTTGCTCGCCAAATCGCACAGCTCATTCTTTCAAAACAAAAGAAAAAGCAAAAAGTGGTTCTTGGACTGGCAACAGGTTCAACCCCCAAATCACTCTATGCTGAACTAGTTCGTCTTCACAAAGAGGAAGGTCTAAGTTTTAAAAACGTTATCACTTTTAATCTTGATGAATATTACCCTATTGAAAAAGAGGCCTTGCAAAGTTATTATCGCTTTATGCAACGTCATCTTTATGATCACATTGATATAAACCCTCGCAATATTCATATTCCTAGCGGAGAAATAGAAAAAGATAAAATAAAGGATCACTGCATTGCCTACGAAAAGAAAATTGAAGAATGCGGCGGAATTGATTTACAAATACTGGGAATTGGAAATAATGGTCATATCGGTTTTAATGAGCCAGGATCTGCGATTCATTCAAAAACCCGATTAATCACGCTGGATAATTCAACTCGTCTTGCTAACTCCTATGAGTTTGCAAATATTGCAGAAGTACCTCGTCTTGCTTTGACAATGGGTATCAGCACCATTTTAAAGTCAAAGAAAATACTACTAATGGCATGGGGAAGTGGCAAAGCTCCTGTCATTAAACAGGCGGTAGAAGATGAAATGAGTGAGACTGTCCCCGCTTCTCTACTACAACAACACGAAGACGTTCAGTTTGTAATAGACCAAGATGCAGCTAGCGAGCTTACACGTTTTAAATCGCCTTGGCTTACTGGTGAATGTGAATGGACACCGAAGCTTATTAAAAAAGCAGTTGTGAATATGGCTTTAAAACTTAAAAAGCCTGTCTTAAGTTTAACCAATAGCGATTATAATGAATATGGCTTAGGAGATTTACTAGTTGAAAAAGGCGATGCCTATGAAATAAATTTACAGGTTTATTACATGCTTCGTGACACGCTTACAGGTTGGCCTGCAGGTAAACCCAATGCACATATACCTGCTCATCCTGAGCGCTCTCTTCCCTGGCCTAAACGAATCATTATCTTTTCACCTCACCCTGATGATGATATTATTAGCATGGGAGGCACCTTTCAACGACTTCATGACCAGGGTAATGATGTTCATGTTGCCTATCAAACCAGTGGTAATATTGCAGTAACAGATGAATTTGTTTCAAGGTATCTTGACTTTGCTATTGGGTTTGAATCTGTAATTGGAAGCCCCTCTAAAAAAGCAACTGAATTTGTTCAAGAAGCGCGTAGATTTTTGTCAAGAAAAAAATCAAATCAAACAGACAATCCGGCTATTCGAAAAATCAAGGCCTTAATCAGACAAGGCGAAGCAAAAGCTACTTGCCGATATGTTGGAATAAATGAAAAAAATGTTCATTTTCAAGAGCTACCCTTTTATGAGACTGGTACTATTCAGAAAAAACCAGCTAGCGAAAAAGACATAAGAATCACCATGGAGCTACTCCGAACTATAAAGCCTCATCAGGTTTATTGTGCTGGTGATTTTGCTGACCCACATGGCACCCATAAAGTTTGTTTTAATATCGTTCTGGAGTCTTTAAAGAGGCTTAAAGCAAGCGGTGAGTCATGGGTAAATGACTGTTGGTTGTGGCTATACAAAGGGGCTTGGCAAGAATGGAATATTGAAGATATAGAAATGGCAATTCCAATGAGCCCCGATCAGGTGCTTAAAAAAAGACATGGGATTTTCATTCATCAGTCTCAAAAAGATATGGTTCCCTTCCAAGGTGCAGACTCTAGAGAGTTCTGGCAACGGGCTGAAGAAAGAAATGCCCATACAGCCTCTTTATATGCCGATTTAGGGCTAACTCACTACGCAGCTGTGGAAGCTTTTGTACGTTATCCTTATTGATTTTTTGTCCTATATTTGCACCCCTCAGGGGAATTTTCCTTGTTGTAGGCCCCGTAGCTCAACTGAATAGAGCATTTGACTACGGATCAAAAGGTTTCAGGTTTGAATCCTGACGGGGTCACAAAGCCCTTAACACGAAGTGTTGAGGGCTTTTTTATTTGTGAGCGTTGAAAGCTTGCTTTCAAAAGCGAACAAATAAAAAAGACCGCACAGGCCGAAGGCGTGGTTAGGGATTTGAGTACGACCAATGCGAATAGGATCACTGAAAGTAATCCTTAACACGCCGAAGGCGTGGTTAGGGATTTGAGTACGACCAATGCGAATAGGATCACTGAAAGTAATCCTGAAATAAAAAGGCCCCCATATTCCGGGGGCCTTTTTGATTATTTAGAGAGCTTAACGAAAGCTCGAAGTGAAAAGGCGTTTGGCTGATAGGAAGTGCCATCAGGCAAATTATCAGCATACAACTTGTCAAGCGTGCTGCCTAAACTGCTTTGATATTCGAAAGCCATCGAAAAACGTTTAGTGAAAGCACAAATAATCCCCCCAGCAGCAGATACATTTAACCTCTGAAACTTTTCTGTCATTAATAATTTGGTGTCTGCATCAGGCTTCCAGGTAGCATTGAGCAAGTAGGAGAACTGCGGACCCGCATATAAACTGAAAGGAGATTCTTTGAAAGAAATTTTCGCTTGAACTGGTACAGTAAAATAGTTGAATTCGTCCTGTTGAGTCTTATCATTCACCGAATACTGTTGACCTAAACCATTATAGAAAAGACCAGTACGAATAGCCCAATTACCTTTCACAATTTTATCAGCAAAAAAACCGAATGAAAAACGAGAGGTAGACTGACTCGACATGTCATAATATCCTGCCACTTCCGCTTTGGCGAGGTTCACTCCACCACCAAGATATAGGTTGATGTTGCTAGACTTCTTTTGAGCCCAAGTAGCGCAGGTAGGCGCTATGGAGAGGGTGAGTAAAAATGTAGTCAGCAATAAAAGGTTTCTCATAACAGATTATTTAAGTTTTAAATTTTATGCAAAGCAATTTATGACTAATTATAGAACCTGCAAAAAATCACTATTCCCCTATTTGTAATCATTGATTACACAAGAAATAGCAAGCACATTTGAAAAAATGGGAGAACTAAATAAGAAAGTTGCTATTATCACTGGTGCCGCTTCGGGCATTGGCAAGGCTATCGCATGTGCATTCTTACAAGAGGGCAGCAAAGTAGTTGTGGCAGATCAGTCAAAAGAAAGGTTAACTAAAATGGCAAAAACAGAATTATCTTCTTTTACTGAAAATGCTTTGACATGTATAACTGATATAACAAAAGAGGACGAGATTGAGCATATGATTTCGCAGGCACTGAGTCAATTCGGCCGAATTGATATTTTGGTAAACAACGCAGGAATAATGGACCACTTTGAACCTGTAGCAGAACTTAACAACCTTAGATGGGAACAAGTAATCAAGGTTAATCTAGAAGGGCCAATGAAGGCAATGAGAAGTGCATGCAGAATTTTTTTACAACAAAAATCAGGAACTATTGTAAACATAGCTTCTGTAGGGGGGCTGTTTGGCACAAGAGCAGGCGCAGCTTACACAGCCAGCAAACATGGCCTGATTGGCCTAACCAAAAACACAGGTTACTATTACGCCAAAGATGGAATTAGGTGTAATGCAATAGCACCAGGTGCAGTTCCAACAAACATATTAGAGGACTTTGACATGGAGAGATTACCTGAGAAAACTAAAGAGAGAATCATGGGCGGCACACAAACAAATCCACGATTCGGCACCCCAGAGGAAATTGCAGCCGTTGCAGTATTCTTAGCCTCTGATAAAAGTAGTTTTGTAAATGGTAGTATTGTGACTGTGGATGGGGGCTGGACCGCTTATTAAGCAGATAAATTATTTTCAGAAAGCTGGATTATTAAATCAGAAGCAAGCCATTTTTCAACAATGTAATACTCCCGGGTGCGAGCGTCAAAGCTAGACTTCACTGACGAGACTAAACGTTCTCTGGAACCAGTAATAATAATCCACTTATCATTAATTGAATTTATTAATTCACTCCGAACTCTTCTTCGAATTGGCTCGCTCTTTTGAGCAACACCAGCCAGTTTATTAACTTCTTCAATCGTTGTTTTTTTACCTTTTACGGATCGGTCTATTAGATATCGTATCAACGATATTTCAGTTTCATTCAAAATTTTAATACGCTCGGTGGCTGATACAGAAGAAGCAGCAATTGCACTAGTATTTATTCCTACTCTTAACCGATTACGACGAATAAACCAAAAGATTAGCCCCATTGAAAAGATCAGTGAAATAGCGATAGCACCCAAATAAACTGGATTTTCAGAGAATATTCCACTTTGTGAACCCTCATTGGGAATAAATAACTGCTCACCTGTAAATATAAAGTTTGATAGCTGAAGTGGTATGCTATCTATTGTGTTTAAGGAGAGGCTTCCTACATAAACAAAATTGTTCGCATAAAAGAAAACATCAGGTACTTCGTTTTTAAAGAACTTTCTAAATTGTGGAAGAATCTCCTTTTTACAATTTAGAAGTTTGTTGTTGTTAAAATCAGCAATATAAACGGATTCGGGAGACTCAATAACCAATAACCCCCAGGGCAATTCAATGGTATAATGCCATCCGTATTTAACTAACTCACCTAACGTGGTCCATTGCTTTTTTGAAATATCTAGCCTACTAACTTGTGCACTGTATTCAGAATTATTTTTAATAAGCGTATCAGTCAAACCTTCATTAACTATATGCTGCGCCCCCATAAAAAAAAGCTTTGAGTCAGGATCAACCCAAAAAAAAGAAGGCGCATAGGTCGTATTGAAATCTTTTAAATCAGGAATAGAACCCATTGTTATTTTCCAATTTACACCAGAGGGGCCTTGACAAAAAGTCGATGAACGCTCTTCAAGCAGCGGAACGACATCCCATTCTCTGGAATATGGATTAAATTGCTTTAATGAGCCATTCGTCTTCCAAAATCCGTATCCGCCAAACGAATAAACAACCGAATCAAAAGAGAAATTAGCAGCACAAAAATTATGTCCGGCGTATAAGGTAGAATCAATCCTTCTAATGTCGAATACGCCTGTAGAAATTGGATACACTTCATACAATAAGCCAGTACCTGCAATACCCAGTAAAAGTTGACGATCGGTCTTTACCAAATATTGCTTGTTATACAGATATCTTTTATCAGTTCTATCAGGAAATAATCCCGTCAAGGAAGGTGTATAGATAGAGGGTACAGGTTGATCTGTATCATAAAGTCGCTGTAAAAGATCGGAGCGCAGAGGCTGAGCCTGAACAATGAATTGGAAAAAATTGAAAAACAAGCAGAGACCGAATCGCATGTACATGGTATGAATTTACAAGAAATCAACAGATGCTAATCAAATTTGAATAAATTCATGAAAAGAAATCTATGGCAATCAACTTGGCTGAATTCAGGGCTCAAAATGTGGGCAGAGCTATTCATGGTTTTAAATGTTATACCAATCAACCCCTAACCTACTGGACAACGGCACTGGCAGGAGAAGTGGGTGAGCTTTGCAATATGATCAAGAAACTTCAACGTGTAGAAAAAGGAGGAGTGGATGGTGGTAGTAGCTATAAAGCGAGCCAAATAAACAAGGAAATGCTTCGAGAAGAAATAGGAGGAATTGCAATCTACCTTGATTTGTTGGCTTCACTACTGGAAATTGACTTGGAAGAGGCCATCATTGAAACTTTCAATAAAAAATCAGAAGAGCTTGGATTTGCTCAACGAATTTGACCAACCTCCACCCCCGCTTTTATCATTCTGCTATAGGAGCTAGGAAGTACTCGCTTAAAGCGGTCATAGGTGGCTTGAGCTATATTAATTCTATCAAAAGGGACAAATTGCACATATTTAGTACCAGCACCAGCACTTCTCCCATATTTATATCCATAAGTAAACCATCCGTCAGATTGTAGTTGAATTTCATTCAACTCTAAATTTGGAACTGCGATGTAAAAGGCATCCTGTTGAGGTGACGTTGACAACGAGGAGATACTTGCCTTTTTAGGTAAATTTCGTAAAGCCAAATATGCTTCTTTAGCGGTTTCCACTGCAGGATCGACAAGTTCAACTTTAGAAGCAAGTACACCTCTATAACGATAACTACTACCTTCTTTAAGGTCATATAATTCTTTCAACACGGAAGAAATAGTATCTGTCAAAAAAGGATAATGTGTGCAGCCCAAAATCAAGGTATTTAAGGGCAATCGGTAATGCTCTTTTTTCATTTTCTCTAAAAGAGTGACTAAATGATACCGTACATAATTTACCGGATCATTTAATTGCATTTCGGTACACTTGCCTTTATCATCGTACTCACAAAGCAGACTATTGCCCGTGGATATAAACCGATACACAGAAGTCAAAGTGGGGTCAATTGGATATTTTGTGTTGGTCAAAGAGGGCCCTTTATAATCCAAGCGAGGCTTAGATTCCTGATCAGCCAGAAAACTCCAATCCCTATCAATACTTTCTGCTAATCCATAGCCGCCTTGGCTTACAATAGACAATTGACTCATTCCTAATGAAGCTCCCAGTTGCTCTAACGTTTTTGGATATCCGTTAGAGGCTACCGTGCCCACTGTAGCAAATACCCCAATCGTTCCTTTTTCTTTTTGCTGATGCTGCAATGCTGCCTTGCAACCGGCATCAATAACTCCAACCACAGGAATAGAGGGCCCCATCAAATTTTTAATATCATTGATTGCATAAGCAGTTGCCGTATTACAAGCTATCACTAACATCTTAGCAGTAGGCTTTTGGTGACTAACGTATTTGTCTGCTGCCCTTTTTTGATAAAAGGAGTCTTTTGCTAAAAAAGTCATGCATCGCAAAATCTGTTCTTTTAAAAAATCAGTTTTCCCCTCAGCTGCATAATTTCCGTAAGGCATGTTAGCTTGATCAGCTAGATAGTTAAAAAACTCACCATTAAAATCTGGCACCCCATCTGCGCCTACTTTACCTGTAGAGTTATTGTAAGCATCTAGCGTTAACAAGGCCTCTAAGACCGTTAAACCGCCGGTTCCAGAATCAAACACTCCAATAGGTTGGCGTTGACTATTTGCAACTACTATTTGACATACAAAAAGGACGAAAAGGGCCGACTTAGATAGCATCTTTATCATACTGGAAAGTTAGGGGATATTTGATATTTTTAACAAATGAGGATTTGTTTATGGGCAATAGGTAAAAGCCATGAGGCTTATGTAAAAGCTGGCACAGATGCGTTTACGAAAAGATTGAGTCATTATTTTAAAACAGAATGGACACTCCTCCCTGCTCCAAAACATACAGGGATGTTAAGTGAATTGGACATAAGAAAAAAAGAAGCCGATCTACTACTGGAATGGCTCAACCCTGATGACTATCTCGTTTTATTGGATGAAAAAGGCAAAGAGCTCTCCTCGCCAGAGTTGGCAAAATTTTTACAACAACGAGCTAACGAAGGAAACAAGAATGTTGTATTTCTCATTGGCGGAGCATTCGGCGTTGATACACGTATTATGAAAAGAGCCAATTTCACCTGGAGTCTATCAAAACTAGTTTTCCCCCACCAACTGGTGCGTCTTATTTTGACAGAGCAGCTTTACAGAGCAGCTACTATTTTGAGAAATGAAAAATATCATCATCATTAATGTTGAGTAGTACACAAATAATAATTTTTACAACAGCTATCATCAGCATTGTTGCATTTTCAAGTAGTTCAATTAAAGAGCAACTCCTCTTCAAACCGGCTCAAATACATAAAAAGAATGAATGGTATCGTTTTTTTACGAGTGGAGTGATACATGCAGACTGGGAACATTTATTGTTCAACATGCTCACACTTTATCTCTTTGGAGAGGGACTAGAAGCGCAATTTAATAGCGGGAACTTATTTGGAGAAAAAGGAACCCTACTCTATTCAACTTTATATATTTCCGCATTTCCTATCTCAATGATTACCTCTTATTGGAGACACAAGCAAAACGCGCGATATGCAAGTCTAGGTGCTTCTGGAGCAGTAAGTGCCATTTTATTTGCTGCGATACTTTTAAACCCCACAATTAAAATTGGCTTTTTTATTCTACCGCCTATTATTCCAGGTTTTATTTTTGGGCCTGCTTATTTACTACTCTCATCGTATCTGAATAAAAGAGGTAAAGACAACATAAACCACGCTGCTCATATTGCTGGAGCTTTGTATGGAATTATTTTCACAATGGGTGCAGCCTTTTATTTAAATAGCCAGACCCCTGTTTTAAATAATTTTATTATAAAAATTGAAGCTTATCTACAGTAAGGCTGGGTCCAATTTTATGCGAATAACATGATGAGTTTGGCTGGCAACTTTAAATCGATCGTCTAAACGAATTCCCACAACCCAGCAAATTTTATCACCTGTCGCTAAGACCCAAACCCTTTCTTTTTCAGTAGCTGAAAATTTTAAATCAATTAAGAGACGAGACACTTTTTTCTTTTTACGCATCCCTAATGGATAAAAATAGTCACCTTCTTTCCATTTACGCAGCAATAGAGGGAATTGCAGTTGTTGTGCGCTTATAAAAATCTGCTCTTCTTTTCCAAACACAATTTCACTGGCCTTTGCGGGAAAAAAAGACAATACTCCACCTGGGAATTTAACTTCCTCTTCAAAACTTTCCACTTTGATGTAATCGTCTTTTAGCGGTAAACAAGGCGCAATGATTAATAGCTTTCGATTTTTAATCAACCGCCATTCCCCAGCGGAGGCCTCTAGTTGTGCCCCAGTTCGAGCATTTAATAATGTAGCGGCCTCTCCGACCTGGCCAGGTGTAAAACCAAAAGGACGCAATAATTCATACAACAAAGAAGTATGTTCAAATTTTTGTAACTGCGCTACAGAAATATAATACTCGTTTTGCTTTTGTACCAAATACTTTTTTCTAAGTTGCTCAACAAAAATCTGGACTAAACAATCTGCTTGCTGAAACCTTCTACTGTTATCTAGCAAATTTTGTTTAACAGATGGAAATACTTCTTGAATTGCAGGAAGAATAGTGTGCCGAAAATAATTACGAGTATACTCTTCTTTCAAATTGCTTGAGTCCGTTACATAGTCAACATGATGTGTAGTGGCGTAATGAAGAATCTCGTGTTGGCTGACTGTTAACAAAGGACGAAGCACATTTCCGGATCGAGGGGGGATCCCTATCAAACCCTTTAATCCTGTTCCACGAAAAAAATGCATAGCGATGGTCTCCACATTATCGTCTTGGTGATGTGCCGTGAGTACCCATTTGAGATGTGTTCTTGCTTGCGTCAACTCATGAAACCAATTGTATCGAAGTTGACGGGCTGCTTCCTGTGTAGAGAGCTTATTTTCATCTGCAAAAACGGCTGTATTGAATCTATTGACATGTAAGGGGACATTCCATTTAGTAGCGAGCGCCCGAACAAATTGTTCATCACGTTCACTCTCCTGTTCTCGCAACATAAAATTACAATGCGCTAATTCGATGTTTAAACCCGCCTCATGACAAAGCAAGGAGAGTACTGTTGAATCCATCCCTCCACTAACCGCAATTAGAAAAACATCGCCAGAATTGAATGGGACTATTGATGATATCAGTTTTTTAATTTCAATCAATGCTACTAATTAAAAAGTTAATTCTTCCCATGCTCCCCTTAGTTCATTAAATGCATGTTGATCTTGTACCGCTTTTGCTTGTTCCATTCCTTTTTCATAGGCCTGTATGGCGGCAGAAGTATCCCCACTTCGCTCTAATAATTTTGCCAAATGATAATAGCTTCCGATATATTGCGGGTTAGCATCCAATAATTCTTCAAAATACTGACGCGCCCGGAGATCGTCACCCTGTTTAATAAATTCCAGGGCTAACGCGTGCTGTAAGAAAGAATCGCCTGGCGATTGGGCTAACATTTCCTGAAGTTTATTGATTCGATCCATACTTTACTACTGTTGTGACAAAAAACACTGGGTAATCCTTTTTTTGAAGCTGCTTCAAAACTTATCTTTGCATAGTTGCAATAACAACTATTTGAACCGCTTAATCTAACGCACATGAAGATTTTGGTATGCATCAGTAAAACGCCGGATACCACGGCAAAAATAGCCTTCACCGATAACAACACGAAATTCGATACGTCCGGGGTACAATGGATTGTCAATCCATGGGACGAATGGTTTGCCTTGGTTAGGGCTATTGAATTGAAAGAGGCAAACCCTGCTGCAATTGTTCATCTGATTACTGTGGGCGAGTCAGATACCGACCCCATTATTCGTAAAGCACTTGCGTTGGGGGGTGATGAAGCTTTTCGTATTAATGCCGTAGCTACAGACGGGCAATTTGTAGCAGAACAAATAGCTTCAGTTGCAAAAGCCGGAAACTATGACTTAATATTAACTGGTAAAGAAACCATAGACCACAACGGATCTGCAATGGGAGGTATCCTGGCCGGACTTTTGGATTACCCTTATGTCAGCCTTGCCACTAAACTAGATATCCAAAACAACCAGGCAACCGTAACCAGAGAAATCGAAGGTGGGGAGGAAATATGTGAAGCTCCATTACCTATAGTTATAAGTGCACAAAAAGGGATGGCAGAGGCAAGAATACCTAATATGAGAGGAATCATGGCAGCTAGAACTAAACCCTTGCATGTAGTAGAACCAGTATCCTCAAGCAGTCTTACGAGTATTCAACAGTATATTCTTCCTACTGCAAAGTCTGGGGTTAAATTGATTCCTGCAGACCAACCAGAGGAACTGGTGCGTCTTTTACATGAAGAAGCCAAAGTAATTTAAATTCACAAAATTCATTTATGAGTATCCTGGTATATTTAGACAGCGCAGATGGAAAAATTAAAAAGTCATCCTTCGAAGTTATCACGTACGGGGCTGACCTTGCTAAAATTAAAAATGAGAAACTGGTCGGCGTTGTAATCGGTGCTTGCACAGACGATTTAAGTCAGCTAGGCAAATATGGTTTGCAAGAAGTTTATCTAATAAACAAAGGAGAGACTCGTGCGAGTGCGCAAGATACCGATGCGCATGCCATAAGCGAGTTAGCAGAACAACTACAAGCCACTACCCTTCTTTTTTCACATTCAATCAGTGGAAAATTATTAGCCCCGCTTGCCTCTACCCGACTTAAAGCCGGTTTAGTAACGGGAGTGATTGAACTTCCTAATCTTACTAATGGAATGACTGTAAAAAAATCTGTTTTTTCAGGAAAAGCATATGCAAGCATTGAGATCAAATCCAATCGATGTGTCTTAACAATAAATCCAAACTCCTACAGCATAAAAGAAATTGGTGGCAGTGCAATTGTCACTGAATCAACCATTCAAGTCCCTGCGTCCAAAATCAAAAGTAAATCAGTACAAAAAACTGCTGGCGAACTCTCACTAACAGAAGCAACTACTGTTGTTAGTGCGGGAAGAGGATTAAAAGGACCCGAAAATTGGGGAATGGTAGAGGAACTAGCCACTACACTTCATGCTGCATTAGCGTGTAGCAGACCTGTTGCCGATGCACACTGGCGTCCTCACCACGAACATGTTGGCCAAACAGGTATTGCCATTGCACCAAACCTCTATATTGCAATTGGAATTTCTGGTGCTATCCAACATCTAGCCGGAGTAAACAGAAGTAAAGTGATTGTCGTCATCAACAAAGATCCGGAAGCCCCCTTTTTCAAAGCGGCCGATTATGGAATTGTGGGTGATGCTTTTGAAATTGTTCCGAAACTTACAGCAGCGATCAAAAACATGAACGCCAACTAGGCATCACTTTTATTCCGTTATATATTTGTTGTTCGATGAAAAAAATTGAACTAGAAATAATTGCAATTTCGCACAGCATCACACAAACCCAGTCTTACGCTGTTGTGCTTGGAGAGGCGAATGGATCAAGAAGACTTCCAATTGTTATTGGAGGATTTGAAGCACAAGCCATTGCCGTTGCACTTGAAAAAATGAACCCTTCTCGCCCTTTGACTCATGATTTGATGAAGAACTTTTTAATCGCCTTTGGAATTGATTTACATGAGGTAATCATCAATGATTTACAAGAAGGAGTTTTCTATTCCAAACTAGTCTGTTCAAATGAACAAGACACTATTGAAATCGACTCCAGAACATCTGATGCTATTGCAATGGCTGTCCGTTTTGGCTGCCCCATCTACACTTACGAACATATCCTTCAAAATGCAGGTATTTTGCTGGAGGAAACCGACGAAAACAAAAGAAAAAAAGGTGGAGAGGAATCACTTGATGAAGAGATCAGAAATACCGGAAATGAAGATCTCAAGCAAATGACACTGGTGGAGTTAAATAACCTTCTTACTGAAGTGTTGGAAAATGAAGATTACATTCGGGCAATCGCAATTAGAGACGAGATAAATAGCAGAAATCAGGAGAACCTCTAGATCAAATTCATGATTGTATTTCCAAATTGTAAAATCAACCTGGGCCTACGTATTCTTCGTAAGCGACAGGATGGTTATCATGACCTGGAAACTATTTTTTTTCCAATTCCTGTATTAGATATTCTTGAAATACGAATTTCACCTGAAAAAGACGGAGAAGTCAATTTTACACAATCGGGATTTCCAATTGCTGGGCCAATAGCAGAGAACAGTTGTGTAAAAGCCTATCAACTTTTAAAAAATCGTTTCCCCCTGCTGAAAAGTGTAGACGTTCATCTCCATAAAAATATTCCAACTGGCGCGGGTTTAGGAGGAGGAAGCGCTGATAGCGTATTTATGATTAATGGACTACAAGCCCTATTTCAGCTTTCACTTTCACAAAACGATTTAGCAGCTTTATCTCTGCAACTTGGAAGCGATTGCCCCTTTTTCTTATTAAACAAACCCGCTATCGCAGAGGGTCGAGGGGAAATTTTAAAAGAACTTACACTTTCACTTAAAGGATATCATTTACTGTTAATTAATCCTGGTATTACAATCTCCACCGCAGCTGCCTTCAAAGGCTGTAAACCTGATCTAGAAGGAAGATCACTAGCATCCATCATACAACAACCGATTACTACTTGGAAAGAGGATCTAAAAAATCAATTTGAAGACTCCATCTTTAAACAATTTCCAGAGCTATCTTCTATAAAAGAAGCCCTTTACGCAGAAGGTGCTATTTATGCCTCAATGAGCGGAAGTGGAAGCACCCTCTTTGGCATTTTTCCAGAAAACACGCCCCGGCCTGACAGGTTGATGCAAACTTACTCCTGGACTAGGTGGATGAAACTTTCTTAATCTGAGGACTGTGAAGTAACTTACATTCCTATGACTGGGTCATCGATTTCTGCAACTACACTTTTTCATATTGAGCAGGAAAATCAATTTGTAGCGCATAACTATCATCCGCTTCCTGTAGTCCTCTCAGAAGGAAAGGGAGTTTACGTATGGGATGTTGATGGCAAGAAATATCTTGATTTTTTAAGCGGGTATTCTGCAGTTAACCAGGGTCATTGCCACCCAAGAATAATTGAAACATGCATTCAACAAGTGCAGCAATTAACACTTACAAGCCGCGCCTTTCATCATGATAAATTGAGTGGTTTTGCAAAGTTCATAACCCACTACTTTGGATATGACAAGGTATTACCTATGAATACCGGAGTTGAAGCAGTTGAAACTGCAATTAAATTAAGTAGAAAATGGGGGTATGAAAAAAAGAAAATCCCGGAGAACCAGGCAAAAATAATTGTATGTGAAGGTAATTTCCATGGAAGAACAACTGGAGTAGTTTCGTTTAGTAGTGATAAAGATTCAACCTATCATTTCGGGCCCTTTCAACCAGGATTTATTACAATTCCATACAATGACACCGAAGCTTTACAGTTAGCACTAACTGATTCTTCGGTGGCAGCATTTTTAGTAGAACCAATTCAAGGCGAAGCAGGTGTTGTTGTTCCTGATAACGGCTATTTGAAGCAAGCTGCTGAGTGGTGTAAAAAAAGCAATGTTCTTTTTATTGCAGATGAAATTCAAACTGGACTAGGCAGAACTGGAAAAAAAATTGCCTGCGAACATGAAGGTGTAAAACCTGATATTTTGATTTTAGGTAAAGCGTTGAGTGGAGGCCTATTCCCTATTAGCGCTGTTTTGGCAAATGATGCTATCATGCTTTGTATTCAACCCGGACAACATGGCTCGACCTTTGGAGGAAATCCTTTGGCCTGTGCCGTTGCACAAACAGCACTATCTGTTATTGAGGATGACAAGCTAGCAGAAAATGCAGCGCAAAGAGGACTGGAACTACGTGAGGGTATTCAAGAAATTAATAGCACACACATTTCACTCATTCGAGGCAAAGGATTATTAAACGCCATTGTCATTAAACATCCCGATCCAAACGCGGCTTGGAATCTTTGCCTGGAAATGATGAAAAATGGACTACTAGCAAAACCTACACACGGCGATAAAATCAGATTTGCACCTCCATTACTTATTACAAAAGAGCAAATCCAGGAAGCGATTGAGATTATTAAAAAAAGTTTACAAGTGCTTACTTAATTATCATGAATTTATTTGAGGCTATTATTCCTTGATGCTGAACTACTAGCAAATATGCACCCGACTTCAAATCGCCTTTTACGATTGCAATTTCAATCGTAACATCTTTTTTTATACTAGAATAACGTTTAGTTCGGCCTAAAAAAGTACCTCCAATAGTATACAGATAAAATGTAGCCTCTCCTACAAAAGGATAGGTAAAATAAATTGACGAAGCCAAGATTTTAAAATTTGAAGGCTGAATACTTTTTGCATCTGACAATTCTCTAAAACAATATCGTGTTACCCCTTCATTTATTTTTCCATCCCAATCAACCTGCAATAATTTATAAAAAAGCGGACCCTCTGGCGGAAATGAATCAATGAAACTATAGCGATTCACAAAGCCCATGCCACTACTCACTATAGAAGAAATAAAACCAATTTGTGTATAATTCAACCCATTTGGGGAACGACAAATAAAAAATCCTTTACTATTCTGCTCTGCGGTGGTTCCCCACTCCAGTTTTATAAATTCAGGAAAAGATGAAATAGTTGAATACTGCCATTGCACAGGTAAACTCTCTGGCATAACGGTGCCCTCAATTTTTAGATCATCGATTCGCCAATTTGCAACGTTAATTGCAGCAATTCCAATCCCATTATAACCATAGAGTCGAAACTCCAAACTAGACTTAGGCTGCAATCCAGTGACGGGTAACTGAAAATACTGCCAAACACCATTGGGCAAAATAGGTTGACTTAAAATCGGAATACTGAAAGCATCTGCATTTGAAAAGAGTGAACAAAATTGGGGACCTGTATTCGTAGACCGCATTGCAAACTGGATTGAATTCAGATTTAATTTATAACCTGGCGAGGCGGTTATGCTAAAGGAGAGAAAAGCAGATCCATTACTGCCTTTCTACAAAGGCCCTGTGCGAGCAGCAAGAGCTGCATTTTGATCTCCGGATGCTCCAGGATAAGCTCCTGTTGAGGTAGAGAAACTATTTAAAAATTGAGTATTTCCAAAATTATTACCAGGCGTCACCTCACTTACTTGAAAAGTTGATCCCGTTAATAAGGTAGGCGTATTTGTTTGCATGTTCCAATAAACAGAAAATGCTGTTTGCGCAATAACTTCTTGTGAAAGGAAAAAAGCAATCCCTACGAGAAGGGAAGAAAAACAAAGCCACATACAACAAGTATGCAGCTATCTAATTAAACGAACAAGTGTCTAAATAAAACTATACTGGAGCTATTTCTCTTTAAAAGACGGAAATAATGCAGCAATTAACATTAAAATACTAGCTAATGCAACCAGGTATAGTCCTGTTTGACGAACAGGGCACTCCCCTCCTCTACAAATTCCAATTATAAAAAAATTCCTAATCATCCAGGATGCGTTCAACGCAACAACTAAAAGATTTAATCGCTTAGCCCAAATTTTTGGAATCAAAGTAAATAGGATATAAAAAGAAAGAAAGAATAAATGAAGAACACCCGGTTTTCCATAACTGGTCCCAGCCGTTTGCATTCCTGTAATTACTAAGTTTTTAGATCCAATAATTACCCAAGGCATCCAACACCCAATAGCAAGCAGCAAACCTGCACATAATCCTAGCCATGTCAAACTCAGTTTCATTTTGTTGAATTAGTTGATTAGTGGTTTTGCTTTATTCTTTCGATTGTAATAAGCATACAAAGGTAATCCCATCAAAACAAAAAGAAGCCCTACTACGGAGTTCACCACAGGTTTTTGTCCTGAAGAAAATAAATAAACGTCATTATACAGCGTTACAAGTAAATAACCAATGGAGAAGACTATAAATATACCAGTTGTAATAGGATGTGCCCAGACCCGGTACGGACGATTTAAATTAGGATTAGTTCTTCTTAACTTAAATACAGCTAATGCAGCAAGTGCATAGGCCATCCATGTTACAAAAACATACATATCTGCGAGCATATCAAAAGAGCCAGAAAAAATAAGCAGAGAAATCCATCCTCCATGCAGCCATAATGCGGCTGTAGGACTGCCCGTAGAGGCACTTCTGACCCCCAAAAATGAAGGAAATACTTTCTGCTTCCCCATTGCATAGGTTATCCGTGAGCAGGCCATTATATTCCCATTTAACGCACCCACCGTACAAAAAACAATCAATAATGAAACTAGGCCAGCAGCATAGGGTCCTCTCGCTGCCCCTAGGGCCTCTGCAGCCACTACATGAGTAGTCGCCATTTTTTCAACAGGAAGAACATATAAATAGGCCTGATTCATCACTAAATAAAGGATTAGACAAATGAGTACACCCATGAACAATGAGCGAGGAATGGTTTTTGCAGGATTATTTACCTCACCAGCAATGGAAACAATATTTATCCACCCATCCAACGCAAAAAATGCACCCGTTAACGCTGCCGCCCATCCCGTGATAGCTGATGCCGATGAAAGTGTTGATACGCCTTTAAAGAAATGGGCACTGTTACCATTTTCGGATGTAAAAATCAAAATAGGAATAAGCAAAAGGATACCTCCATTTACTCCAGCCGCAATCAGCTGAAAGCGACCACTAGATTGCACCCGTTGAGTATTTAGCCAGGTTAGTAAAATCACTAAGGATATTGCAAGCAACTTGACTGAAAAGTCTTTTAGTGGGTATAAACTTCCTAATGGATAAATTGACCAGACAACGGACGCCTCAATTTGAGGATCCAACTTTGGAAGTTGAACTAATGAATCAATATAAAAAGAACAAATAAAAGCAATGGCAGCTACAGATGCCGTATTAATCACAGAAAAGGCTGACCACCCATAGAGAAACCCCGTCTTTTTTCCGTAACAATGTG
>JACCDU010715590.1_pt1 | contig 21380 bp, 32 predicted proteins | sample 7446081 | NCBI WGS metagenome assembly JACCDU01 (sample SAMN15323447, study PRJNA562643) | freshwater metagenome | isolation source: river surface water | place: USA:Blue River Watershed | collected 2017-08-17
ATATATATATATAATCATTTAGCAAGGTAGTTTCTAACTGCGTTAAATTGTTGTTGCTAATACCATCTTGCAATCTCAAATATAAAGCTGATCCAAGTGCAGGTAAAATATAAATATCCTGTGCTGCTTTTATTTCAGGGAATACTAATTTTTCATCAAGGTTATTGTGAAGTCCACTTCTGTCCTTGATAGTATCAACTGATATGAATAGTATGTTTAAACTCATGTTATTTGCGTGTTACAATGTTCGATTTCCATTCGTGCCTACAAGATTCAAGATGAATATTTGTACCTGGCTTTGTGTACCATCCACCTTTACGATCCCATACAGAATATCCAAGTCTTGCACTCAACTGCTCTATCTCTGCCCTGGAATACATTTTATTTGCTTTCATCATTTCTATGCAAAAAGGTCTTGATGTTGCTTTGTCCTTATCACTAAATCCAGGTTTCCACTCATATGAATACCTGATAAGCATTTCCCTTGTTATTGGCTTAATCTTTTCTAAAATGCTTCCTAATGGCTCTGTAAGTATTCTTTCTATCTGTATGTTAGAATCAATGCCTTCACCGATTGTGACCTCTTTAATGCTTAAAAATCCCTTATCTATAAGGTTGGTAATGATTCTCTTTATCGTTCCTACTTCCTCGCCTAATGTGTCTGCAATGACTTCAGGTGTGATTCTTTTATCCTTACTTATCAAGTCCAATACATTGGCTTGTAATTGTGTGACATCTGCAAAGTTAGCTTGTTCAAATACTGACCTTTGTTTCCAAATATTGAACTTTTCTTTATCCTCACCAAACTCATATAAACAACTGAAATCCTCTGCAAAGTTTTGTTGAACAGGAAGTTGTGGTTGTTGGTATTTAGTAATGTCAATACCTGCTTTTTCAAGTAGCCATTCTTTAGGTGCTATCTGCAACAAAGTCTGCTCTGTCAATTCCATTCCGATTGGCTCACATGGGATTATTTTAAGATCTTCCGGATAACCTGCAAACCCTGCCAACATATTAAATGTAGATTCAAGTTCTATCTGCTTTGCGTTAACATAAGTATTCTTGAAAATCTCATAGCCATCTCTCATCTCTGTTCTGCTACCCAACTTACCTGCTTCAGCAATACCGAAAATGGATGGTGTTGTAATCTGATGACCACTAAATATATTTACCTGAATTAGTGTATCAACCCTTCCGAAATCTTCTTTTGTCAAATCTGACTGACCAAGATCATCAACGATTGGTTTCCTTGAAGCATCATTTACAAAAGCTAACATATACTTTATGCCATCTGCACCTGTATATGTGTTTTTAAATTTATTGTGGACCACCCTTTGTTCTTCAGGTGATGGCTCACCATTAGGCAAGGTAATAAGTTTACTTGCTGAAAACCCTGTTTTAGCATTACCCAAAACGTGCTTACTGACCTCAATATCTGATTCTATGTAATTCAACGCACCAAAGTATCCGGGAAGCGAATAGCTGCCAGAATTTGGTCTATATTCCTTTAGGTAGTATATCTGCTTACCAACAGGATTTTTAGGGTTAAATGCAGGATAAACACTATACTGCTCATTCCTATCTTTCCAGTCCTCTTTATACCAAAACTGCGTATTGTCTTTATTTGTTCTGAATTTAGAATAATCACAATGCCATATTTCAGAAATCTTGCCTGTGATTCCCCATATTATCTCAAGATATGCACCCCCAAAAAGTTCAATGTCAAGTGATACCTTCCTTGTTAAGTCATTTAAAGTTTCTGTTCTGTTTATATGCTGAATAAACTGCTCTGATCCTGACCATCCATTACCTGTAATGTAATGCACTTTACTCCTTACAATAGCATTATGCTTCGCTGACTTATTAAATAGATCAATAAGGTAATTAGGATAATCGTTTTTATCTCCATATTGGATATATCCTTCGCCTTTTTTCTCTTTATATTCTGGTTGCTTCGCTTCAGCAAATTGTATTATCTGAAAACTCATTGTCTTATTTTATAAGTGTCTGTAGTTGTATATGTAGTGTAAACAGTAACCGCTTCATTTAACATCATTATCCCACTCTCAAGCATATTTAACCCTGATGGATTGGTATTGCTTGTACTTGTCTGCTCATATACTTCATAAGTATATTGACCAATCAATGATGTATTGAAATATGTGTTAGTAGTTAAACTAAATTTATTGTATCTTTCTTTGAATAAACTAATATCGGCAGCATTAAGTAAAACAAACTTTACCTCTGTGTTGGTGCTTCTGCTTCTAAACACAAAAAGATAATTAGGATTTGTTAGCAGTTCCTTTTCAGTAAGTGTTAAATACATATATTGGGTTGCCCCTTTTGTTAATTGTATCATACACCTATAAATGTCATCTTTGTAGGTATTTAACAAAAATGCCCTACCAATTAAGGTAAGGCATTTCATTTTGTATATATTCAAAACTAACCTGCGGTAGTCAAAGCTGAAGCTACATTAGAAGCAACACTATGTGCCATCTCTGGCTCTTTACCTGTGAAGGTCAAAGTGTAACCACTACGATCGCCCTCTGCCGTACCTGATTGCCCAGATCCTGCGGTGACATCCATACCCCTTGTCAAACCAAGATACCAATAAAGTCCGTTATTGTCTTTTACAACTACACCCAAAACATTCTTTGCAAGTAGCAATATCTCGTTCCTGGTGTTAACTTGTAGTTTATTAAGTACCAATGTCAACTCTTGCTGATAGAAAATAGTTCCATTTTCAACAGATGCGTTAACATTCTCAACAAAGGAAGATGTGCCTTTTACAAGTTCATACTTGTAGAACTTTTTACCTGCGGCTTTTGTCAAAGCTGTAATTACTCCACTTGCTGCGGTGTAAGATGTTACATTAGCTTCTTCAATGAAGTAAACTTCTGTTAAACCACCCAACGAATCCTTACAATCAAGTGTGTAATTCTGTGTTAAAGCACAACTCATTTTTTTTAAGTTTATAAAGTTATAAAAAGGGGAGTTTTACCTCCCCTATTAATTAGAGTTTAAATTCAACCCACTCATCAGGGAAGGCAAAGTTCACACCCATTTTGAACTCAGATACGAAACGAACTTCATCAGCTTCTTTTGCATAGAAGATCTCGAATCTTTCTTCTTCATTCAACAAGTCAGTTCCGATGAACATATTGCTCAACCTTGAAGCATAGATCTTGTTTGTACCATTCAAACCTGCAACCGCTACAACTTTGATAGATGTACCAGGAAGGATGAACTCGCTATCAGCTTTAACATCGATAGCATAGTTGAATGATTGGCTATTCTTAAGAGCAACAGTATATGTTCTGAACAAATCCTGTCCGCAGAAGATAGTCATATCATCAGCAGCTACAACCTTTGCAGGGATAGCCAAGTAAACTGCATCGAATACTGCGATAACATTCGCAGATGTGATTGATGCAACTGGACCACCAGAGATATAAGTTGAACTATTAGCAGCAATGATAGAAGCAGATGCTTCCAAAGAGTGCTTAATGAATCCTTTAAACTTATTCAAGTTTCCGTTAGCAGAAGCAGTATCACCTTGCCAGATAGCAGTTTCAAGTTGAGCAGCGATAACCTTTGCTTTCTTATCAGAATATTCTTGCTCGAAAGGAATAGAATCATACATACTTCCTGTTGGCAATGCCTTCTGAAGATATTTAGCTTCCAAAGACTTTGGACAAAGTGCTTCATTAACTTTAATTTTACCAACTACAACAGGTCTTTGAGTGAAAGATGTTGTACCTGATGCGTTAAATCCGCAAGATCCACCTGCTTGGAAGAAAGCATCTGTGTCCATAATGTTGATGGTTTCAGATGACTTAACACCAACCATAACATTACCTTGTGACTTAATAAGTTGTGCAGTTTTTGCACCCAATACGGAGTTAGTAACGAGCAATGCTTCGTTCTCCTTTGTGTAATCTGCGAGAGTACCTACGCTAAATGCCATTTTATTTAATTTTTATTGTTTAAAATTGCGTTTCTATATTTATTAAGTCTATCAAACTTAATGTCTTTTGATTGCTCAAACTTGTAAGATTTTGGTGCTTCGATAGGATCAGCACTTGGCACTTTGCTAAATTCTTCCATCATTGATACTACCAAACTAAAACCTTCTTTATTTTTTGCTTCAATCTCATTAATCTTTTGTTGCAACTTCTGATTAGCTTCCATCATTTCATTGATTTTAGCATCGTAAGCAGCAGCCATTTCTTCAATTTTCTTTGCATCTTTATTCTCAATCTCAACTTCAACTTCTGGTTGTTCAGCTTCCTTAATCTCTGTGATAACACCATCAACAGTTACAATGCTCATACCATCTGCAAGTTTATGCTCTGCATCTGGTGCTTTGCTACCATCTTCCAATGTTACCTGACCGCCAACGGCAAGTTCAGAGATCATTACTTTTGTGCCATCTTCCAGGACATATTCAGCCATTTCAACTTTTGTTTCTTTTGGCTCTTCCTTTTTTGGCTCTTCAACAGGCATATCTTCAAATAATGCCCTGATTTTTAGAATTGCATCTTTTGCGTTCATAATTGTAAATGTTTATTTAATTTAAAATTTATCACTTAACTTGATTAATTTTCTGTAATGTATATTTCATTTCCTTTAATTTCTCGCACTTTATATGTGCCTCTAATTAATTCTTCTCCTCGATTATCTCCTTTATTAAGATTTAATGATTTTGTGCCTTTATCAAAAATCAAAATAGGTTTATTTTTATCACCTAAAGAACCCATACTTTTAACAAAATCTTTGTTACTTGAAACATAAGTTGGTTTACTATCAAATTTAATTTCATTACCAATTGTAATATTTTTTAAATCTAATGTTGGGTCAATTCTATATAATGGATAATCTTTTTTAGTTTTTAATTTATCAAAGATTTGTTTAGTTTCATCATTCAATGTATAATTTGGATTATATATGCCATTTTTCCAATTTATCATTTCTCGAATTACTAATTCAGCTTTAGGATTTGTGTCAGATAGTTTATCTAATTCATCTTCGCTTGGAAAGTTTCCGTTATTAATATCATTACCAATATTTTGTAAATTACCGCCATTAGAATCATCTGTAGTATCACCTTCAGGTCTTCTACCTGAACCTGGACCACCAAAATCTACTTGACTTAATATTTCTAATATTTTTTGCATTATTTCTTTATTCTTTTCCTTTTTTTTAGCTTTCTGATATTCAAATATTCCCTCAACAGAAAACCCTTTAAATTTACCTTCCTTGATCATCTGCCATACATTATCATCTTCAACTTTAAAGCTACCAAACCAACTGCCATCAGGTGCATCCTCAAATCCTTTCATTGGCAGTATTCCCCTGTCAACATCTGAAATAAAGGATTCAAACATTGTAACACCTTCAACCTGTTGGTTGGAATCATGCATTAAGTTTACATTTGCTTGATATCCTTTTTTGAAAAACTTTTGAGCAATCTTGAAAATAGTATCTTTAGTGAAAACCACATAATACTCCCCATTAGTAGGATCATTACGATAAATAGGTACATCAGCCAACATAACAGGACCAGAGATAATTCGTTTATCTTCAGAAACGATTTGAAATTTAACATTCTCTTTAAAAGCATTCCAATTTTTTTGAATAGCAGGTTTATCTACCAATGCAATGAATGACACCTCTGCATCATCTTGCATATCTTCATTTATCATTAATTCGTAAATAGGTAATTCCATATCTATAAATGTTTAATTTTTTATTTATTATCAATCAAACCTTGCCCTTTGTTGTATGGCTTTGATTCTCTGTTGGTTAGTAGTTACATCTGTTTCAACTACATATGCTTTTATTGCCTGGTTTCCAAGTGCATTAATACTTGCAGGATTAAGTTGAGTTAATTGTGCCTGTGGTGCTTGTGGTTGTAATGGTGCAGTTCCTCCACCACTTCCTGTTGATGGTGCAGATCCAACACTACCACCGCCACCTATTTCAGAAATGGCTTTTTTAGCTGCTAATAATGAAGCTGCAACACCTAATGCACCGCTTATTGTATTAATTGTAACCCAAGGTTGACCTCCTGATAATGGTGATGCTGCTACTGCTTTGGCATTTGCTACTTGTGTATTAACTATAATTCTACCAATACCTGCCGCATTTTCAGCAATAACTGCTGCCGTTTGCAATGCCTTATTTTTACCTGCAACTTGTTGCAATATTCCACCTAAATTAGCAAGTAAATCTATTTCAGCATTTTGTATATCCTTTTTTGCAATAAATGCTGCAAGTTCAGCTTCGGATCTTTTTTTACTTTCAAGTATAATATTATCAGTTGCTTGAAGTCTTATTTCCTGTGATTTTTCCTCAAGTTCAAATTGAGCTGCCAGATATTCTTCATCTTTTATTGCTTTTTCTTCAGCATCTTTTGCTGCTTGTTCTTTTTCTTTTTCCCTTCTCTCAAGAGTTAACATATCAAATTCAAAACCTGCTTGTCTTGCTTTTGCTCTGCCTTCCTCTAATCTCTTTGCTTCGGCTTCCTCTGCATCTTTTCTTTCCTTTGCTAATTTTTGTTGTTCTTCAAATGCTTTCCTATTTGCTTCTGCTTGTTTAGCATTTCTATCAGCATCAGATGCTAAAATTTCTCTATTAGCTTTTTCTCTTGCTTCCTTAACAAACTTTATTTTTTCTGCTTCGCTTAATGCCTCATCATTTAAAAACTCATTTTGTTTTTTCTTAAATTCAAGGTTAGCTTTTATTTTTCTTTGGGTATATTCATCATATTTATCAGCATTTAAGTCAAGGAATCTTTCACCATCTTTAATTGCCTTTTCATTGTCTTTAATAAGTTTAGCAGTTGCCCTACCTGCTTCACTTGTTATACCAATAAAATCAGTTACTTTATTTACAAGATTTCCTATAAAATCAGCAACCTTACCAAGTCCAGGTATTAAATTAAGTACATATTTTTTTACTGCATCAAAGTTTGCTATAAGTAAACCTAATGCAACTACCAATGCACCAATACCTGTTGAAATAATGGCTGCCCTTAATGATCCAAATGCTTTGCTACCTACATCAATAACAACCGCTTTTAACTGCTTAAATGAATCAACAGATTCACCTATGGCTTGTAAACCTTGTGATAAAGCCATAGCTGATTGCACTTTCAAAAGTGCCTTCTCCACATTCTTGCTTTCTGTACCGAATAAACCAATCGCACCTTGTACCGCAGCAAATCCACCTGCAACACCTGATAAAGATGAAGTTAATGCTTTAAATTTAGCATCTGGATTGAAAGCATCAGTCAATGCTTTGGCATCACCTATCCTGTCTTTTAGTTCAGCTGCCCTCTTTGCTGCATTAATAGCTTCCTGCGATGTTGATCCAAACTTATCAGATAATATCGCTACCTCTGCCGTAGCTTCCCTTAATTGTTTCTTTAATGATCCTATTGCTTCACCTGCATTACCACCTACATTTATTTGAAAATCTAATTGTGCCATTTAGAATGTTTTTTGTATCACTTTAAGTAATTCCACTTTTGTAGTGGTGTAATTCATTGGATTATAATTTAACACTTTGTTTATCCTAAATAATACTCCATCTATCCAAACCATTTTTTTAAAATCAAGCTGCAATATATCCAGAGCATTTAGCAATACCTGACAGGTAAGCAACTTGCTATCCTTATCAACTATTTCAGCCATATAGTCGCTATAATAGGCATTAAATAGATTGGTTGTAGGGTAGTTATTCGCAGTAAAAAATATCTCTTTTGGTGCACCAAAATTGATGTCATTGATAGGTACAAATGAGTTATTAAAATAAAGATGTCCTGCATATCCATAAACATTTAAACTACCAAGATTAGCAGTTCCATTTTCTATTTTCCAAGTTGCCCTTTCAGATATTTTTTGTGCTTGTAAAATCCTGATATTGAAGTCCATAGGATCTTCTGCGGCATTATCATTTGATTTCTTATAGATTGCAGGATATACTTTATCTGTTCCCTGTGCTTGATATAAAACACTACCTGAAAATATTATCTCTGTAGAACTTGAGTTATTTGCAAATTCAAACTCACTATCATATATAAAATCACCATATCCCTCATTATATCTTTTACGATAATTTTCAGCATAAAAATCATTATCAGGTTTGTATTTAAAGTTATAAAACCTGCTATTTAATTCACTCATTGGCTTTATTGACCATGCCTTTGATCTATCAACCTTATTAGTCCAGTCTTGAACTTCACCTGTATAAAATTCTATATATGGTTTTATGATTAATTTTTTATCATCAAATACATCATCATATACATACAGGTTAAACATCTTGCATATACTGATGAAAAAATCCCTTTGCAAAATACCTTTTGGTATTGCATCATTTATTGATATGGTTTCATTTAATGCAATGGGTTGGCTTGATGGTGTTGATTTTATCACCTCAAATATTCCTCCTGATTGCTGCAATTCACCAATGGTTGAATCAACAGAAACATTAAGTGTATCGTTTTGGCTAATTGTTACACCTGTAACACTCAAATCAATAGCGAATCCTGTTGGGAATCCTGTCCATGAAATTGTTTCCTCTTTTAAAGTGACTGCACCTTTTTTCAATCTAAATGTTGCAATGCTATTAGGTTGTCCATCTAAAACATATCCAAATACTGTACAGGTAATATCCCCAAGTATTGCCGTTGCACTTGTGTAAGTAAATGTATGTCCAGCAGTTAAAGTAAAGTTTCCAAGTGATGTTGCAGTAAAGTGAATGTCTTGCGGATTGTTATATGTATTAGCAGTAACACTTGCTTCTAACCCTACATTAGTGACTTTACTTAATACCTTTTGATTACAAGGTATTATTAACCTTTTGAAAAAATCAGTATTTAATAAAGGGAAATCCCATGTATAATCACTATTTGCAATAATCTTTTCAAGGTATTCTTTCACATATAAAGCAGGTTTAAATGCCTTATACTGAAAATGCTCTTTATTTGTGCTTACTCCACCTGTATCTATCAATGGATAATATACCCCATATCCACTAACTGTATCCCACGAAGATGTTATGTTACTAAATGTCCAGTCCTCATCATAATCGCTAAAATCAAGTTCCTCAAGTTTATTCTTACCAAGTTGTGAAATAAACCCACCAAGATCACCGCTAACATTACATTGATATTCTATCTTTCCTGATTCATTTACAATCTCTAACAACCTTAACACCCCTTTAAATATCTGTATCTTGTCAATCAGAATCCTACATTGAGCAGTTTTTGCAGCATTAAAGTTTGAGTTAACATTAGGTAAAGCATTGTTAGTTACATTAGCATTACCAAGATCAAACACAAAGCCAAATATTTGATTGTTTTTAGCAGTACCTGGAAGCGATATTGTCTTGCTGAAAGATGTATTCTTTGCACCAAAGTCGCTAATGTCATCAATGGTATATGTAAAGTCTGTTGATATATCCTGTATCAAATCAACCTGATAATTCTCAATGTAAATTTCAGTGCTTATCATCTATATTGACTATTTATGTATTTACCTACCTCAATGTCTATTTCAAAGTTAAATAGCTTGTCGCTTGATTTCAGTTTATATTCATAATTGCTCGATGTGATCGTACAAGGGAAGTACCCACTTAATACTTCAACATAACTGATACTTGATCCAACTAATTGTGCCAACCATTCATAATCATTCTCACTAACCCAATCAGATACCAGATGCATTTTATCTTTATGTTGTATCGAATAGTTTAAAGTGGTTTCATTGTACCTATTATAAGCATCTACATTTGACATCTGACTACCTGATAACTGCCATTCGCTTCTGCGATATGATGACCTTGTAAATTCTGTTTGCCTTTTATTTACCAATGCAAACTTCATTGTATCCCAACCACCAAGTCTGTTTAAAAAGTGTATATTGTATTGCCTATATTTAGGATAGCACACCTGTTTAACTTTAATTTTAGGTGATACAAATGATCCTGCACCTGCTGAATAATTTATATAAACATGATACCCATAGGTGTTCTCTGTAATTAGTGTGCTTCCTGCAAAGGTATTTATTGCTGATGCCTGTAAGCTAAATAAATTAAATTCACCAGACAAGTTTAAATTTCCTGTATAAGTGGAAGTAATACTACCTGCTTCATTAACAACATCAACGGTTGCCGTATATGTGCCACCTGTTGTCTTTCTAAAATAGCTGATGAAGCATTGATCACCAAACTCCAACTCCATCTTTGAAAAATCCCTATCTGTTAGCCAGTTGTCTGAATAGTTTTCAACTAACAGATTCTCATAATAGTCATCCAATACCAAAGGTATCTCATTGCCTATGTCTATCATATCAGCAAACAATGGTGGATAATAGTTATATGCTGAATAAGATCCAGAAGCATCAGGCAATACCGCAATACTTCCGCTTACTTCCTCTCTTACCTCAAGGACATAGTCAACCTTCATTTTGTTATTTGATGCAACCAAGATAGAACTACCTGATGGCTCAAAGTAATTCGATGTGTATGCCCTTACGATTGGTGCTGCATTAAATACCCCATAGTTACCGCTTACATCAGGGAATACCTTTGATCTTGCAACTAAACTATTGTTTACCCTAACATCGTAAACGAATTTAAAATTGGTAGTTCCTGCATTGGTTGAAGATGAAACAAACCAAAGGTCTGTATGCATCGATGAATATGTCGCAGGTGTATCTAAAATTGTTACTGCCATTATTTTTCTTTTTGTATTCTATTAACTTGTATGATAATATCCCCTTCCAGAGCAACAGAAAGAGCATCTATAAAGTCCTGGTTTTTTAGAACTTCTAAAGCATCATCAAAATATTTAGTTGCTTTCAATCCATCTCTATGAATCCCCTTTGCTATTGCATAAGCTAAACTTTTCTTTCCTTCTATTGCCTTTGATTCTACACCTAATTTTCTATATGGTTTTATTGATACTGTTTTAGCTTTACCAAGTTTCAACCAATTCTCAATAGGTTTAACAGGTATGCTATTTTTACCCTGTTTAAATGAATAAGGTGTGCCATTATTCTTTTTTCTGTTTTTAGTTCCCTTTACCCCTTTATTTACAAAGTCATAATACTTATCTGCCTTTGATCCTATTGGATACCCAACCTCCAGGGTATATCCACCTCTATTATTTTTATATACAACAGGTATGGACAAATCAAATAGTTGACCTGAAGCAATAGCATTTGCTTTTTTTAAATTATCTTTAGCTTTTTCAGTAAATTCAAACCCTATGTCATAAAGTATGCGTTCAAGCAATGGCAAAGCATTAGGATCTATGCTACCATATTTATCACCTAATGAAGCTATAAAGCCATCTTTAATTGCTTCTGCTTGTGCCTTTTTCATACTTATAAATGTGCAGAAAATAGGAAAGTAACTGAAATAGAAAACCCCCACCTGGTTTAGATGGGGGGAAAATAGGCAGACACTTGCTGAACCTATTTTTTGAAATCTCTCTCGGCTTTTAGATAGGATAAAGTATTTAGGTATTCGATAACTCCAAGTTCATAACCTTCGTTATATCTGATATTATGGAAGTCGGCAACAAGTTTGGTGCAATACTGCCATCCAAAATATTCAACAAATTTTGAACCTCCCTTTCGGCTTCCGAATGGCTCTTGCCCACCTCCACCATCTTCGCTATCAAATAGTCCTTTGAAATTTCCATCCAGTTTCTGTAGACTTGATAAAAAAAAACAATGGAATGATAGACATCAATGAAATTGGCTTCAAGCATATCATTGGCATACCTCTCATGATCAGCAGCATTGTACTTATCCAATCGCCAACCGAATAAAGTTTTCTTCATAGGGATGACCATTGAAGCAGCTAACTTGTGCAGGTTAGGTATGAGATCCTGACTAAATACCTTTGATTCGATATACCTTCCAGATGGCAGTTTCCTTACATCATAAACGCATTTATATCTCCTACCATTGACTTTTATAACCTTAACAGGATTTCCTTGTATAGATTCGTTCAGAAAGGCCAATTTAGACTTCTCCTTGGCATATTCTTCAACAGATAGGGAATCCACTTGGTTTTCAGTCCATCCGTTTAAAATCGCTATTAAACGCATATTCTGGTCCGTAGCATCTTCAATGCTCAATGCAGGTATTAACTGCTGATATTGGAATACATTTAGTTTATCCCAAGACATTGCCTTCGGTTTGGTCTGTTACTTGAATGTTGACTTGCTTACCCATTGCGTTAAACAATTTGTTAATCACATTTAATCTTGGATTGCTTCCACCTTCGATTCTGTTGATTGTTACAAAAGAGATTTTAGATTTCTCCTGCAACTGCTTCTGTGTGAGATTCTGTGATTTGCGTGTTTCTTTCAGGATTGTTCCGATGTTCATATTGTGTGTTATTGATTTCTTTATGTGCTTCTCTTACCCTTTCTTCCAGGTATTCTGCTAATTCTTTCCCTTGCATATATGTTTCGCCTTTAAGTCCCTTTATGGCAAATTCCAATAATGCTTCATGTTTTCCTAATAAAATAGCTTGTTTTAAAAATGTATCCATAGTTGTAGGTTTTAGGTAGTCAGGCGAGGATGGACTCCACCCTCCTTGAATAACCTGACTAATGCAAATATAATCATTAATTTATTATTGATCTAAAGTTTTTGTTTGTTTTTTCTACTTGCTGAACTTTATGTTTAATTCCTTTATTGTGCAGGATTTCAGTTACCATCAAAATGTCATCTTCAGTATGCAATATGGTTTCGTTTGCAGTCCTGGTGTACATGATTATCGGATCACCATATGGACTGACAACCCCAACCCACATAGGTACTACCTTTGAGATTACTTTCCTTACTCCATTGACCTGCCTTGTAATTACACAAGTCCTTTCTGATTGTATTGCGTATCTTATCATTTTATTTTAGTTTTATCGGGATTCTCTCCCTTGTCATTAAACTTAATGTATTGATACAATGCCAGGACTTTATCAAAATCTCTTTGATCATACCACATACCAGCGTGCATAAACATTTTTTTATCTCCTGTTACTTTCCACTGCGCGTTCTTGCGTTCTGCAAGGCGATTAATGTACTCGCTAATTTTGTGTGTTATTTTCATATTTGATTCCTCCTTCGTGATTAAAGTTCTTAAATATTTCATCATCTGATGGATCTGGGTGTGAATATATATCGTTATAATATTCATCTCCAATTCTATCTTGATCAGTTGTTCCAATATTAAAAGCATTTATAATCTGCTCTTTTTCCATTGAAAATGCTTCTATAATTATTTCATCCAAAACTTTTCTATCACCTTTCATTTCCATCTTATCATAAAGTTGGTGTAAGAACCATTCTACTGCTGTTTGTTGTGCCATAGTTTATTTTTTATATAATCTAATTATATTAAATTTTATCCCACCCCAATATCTTATTATAGTTTCACAATTTTTAGTATAAATAGAAACTGATTTCCATTTACCACTTATGTCAAATTTTATTCTCATTGGTATTTTTCTTTATAATAGTCTTCTCCACTATTTATCTGACTTTCGCTACCCCATTTGTTATTATTACCATAATTAAATGCATTTTCTATTTGATTTTTCTCAATTTCTTTTGCTTGTTGAAATAAGTCAAAATATTCTTTTGAAATAGTATCTTCTAAATGAATCCAAAACCATTCTACTGCTGTTTGTTCCATAATTATTAATTAAATAGGTTATCTGCAAAGCAGACTAAAATTGATAAAATAACCATTCCGATAATGACTTGCTTTTGTGTTGCGTTTTCGATTAATTTTTCCATTTTTAATTGTTTTGTTTAGTTTCTAAATCTTCAGCAAATAAATATATATCATTAAGGTCTTTAAAATCTGTTAAACTTTTTTCAATTTCTTCTCCTGTTTCAAAATCTGAAAATAATACACCAATATCACTTTTTATTAAATTACAATCTATTGGCATAAATAAAGTAAAAGGATAATCTTCTGACCATAAATAAGTATAGCCTCAATTTTGATTAACAGCTATTTCACCATAGCTATTTAATTTCATTCCTAATTCTTTTGCATTTTGAACTAAATAAATTGCTTTAGTTAATTCCCATCCTTCAAATTTTGTAAAATCAATTTTCATTTTGTTTAGTTTTAATTGGTTTGTTACACAAAGATAAACATTTTGTTAATACAAAAATCAATTTCCTAAACTTTTTTTTATTTATTTTTTTGCTAAAGAATTTAGCTAAATGTCAAGTAAATGGAGCAGAAAACTTGACATTATAGGAATGAATATCTACCTGAGCCTGTATTTTGATTTAAATTCTGATAGGCTAAAGCTAAAGCCATAACGCAGTCATCGTGAAAGCCTGAAGGTGCAGAGTATTTAACCCCTGTGGCTGAATATTGGTACTCAAATACCTCTAATTCTTTAACTATCTGCCCATCTGGGAATCCTATCTTTCTGCTTTGTATGGCAGTTTGTAGTCCTAACATCAATTGTTGCTTACTTACCGAAGTGAACTTTAACCCCATTATATGCCTCCCCTCCCTTTGTAGGTCTTCAACAATAGGATCACCAACACCTGTGGAATCAATTAGCATAGGTTTTTTAGGCAGTTGCATGATTGCTTGTTTAGTGCTATTCCAATCCATTTGAAACCTATCAAAATAGGCTACATTGCCTCCAGAATCCAATCCTATAATAGCCGTGAAGTCTGTTGACTTTGCAAGGTCAATACCAAAGCTAACTATCTCCCTTGTTGATAATGGTTGAATGCAACTTCTGATATGAGAAGAGCCGAATGGATTTGCTGCGTTCTCCATAGGATTAGCCATATACTCCTGCTCAAAGACTGCTTCAGGTAGTTGTGTTCTTGCCTCGTCTATCTCTGTCTTGTCTATGTATGGGTTATCGTATGTGCTGAACTTGAATGATTCCCATCCAGGCTCATCTTTCATAAATAGAGAATAAAAGTAATTCTTACCTCGTGGAGTGGATAGGAATAATGCCCTGCCTTTATAGTCAGTTAATGTAGGTCTGATTGAATTAAGCCATCCTTGTTCTAAATCAGGAATAAACGAAGCCTCATCAACAATAACCCAATGAAACTTTCGACCTCTTAAATTATCTAATCTTTCCCCTGTAAAGAATTCTACTGATCCACCATTTGGAAAAGATAACTTTAAATCTGATTTGTTATTTAGGAAAGGTAGCGACTGAATAAGCCTGTTAAAGAATACTTTAGCAAGTGAATAAGTTGGTGTTATATAGGCTATCTGTTTTCCCTGTAATGCTTCTGTAATAATCTTAATCTGTGATAGTTCAGATTTACCAAACCTTCGCCCACACATAACAACGATAAACCTCGCTTCTGATTCAAGGATTCTGTCTTGGTTAATATGTGGTTCCGGTACTTCAATTATCATAGAATGGTCTTGCCCTTAACAAATACAACCTCTATCTTATTGTCGCTTGTAATATCCATCTGTTCCTTTGGTTTTCCGTAAACCCTTGTTAAAAGCGTTTCAAGGCTATATAGCGAACCTTTGCTTAATGACTTACGCATAGCATTGGCAATTGTTTTTTCAAGGATGGTAGCCTTTGTATTGTCAAATACTGCTTTAAGTTCATCCATGTCCATTGCCATCATAGATTGAATGGTATCGTTTATTTCAGATAGTTTATATCCTTGCTCTTTGAGTAAGCTAACATATTTTCTTGGTCTGCCATTCGGATTTCCTGACTGCCCTTTTACGAATGGTATTAAATCTTCTCTTGCCATAATTTTATATTAATTCCCAAGATGTTGTTAATCTATTTGTTGCTTGTGTTTTTATCATTTCTTTTAATCCATTTTGTGGAGTAACTTTTCCGATATTTTTACAAGACCACTTTTTTTGTTTTTTTAAACTAAACATTAAACTTGGTGAACTTGTTACTATTGTAAATCTCCATCCATCTTTTTTATATATTTGTCCTATTTCATTTAAAAGTCTTACACCAATTCCTAATCCTTGATAGTCTGGTAGTATAACTAATCTATGTACTTTTTTTAATTTTTTATCTTTATTAGGTAGATGAAGTATAGAAATAAATCCTGCTAATTCATTATTTATAAAAGCTAAATATACTTTTGCAGCATTGTTATGATTATGACTTAAATAATGATGTTTAGCAAACATTTTCCATATTGACTTATCACTTGTTTGGAATATCTCGAATTTGATATCTGGTCTATTTTTTTTTTGCCCATCGTTTGAACGAAAGGTCATTGTATCTGTATCAAAAACCCAATCAGGTAATAACCAATCTTCAACATCATAATGACAAGTTACTGCTATAAATTTTTTATTTGTTTTTCTAATAGCTTTTTGCATAGCAAATGAACCTATTTGTGCTACGTTTCTATCAACTACACTTGTAAATTCATCAAATACAAATAAGTTTTGTTCTTCTAATATTGCTCTTGCTAAATCAACTCTCATTTTTTCTCCATTAGATAAAACTGCGTAAGGTTTTAACCAAGAAGGAGGTGAACTAAATCCAACTGAATTAAATGCTTTAGTTATATCTTCAACAGAACATTCTTTTGGCATATCATCTAATATAGTTTCTGCCTTATATTCAAATTTAGTTATATAAGAATCTGGAAATAATTGTTTAGCTATTGTAGTTTTACCACTACCACTTTTACCAACAATTAAACCAATTTGCCAATTATTTTTTATATCTATGTTACCTTCAAAATGTTCTTTAATCTGATTTGATTCTAAATCAAATTTACCCATTACAGAAGCAACTCTGAATGTTTTTTTAGGTTCTACTATTTTTACAATGTTAAAAGTCGGCATTGATAATTTTGTTCAATTAATTTATTATAAACTTGTTCTTGTTCTGTTTCATCTTTGCAGATTACTTCAATTTTAAATTCAGATTTTATCTTATCACTTAAATCAATTTGTTCTTTTTCATCTATTTCATTAAAAATTGGTATATCCAATCCCCAATCTGTCAACTGCTCCGCATCCCAATTATTTGCAAGGTCATCCCAATCCCATTCTCCATATCCAACATTATCTTTAACGATAAATTCCTTCTGTTTCTCTTCTGTTAATAAACTTGCCTTTATAATAGGTATCGTTTTCACTCCTGCTTCTTTACAGGCCTTTAAACGCATATTTCCACCCAATACAACCATATCATCATTTACTATGATTGGTCTTAATTTTAACATCTCTGGAAAGTCCTGAATCGATTTTACAAGTTTCTTGAACTTGTCATCCTTTATGATTCTTGGATTGTTAGGATTCGCTTTTACATCAGCGACCTTGACCTCGATAATTGCGTTCTGATCTGTCATGTTTATTATATGATTTTTTAGCTTTACCCTTCTTTCTTTTTCCAAAACTCAATTTCCTGGATTCGTTTTTTGATATATTTTTGCCCATTCTGTTGGTATTGTTAATTGCTTATAAATATCATATCCTTTAGTTTTAAAGTATGCATCCCATTCAGATTGCTCTTTTACATTTATATGTCCCCATGCTTCATCGTTATCTGTCCTTTGACTTGTTGAACTAAACAAAATATAATTAGGTTTAATCTTTTTAAATAGTGTATTCAATTCTTTATCTGTCATATGCTCTGCAACCTCAATAAAAGCCATTATATCTGTTGTAATCGGTTTGTCTATTATCTTCAAATGTGTTGCTTTCTGACTTATATATTCTCTATGTGATTCAAATTTCTCATATATTGATACATCAAATCCTGCCTGATAGAAAGCATCTGCATAAACTCCTGTACCTGCACCATAATCTAAAACAGATTTTCCAAGTCCTTTGATTTGTTCAGCCGTATTAAATGCCAATGACTTAAACATAGGGTTATCAAAACTAATCCCCATCGCCAATTCTGTTTCAAGAAATTCCTTTTCCGTAATCATTCATAAAGTTTAAATGCTTCTCTTTTAAAAAATCAATGTATTGTTTTTTATCTCCATATTCTATGTGATGTTGTCTGCATAAACCCATTAGGTTTTCGATTTTATCTTTATCCTTGCTGCTACCCATACCCCTGCAATCAATATGATGAATGTCCACCATCCTTGATCCACAAATTTCACAAGCCATGAAATCATCGGCAACATATCCAAAATAATCTAAATATAACTTTGTATGCTTTCTCATAATGTTCCATCTTGCAACGGCTCTTTCTTATCCTCCTCAATCCTTCTATATCTCTGCTTCCATATTAAGTTAGTCAAAGATATGCTTTTGTTTACTATTTCATCCTCATCTGCATCAGGATAAAGTAAATGTAGTGATTCATGTATCAATATCTCCAGATGCTTCTTTCCTTTCAGTCTGCTATCTAAATAAATAATACCTTCAGAGTCTGCCAAACCCCAAACTTTCTGTTTACCAAGTTTCTGATATTTTACTTTAATCTCCACTCTTTAATTCTATTAAGTCCATGCGTTCCCAATCACTTACATCTATTTTTGTTTTACCCCTGACCTTTGCCAATGCCCTTCGCCATACTTTTTCTTTCTCCTGTATCTCATTTAGCTTATGTAATAGATATGCTTCCTGTTGCTCTAAACTCATTTTTTCTACTTTTTTTGGGATCATAATACTTTACCTTTATAGATTCTTTTATTCTGTACCTGAAAATCCTGTCCATCTAATTCAACAAACGCAAAACCATGATTCCATTTATTAAGTGGCATATATAATGGATGCAATTCTGATAAACAACCGATTGACCATGTAGTTGTTATTTTGCCATTCATATCTGATTCTGTATGTTCGCTGCTCTGATGATTATGACCTTGAATAGCACTTACTTTACCTTTTGTAAATAAACCTCTTGCTATGTTAACAGGACTAAATGCACCAGGATATTCATGCCCATGAATGATATTTAGATCCCCTGCCTTCATTATCCTTTTATCGCCTATGATCTCAATGCCTTCTGCCCTTGCCTTTAATATATTGCCAATCTCAAATTCATCAACCCCCATAATCTCACCTGCTTTCATCCATAAATAATGCTCATACCTTTCCTCATGGTTTCCAATCTTAAAGTATATTTTAGCATCAAATGTTTTTTTAACTATATTGATAAAGTCTTTAAATGATTCTAATTCTGAACTTAAACTGCGTTTCTTTGGATCTTTTGCATATCTGCTCAAACCAAAAAAGTCCAATGTATCACCATTTAGAAGTACCGCATCTGGCTTCTCTTTTTTTGCCCAATCAAACGCAATCGTGATAGCATCAATAGAGTGATAAGGTATATGTATATCAGACAGAATAAGCAGCTTTTTTGCATCAATCTTATAAGGTTCATAAATTGTTTCATCACTTGATGGTAAGTTATATGGATTCAATGGTCTTGTTTCTATTTCTTTTCTGATTATATACCCACTGTTTTTTCCCATCTTGCCCTCTATTGATCTCAAACTGCTTCTAACTGCATCAATGTTTGAAAATAACATTTTATTTTCATTATAAATGATCCTTGCCAATTTTAGTGTTGGCATCTCCCATCCATATTTTTCTCTGTAATCGCTACAAAGTTCAGCTTTTGTAGTAAATTGTTTTTCCGTATTCTTTTTTTGCATATAGTATTTGCCTTCTATGTAATGGTGAGTAACTTATATGCACCCAATCAGGATTGTCTTTCGTTCCAAATTCCCAGATGAGTTGATCAAAAGGTAAAGTTTTTGCATATTCAAAGATAGCACTATTTTTTAATTCAGTACCATCCATATCAATATCAATCGCCATACCCCTGTTATGCTGACTATTTAATGATCCACCAATGGCTGCGTTCAATGCCTGACTTCTGTATCCTGAACTGATATAAATAGGTCTTTTGAAATGCTCTCTGATTGGCTCAAAGATATTTTCAGCTAATAACTTTAAGTTTTCGATATGCTCTGCCGTAGGCATATTTGAAATGCCTAATCTCTTTGCTGATTCTGACCGGGTAAGTTCAGCGAGTTCAAGGTGTTTGCTTATCTTCATCTTTTTTAAATATCTTTTCAGCAGCCGTTAAACCAAGTGCAGCCATAGCCAACCCACCAATGGCATAAACCAACGCATCAGTTGGAGTATGCAATAACTTAACACATAACGAAATAGTAGCAATAAACCCACACAACCTTTTCATAGATAAGCGATCATTGCTCTCTGTGAAAAATTGTTTCATTTTTTAAATTCGTGAAATATCTTATAAATATTATAAACAATCGTGGTCAATCCTGCTGCTATTGCTACATACATTGCTACATCATTAGTGCTAACATCAGCAAATACTTTTAGGAATATTGTGGCAAAGCACATTCCTATGCTTTTCTCATCCATTGTCAATCTCTTTAAGTTTTCTTTGTGCCCATGCAATGCCTTCATCCCCACCCCAAGCTAACCACATTAAAGCACCACAATCTTTTTTTGGATCCCCTTTACTATTCTCTCTGTGTCTTTCAAATGATGCCATCCTGGAAATGGTTTCTCTTGTGATATTTTCTCCTTTAGCAAGTTGGTTTGCTCTTGCCCAACCTACAGGTGTTCCACAATTTGTTCCGTATTGATCCCGAATGTTGATGGCTCTTTGTGCGTTTACTTTGGCTGCCTGTGGATAGTCATTATAGCTATCAACCATTGATACCCTTATCGCAGTCCATACCTCTTGTGCCTTTTCTTCTGTATCATAAATACAAGCACCATTGCCGATGCGATATTTTCCATTTGAACACTTGATTACAGGCACTTTATATTATTTGTTGATAAATGTCCTTTCTTTTGGAATTTATCACATCAAAGTTAAAATGCTTGTTACAGTATTCAAAAAGCTGCTGACCTGATTCGGTACGCATCTGTTCATCATATACCAGATCTCGTATATGTTTAAACCAATCCGTTTGTTTTTTGACATAATGTACAGGTAAGTTTAAATATGGGTTAACATGGCTAACAATGGCAGGATTTTTTTTAGATGCCGTTTCCAAAACCTTAAGATTGGATTTCATCCCTGTAAACTTGGTTTCCTGTAAAGGAATCAAGCTAATATCTGAATCTGCATAGGCAGCCATGTATTTAGTTACCTCATTATAATTATAAATAGTTGGGTTTAATCTTAAACTATTTGTAAACGAAGCAATCATTCTATCCCATAGGTGCTTCTCTATTTCATTATAACCTGCAATCACAGTCTTTATTGGCATACCCATCAACCGCTTCATTGGGTTTTTAAGGATAGCAATGTCATGTTCATGTGTTGCACTACCTGACCAGAATAACCTAATCTTATCTGATTCTACTTTATTATCTAAAAACTGCTCTCTGCCATAAGG